>Ga0209084_1001354_pt1 | contig 20748 bp, 16 predicted proteins | sample C_130820_MF_Meta_FD_187309 | JGI IMG/M metagenome (GOLD analysis project Ga0209084, IMG submission 187309) | Freshwater microbial communities from Lake Croche, Canada to study carbon cycling - C_130820_MF_MetaG (SPAdes) (version 2) | ecosystem: Environmental > Aquatic > Freshwater > Lake...
AGCGAGTGTTCTAACCGCCGCCCTTTTAATTAGCAATACTTTACGTATTGCTGCCTTTAACCGGCGGCGTGAAACTGGTGTAATGAAACTAGTAGGTGCTTCCTCATTCTCAATTCAATTACCTTTCCTATTAGAAGGTGTCTTCTCTGCAATTGTTGGTTGGCTTGTTTCCACGGGATTTTTGGCTCTCTTTAAATTACTAATTGATACCAAGGTTGCTCCGCTCTTGAGTTTCACGCAATTCTTTAAATGGTCTGATGTTTGGGTAGCTTCAAGTCTTCTCTTGCTCACTGGCTTTGTAGTTTCAACTACAGCTTCAATCCTCACTCTTCGCAAGTATCTGCAGGTCTAACTCGTATAAGAGCACTGGCTTCGAGAAATCTTGACAATTCTTTACGTTTTTTACCCAGAGCCACGCTGACTTTGCCAACATTGAGTTGAACGTGGAGAATTGGCGGATGTTCGCCAAGATCAAGACGCTCATAAGCGCGTGGCGAAACTCCAGCGTAAATTCAAATGCTGCAATTTTTTCGCTTCTAATAATTTTGACCTTTGGAATTGGCGATTACGTTGGACAACATCGACACAATTCAACGGTCGATGAAACAATCAGTAATATTTTGAAAAAGGATACCCATGCCCCAGCCAAGGGCATCCTTGAACGTGCTGCGATCGAAGCAGTCCTAAAAGCCACTGGGGACCAGTGGGCAAACTATTTCCCTGGTAAATCAGTACAGTATTTAAACCAGAAACTGCAAGGTCGCTATAGCGGAATTGGTATTTGGCTCCGAAAGAACACCTCAGGAGTTCTAGAAGTTTCCAGCGTGCAACCACAGTCACCTGCAGCGCAAGCGGGCATCAAGGTTTTAGATTCACTTGTTGAAGTTAATGGTGTTTCCATGGATGGTGCTTCTATCGCTACCGCCGTTGCATCTTTGCGAGGTGCACCAAATACTCCCGTGCAACTTCAACTTGAGCGAAATCAAAGTTCGTATCGGGTTAGTGTTCAACGAGCAGCAGTTTTAAATGGTGATGTAGTTGCGAGTCAAATCGCGCTCCACATTGTGTTTATTCAAATTTCATCATTCAGTTCTACTACCGCTAGTGACGTTGCCTTGGCACTTGCAAAATATCCACATAAAAGTGGCGTTGTTATAGATCTTCGAGACAATCCGGGTGGGTTAATTCAAGAAGCGGTGAACGTGGCTTCCCAATTTTTGGATGAAGGTACGGTCGTCTCTTATTCACGAAAAGGTAACTCAGACGTCGTTCTCATGTCAACAAACAACGATCCGGATCCTGCGCCGATTACAGTTCTTATAAATAGGTCAACTGCGAGTGCAGCAGAAGTTCTGAGTGGAGCGTTGCAGGATCGTAACCGTGCGGTAATCATTGGTGAAAAAAGTTATGGCAAAGGAACCGTTCAAGAAATAGTTGAACTGTCAGATGCCTCAAAATTAGAGATAACCGTTGGGCGTTATCGCACACCATCTGGTCGAATTATTGACCAGGTTGGAATCAGCCCTGATTTGTTGATTCCCGACAACCAAGTACTCACTAAAGCGCTTCAAGTACTCGGTGGCTTGGCAACACTTGGCCAAAGCTCGGCATCAAATAAATAGGGCATTGGCAAAAGAAGGTTATTTGTAAACTTACGTTCATCACTCCAAGTACCCTTAGACCTTATAGATGGGTACTTTTCAAGTATTCCTTAAATTGGAGGAGGTGGTCATGATGGTTAAAGAGGTGGGGCGCAAACTCATTGCGCAGAACAAAGCCGCCCGTCATGACTACTTTATCGAGGACGTTTTTGAGTGCGGAATTGTTTTAACAGGTACTGAAGTGAAGTCACTTCGTGCCGGTCGAGCTTCGCTAATCGATGGATTCGCCATGGTAAATAACGGCGAACTCTGGCTTAGTGGTGTTCATATTCCGGAATACACCGAAGGTACTTGGAATAACCACACGCCGAGGCGCGAGCGAAAACTTTTAATTCATAAGAAAGAGATTGATAAGTTAAATGCAATCACTAAACAAGGGGGTTTAACCCTTGTTCCGCTCTCCATCTATTTCAAGGACGGCAAAGCAAAGATTGAACTAGCCGTTGCAAAAGGTAAAAAGGCCCATGACAAGCGGGCAACGCTTATGGAGCAACAAGCAAACCGAGAGATTACTCGCGAGCTTTCTCGCCGAACTTCAGGTAAGTCTCGGGATTAACCCGCAACCTTGCGCTCGGATTACTTATTCCACAGAAGGTGTCTTACAATAAGGTGCTGCTTACTTTTCGATTGGTAATCGATTGAGAAATAGGTACCTAAAAAAACTAAATATAGAAGAATGAAATGCTTCACACCCATGGGGGTGAACGGTCTCGACTTTAGATGTTGAGTCAGGTGAAGCGGGCCGAGGAAGCCGGGATGATCTCGTAAACCAAAAACCCTGGCAAAAAACTAAGCGCCAGTACAACTGCCGCTGATTTCGCTATCGCTGCCTAAGCGATTTAAGTGAATCCGTTAGCCCAAGGTTGCTCTCGACTTGGATGCTAGCGTCGCTAGAGAGCTCTACCTGATGATGGTGTTACAGACGCCATTGGGGAAACCAATCTGTAACTGAGTTCGTTGACTACATGTGTTTGTGAGAGTCAGGACTGAGAAAACGAATAGAACACTACGCCCGTAGAAGCCCTGTCTTAGTGCTAGAGGACCCGGGTTCGATTCCCGGCACCTCCACGACAAGCGAGCGAGTAACAAAGCTTGCTTTGATTATCGCGAGCGCGAAGAGGAGGTTGAACTCTTTAACGCGAAACCTCCACGACAAGCGAGCGAGTAACAAAGCTTGCTTTGATTATCGCGAGCGCGAAGAGGAGGTTGAACTCTTTAACGCGAAACCTCCACGACAAGCGAGCGAGTAACAAAGCTTGCTTTGATTAAGCAACACCATTCATTGGCCGCGCTGGCACAAAATATTCCTTGCCAGCAGGAGAAATCCATTTGCATGATCCATCGGGGAAACTCTCAAGTTTCCAATCTCCATGAGTCTTCATTCTGTGATGCCGCCGGCAAAGTAGCCCCATATTTTCGGTATTTGTCTCCCCGCCTTTATCCCAAGCAATCGCGTGATCGATATCAGCCAGGTGTCCGGGCGCACGACATCCTGGAAATCTACAAGTTCGATCTCGCGCGAGTAAAAAATCTTTCAGTATTTGTGGTGGATCATAACTTTCACGTCCATAGTCCAAGAGATTTCCACTTTCTGGATGGGTTATAAATTTGCGCCACTTGGCATCGGCTGCCAATTCACGAGCAATCTCAGCAGGAATCGGGCCGTAGCCAGTTAATTGCCCTGGGTTATCTTTTAAGCCAAGCAGAGTTGGTAAATCAAGAGTTAAGTTTAGAGTTATTGGACGACGATGCTTTAAGTTCGTTTCACCTGATGTTGCCAAGTAAGTACTGGCAAACTGTGTTAACGCATCAGCACGAAATGCATCTAGCGAATGTAACGGGCGAACATCGGCAAAATCGCTCGCAAGTTTTGTGAAACGAGCCATCTTATTTGCGCTTCTATTTGAATCACGGGCTTCACCTGAAGCAATTCGAGCCAACTTATCAATTGCAAGAAGTACGGTCTGTGCATCGGCAGCAGGTAGGAAGGCAACGATTGTTGCCATGCCATCTCGTTCTGGGAAGTAACTAACTCGCCTGGAATCTCGAGCATTTATCGCCGCCTCGGCAAATTCCTCTGGAGCAAGTTTTGCAATTGCTGAGCGAAGTTGGTTAGAAACCTGGGCAGGTGTATGGAATTCAGCGTGCGCGATAGCCTGCGATTCCAATTTATGAATCATTTCAACACTGGCACCACTTGCAATTATGTTTGCACTTTCACGTGCAATGGCTGTTGCGTGAGCGGCAGAGATCTCACCGGTTGCAAGCGCATTACAAGTCTCAGGTAGGTGCGTGGTGAGAGTGCGCGCAACATCGATCCGATACTGCGCGGTGTTCCCAGACATTCGCAGGGCAGCACCAACTTCCTCACGATTCGCATCGTCAACATTTGAGTATTTTGACTCCGACTTAGTTGGCTCACTTCCCGCAACAGCGACGATTGCGCGTTGCATGAGAGATTGGAGCCAGCCCGATTGTTTTTCTAGAGCGCTTAGAAAATCAACCCGCCCACTCTTTGTTAGTTTCATTGGATCGATTCCAACTAATTCTGCCAAGACAGAGATACCAGCTGGCGAGTGAAGAAGTGAATTGACATGGGAACCCATTAAATCAGTCACAGAGTCAGTCACAGAGTCAGTCACAGAGTCAGTCACAGAGTCAGTCACAGAGTCAGTCACAGAGTCAGTCACAGATCCACAGTCAGCAACTGCTATGAAACCGCGCTGATTTGTGTTCATGTGAGGAGAATGTCAGGTGGCACTGACATCAGATTTACCAATTTTCAAACATTGTGATGGATTGTGTATAACTAAAAAATTTATTAGATATTTCGAAAAAGTTTGGCATACTTAACCCATGAGTAATCAATCTAAAGAATTTCTCCAAGATAAGTCTTTGGCTGAGATCAAACTAATCTTTAGAACTATGGGACTGATTCAAAATAATCCCAATAAAAAAGATATTGAACTAAACAAAATTTATGAAAACTCGATTCACTTCAGCTTTCAACAGCTAGCGTCTTATCTGACATCTTTGAGTGACGTCACATCAGACAACGAGCTAGTGCGCCTTTCTGGATTTCTTGGAGCTGACGGCGCATCGTTTGATCTTGCCGGTCTTGAGCCCCAACTAACTTCACTCCAGAAATATCTTTTAGCCACACTTCTATGATGCAACCCGACTCATTCTCCGACGGGCAGAAGTAAGCGCTTTAGATATTGCGGCTAAGGGCTTGCGATGTGGGCAAAGCACGTATCGAAAGCCCTTAGACTTTGCACATGTCCAAAGTTCTAGCGAGCCTGCCCAAAGGGGAGCGAGTCGGTATCGCCTTCTCTGGCGGTCTAGACACTTCAGTAGCGGTTGCATGGATGCGAGAGCATGGCGCTATTCCCTTTACTTACACCGCTGACATTGGCCAATACGATGAGCCAGATATTGCATCGGTACCTAATCGTGCAAAGGAATATGGCGCCGAAGGTGCCCGCTTAATCGATTGTAAACAAGCTTTGGTAGAAGAAGGATTTGCAGCAATTGCTTGCGGCGCCTTCCACATTCGTTCGGGTGGAAAAACTTATTTCAACACAACACCACTTGGTCGCGCCGTTACCGGAACCATGTTGGTACGCGCAATGCTTGAAGATGACGTCTCGATCTGGGGCGATGGTTCAACCTACAAGGGCAATGACATTGAACGCTTCTACCGTTATGGCTTACTCGCCAATCCAAACCTGCGAATCTATAAGCCTTGGCTTGATAAAGATTTCGTCTCCGAACTCGGTGGTCGCAAGGAGATGTCTGAGTGGCTCGTCTCCCACAATCTCCCCTATCGTGACTCAACAGAGAAGGCTTACTCAACTGATGCAAATATCCTGGGTGCAACGCACGAAGCGAAGCGGTTAGAAAATCTCGATACATCTGTCGAGCTAGTCGAACCAATCATGGGAGTTGCATTCTGGGATCCAAAGGTTGAGATCAAAACTGAAGATGTCAAGATTGAATTTGTTCGTGGCCGCCCAGTTGCAATAAATGGAAAAGCACTTGATGCAGTTGCGCTCATGAATGAGGCAAATGCAATTGGTGGCCGCCATGGAATTGGCATGTCAGACCAGATTGAAAATCGAATTATTGAGGCGAAGAGCCGCGGAATTTATGAAGCACCCGGACTGGCGCTCTTGTTTATCGCATACGAGCGCTTAATAAGTGCAATCCATAATGAAGATACGATCGCTAACTATCATGCTGAAGGCCGTCGCCTTGGTCGCTTGCTTTATGAAGGCCGTTGGCTTGATCCGCAATCACTAATGCTTCGTGAATCATTGCAACGTTGGGTGGCTTCAGCTGTAACCGGTGAAGTTACTATTCGTTTACGCCGTGGTGATGATTTTTCAATTATTAATACAACAGGCCCAGCATTTAGCTATCACCCAGATAAGTTATCGATGGAACGTACCCAGGACGCTGCATTTGGACCTGAAGATCGCATTGGCCAATTAACTATGCGCAATCTTGATATTGCAGATACTCGCGAAAAACTCGAGTTATACGCCAGCCAAGGCCAACTCGGTGATGGCCAATTTAAGTTGATCAATGAATTAGAGGGCAAGAACAAACTTTAAATTGAGTTGAGTCTGGCCATATCCCACCAATCAGAATTGGTCCAGATTTCTCTTCCCCTTCGTTGCATGCAGAGGCTAGGAAATTGTTCTAAACACCTTGGAAATTTCGCGATTCTCGTTAGAGTTGGCCCATCAAAGACGTATATTGGAGCGCATCGCAGATGGGATTGAACTCCTACTAGGCGTTCACCGAAACTAACTGGAGGAAAAATGGCTGAGAAAATTTTTCGTTGGGGAATCTTAGGAGCCGGTGGCATCGCAGAGCAGTTCGCAAGAGATTTAATGCGCTTGCCCGATCAACGTCCACATGCAGTTGGCTCGAGATCGCAAGAGAAGGCCGATAACTTTGCTGATCTCTTCGCTATGCCAAATCGTCATGACTCATATGCCAAATTAGTTGCCGACCCAGAAGTTGATGGAATTTACGTTGCAACACATCACCCGATGCATATGCGCGATACCGTGATGGCGCTAAATGCTGGCAAACCAGTTCTCTGTGAGAAACCGTTCGCAATGAATTTTCAAGAGACAAAAACCATGATCGAAACTGCCCGTGCAAAGAATTTATTGCTTATGGAAGCAATGTGGGCCAGATTCCTTCCACATATGATTCAAGTTCGTGAAGTCATTAAATCTGGTGTCCTTGGCGAAATCATTCAAGTTCGTGCGGATCACGGCCAATGGTTTGTGAAAGATCCAGAGTTTCGACTCTTCAAGCCAGAACTTGGCGGTGGCTCGCTCCTTGATCTAGGAATTTATCCAATCTCATTTGCATCAATGGTCTTGGGCACACCGTCGCGAGTTACTGCAAGAAGTACCAAAGGTTTTACAGGTGTCGATGGCCAGACTTCCGTAATTCTCGAGTACCCAACCGGAGCTCATGCCTTACTTAACATGACTAATTCGGCAGCAACGCCAAATCGTGCGGTAATCGTGGGCACCGATGCCAGAATCGAAATTGCACGGACCTTCTACCAGCCAACTACTTTTAAAGTTATTGACCATAAAGATCAAATAATTGGTGGCTCAGATAAGAAATATGTTGGCCATGGGCTACGAGAAGAAGCGATTGAATTTGTGCGGTGTTACCGCGCCGGTCTCAAGGAATCTCCAATCCTGCCGCTTGATGAAACCCTCTCGATTATGGGAACTGTTACCGAAGTTGCGGATCAAATTGGCCTGGTCTTCAAGGAGCTTGCGCAATAAATGAATCGCAGTGCAATTTTATTAGTGGGTGGCATGGGCACGCGCCTGCAACCACTCACTCATAAGATCCCAAAGCCAATGCTCCAAGTAGCTGGTGTCCCATTTACTGAACATCAGATTGTTAAAGCACGCGAAGCAGGAATAACTGAAATAGTCCTTGCAACCTCATTTAAGGCCGAACTCTTTGAACCATATTTTGGGGATGGTTCAAAGTTTGGAATAAAGATGCGTTATGCCGTTGAAACTCAGGCGCTTGGCACTGCTGGGGCGATTAGAAATGCAGCCGATAAATTAACTGGTAGTGGGCCGGTCGCAATATTTAATGGCGATGTCTTAAGTGGACATGACCTAGACGGACAATTTGAAGCCCATAAGACAAATTCAGCTGATGTGACGCTCTATCTCACCGAAGTCGCTGATGCAAGGGCTTTTGGGGCCGTCGAAATGACTAGTGATGGTCGAGTTAGCGCTTTTAACGAAAAGATGGAGCGCCCTAAGACAAATATTATTAACGCTGGCTGTTACATTTTTAACCGAGCGATAATTGAAGAAATTCCACATGGCCAAGTCGTCAGCGTGGAGCGTGAAACTTTTCCTAAGTTGCTTGCACGTAATGCACGAGTATTTGGTTTTGTTGATCGCTCATACTGGCTAGATATTGGAACACCACAAGCGCTATTAAAGGCTTCGCAAGATTTAATATCTGGGATAGCGAATTCCCAGGCAACACCGAAATGTTCTGGGGATTATTTAGCTCTTGATGGCGCAAAGATCAGTGCCACGGCCCGGGTCGCCGGGATGAGTGTCATCGGGCGCCGGGCGGCGATTGGTGATGGAGCAGAAGTAATGGGCTCGGTAATCGGTGACGGCGCCCAAATCGGTGCCCGAGCCAAACTAACAAACTGCTTTGTAGCCGCCGATTTCCAAGTGCCAGAAGCGATCATCGCTGATGGCAATTTCTTTGGATTTTAGGAATGTTTGGAAATGCATTTTCTAAATTTTCGTAAATCTTGGGAATTTTTCGTAAATTGAGTGCGATAAGAATCACGTACATACACAAACCTTCCTTAAACCTCTTTTAAGCGGGAAATTTCTGGCGTTTTTCATTCTTTTTACCCCATTTTTGCTTTTTTTCGCCGATCTGGACTTGACTGGACTTGACTGGACTTGACTAAGAGGGATTACAAGCGTGTAATTACCCCATAAGAACCACTTGCAAGAGGTGGCCTACGGTTTTTGGGGAGTATTACTTATGAGCGAACCGCGCCCAGTTTCAATCGAAAGCAGCTTGTCAGCTTTGGCCAGCAACGATGGTGTCGAACTATCTTGGCAAGAACGCGCCCTCTGCGCCCAGACCGATCCAGAAGCTTTCTTTCCTGAGAAGGGTGGCTCTACTCGCGAGGCAAAGCGGGTCTGCCTATCGTGCGATGTGCGTGGCGAATGTTTGGAATATGCCCTGGCAAATGATGAACGCTTTGGCATCTGGGGTGGCCTCTCTGAGCGGGAACGACGTCGCCTAAAGCGCCGTTCTGCCTGATTCAAATAAATATTCTTCTTTAACTAGTCAGTTCAAACTAGTAAATCTAGTAGAGGATTAGCCTGTGGCTGAAAACTTCTTTGTTACAGCAATCTTGGTTTCACATGATGGCGCAACTTGGTTGCCTGAAACCATCGCTGCGATATTTTCGCAAACTAGACCAGTCGATCGAATCATTGCAGTTGATAATGGGTCAATCGATAATTCCGTAAGACTCATCGATGGTGCTGGAATAACAGTAATCAAGAGTGATCGTGAGGCCGGATTCGGCGATGCAATTGATCTTGCGCTGGGTCGAACGAAAGCAATCACTGGTGATGCACAAGAAGAGTTAATTTGGATTCTCCATGATGATTGTGCACCTAGTCGGAGCGCACTTAAGTTTTTAATTGAAGGGTTAGAAAATAATCCGCAACGAGCTTACGTTGGACCAAAATTACGTGGCTGGTATGACCGAAACCATTTACTTGAAGTTGGAATTAGTATCGCTGTTAACGGTGCGAGATGGACTGGGTTAGAACCGCGGGAAAAAGATCAAGGCCAACATGATGAAGTGAAAGATGTTTTGGCTGTCAGCACGGCCGCGATGTTGGCACGGCGAAAAATATTTGAAGACCTTGGCGGCTTAGATCCAAACCTGGCGCTCTTTCGAGACGATGTAGATCTGGGTTGGCGGACCCGAGTTGCCGGTTACGCAGTAGCAACGGCGCCACAAGCGGTGGTGTTTCATGCTGAAGCATCTGCTAGCGAACGAAGAAGTGTTGATGTTGAAGAAGCTTTTCTTGGTCGCCCGCGCTTACTAGATCGCAGAAATGCGGCCTTCGTACTACTGGCCAATGTTTCGTGGTGGCTACTTCCATGGGTTGCTATTCAATTATTGGGCGCCGCCATGATTCGAGCGATTGGATATTTAGTTGCAAAACTGCCTGGCTATGCTGGCGATGAACTAGCAGCAGTTGCCTTAATCGTTCTAAAACCCACAGATCTAATTAAGGCCAGGCGAGCGCGCCGGGCAAAACGATTGCTCTCGGTGCAAGTTGTTCGTCAATTTATTCCACCTCGGGGAAGTCAGATCCGCCTTGCAATTGAAAAAACTTCCGCCGCAATCTCAAATTTCTTGCACCTAAATAAAAAAGAAGAAGATTCTTCAAACGAACCCCTGTCATATGCAGATATTGGCGTGATTGATGAAACCTTTGATGATTTAGATGCGCAGCAACCTAAAAAAACTAATCGCTTTGAAACTCTTCGTAACCGACCACTACTTTTTGGTTTAGCAGCAATAACTTTAATCACAGTGCTTGCGGCACGAAATCGTTATGGTGCACTTAGCGGTGGCGCCCTACCAGTTTCACCAGATGGCGCCAGTGACCTCTTTAGAAAATTTGGTGAATCTTGGCACCAAGTGGGTCTAGGTTCGGCAGCATCGACACCACCTTGGGTGGGAATTCTTGGTCTGGCTTCATTGATAACTTTTGGAAAGTTAAAGTTTTTTATCGCATTATTGTTTTGGGTGACACCACCGCTTGCCTTCTTCGTCATGTATCGCTCCATCAAACGCACCGGTTTAACAATTCGATTCGCAGTTCTGGGCGGTTTGATCTATGCCATGTCACCAGTGGTTTGGAATAGCATCTCCCAGGGTCGAATCGGCACACTGGTAATTGCTCTCGTTGCACCAACATTTATCAGTTTGGCACCATTACAAGCGGCGTTAAAGACGAGTTCTTGGCGCCGAATTTATTACCTTGCGCTCTTTGCTAGCTTTATCTCGGCTTTTAGCGCGCTCTTCTTGGTTATCTGGAGCGGCCTCGCCCTCTACTTCGTGATTGCCGAACTAATAAACCGAAGTGCTGAGATTAAAGAGTTATCACCAATCAACTTTCTGATGACTGCGGAACTGGCGCGGATAAAACGCTTCGTTGCCTTCTTTATTATTCCGCTCTTGCTCAATGCGCCATGGTCGGCCTCGCTACTCGTTCATCCCACTCAAATCCTCCTAGATCCTGGACTGCCAGTTTCAGGAGGTTCACTCTCACAAGTGTTGCTATTGAACCCGGGCGGTACATCCGGTGTACCAACTTGGCTAGTTGCCCCCTTCATAATCTTTCTCGCAATCGTGCTCGCAAGTAATCGTTACATCGGTGAAACAGTTCTATCACTTGGTCTATTAGCAATTGCGGTATCGGTGTCGCAGTTACATATCTCGGGCCACGGAAGTATCGGCACGGTATGGACCGGAACGCTCTTATTATTTATCGAAATATTAATTTTGCAGCCAGCGCTAAAGATCGCATCCACTCTGATTCCTAATTTGCGGGGTTCCGCACTTGGATTTAGGCACTTAGGTTCGGCAGTGACCGCAGTTGTTGTAATTTTCTCGATGTTTGGAACTTCCGTCTGGGCAATTACAAATGGTGCAAATTCTCTGGTCACGAGTAACAAGCGGGCGGTAATTCCGGCATTCGTAACTTCATTAAGCCAGTCACCCGCCAAACCAAAGACCTTAGTGCTTGGCATGGAGGGAAGCGTTCTTAAATACTTCATCACACGAGGTGGTGATCTTGAGATTGGTGATCCTGATGTAACAGTCGCAACACCGCAAGAAATTGAACTTGCCGTTGCCGATCTAATCAGCGGAGTTGGCATCTCATCAAGCAAAGTTATCGGCGCTTATGGCATCCAGTATATTTTTATGAAGACTCCTGTTGATCCAGGCGTAGTGCGAACAATTGATGGAATTGGTGGGTTTACTAGAAGCTCAGCGACGGCCGATGGAGTTATTTGGAAAGTTGTCGGAAGTCGATCCCGACTTTCTATCTTCGATGCGGCCGCTGCCGTTACCCAGCTGGATTCCAATGACATTGGGGCGATGAGCAAGGTTTCTTCGCCGGGAGTAATTACTTTGGCTGAAAAATATGACTCTGGTTGGCACATGTTATTTGATGGCACACCTCTAAAACTTGAGCAATCAAATATTGGGCTTCCAACTTTTGCGGTTTCAGATGCCGGAACAATCACTCTTTTGCACGATGGAACTAAGCGCCGCGCTCTGGTCTCAATCGAATTTATTTCACTATTAACGGTAATAGTTTTGGCACTGCCTGCTGGCCGACGGCGTCGCGAAATTGATATCGAGGAGCTGGCATGAAGCCAAAGTTAAATCGGTCTACGTTGCTAGCACTTGCCGGACTTTCAGCTGCAATTCTTATAACGAATTTCACGCCAAAAATCGGAACTGCGATCAAGCTAGTACAAAATTTCCCAGCGACGGTATGTCCAGGTAATTTGAGTACTGGTTCTGCTACTGCGGTTTTGGCAAACGCTAAAGTGAAAGTGCGTTCAATACCAAGTAAATCCAACGCTTTAAGTGCGGCGGGTTCTGCAAATAACTTAGTTACCAAGCCTTTGCTCGTTGATGGCGATGCCTTGAGTGCAATTTCTGTGCTTCGAGGTACCAGCCCTTGGCTGGCAACAGCTGTTTGCGCAATTAGCAATGGTGATACTTGGTTTGTCGGCGGCTCTGGTTCACTTACAAGTAAGGGTGGGCTAGATATAGTTAATAGTGGCTTGAGCGTTTCGGTAGTAGATCTTTATGTCTTTACTTCAAAGGGACCAGCCCCGCTTTCGTCGGTCACAATTGCGCCAAATTCTGAGAAACGAATTTTTCTAGATGCGCTAGCGCCTGGGGAAGAGAGCATCGCAATTCATGCAATTACTCGATCTGGCCGAGTCAGCACATTTTTATTTGATGAAAGACGTAAAGGTTTGCGTTCCCTCGGTGCAGATTTTGTGAGCCCAGGTGCTAAGCCAGCAAACCACGTAGTTATTCCTGCGATTTCAAATATTGTTGTGGCAAAGGGAAAGCACGCAGCTGCCTTGCTTCGAATTTTGGCGCCCGGAAATATTGACGCAACAGTAAAGGCATCAGTAATTTCAAGTGATGGCTCATTTGCCCCCATCGGCTTAGATGGTTTTTCACTCACACGGGGTCAAGTCAGGGACATTAACTTTTCACCAGTGATTGCTTCTGGAATTTACTCACTTGTACTTGATTCTGATCAACCGATTGTCGCGGCTGTCCAAAGCACGGCAGCCGCTTCTGGCACACCAGATTTTGCCTGGTCAAGTTCGGCAAATCCATTAACCGCCGTATCAATGAATTTCGGTGGCTTAACCCCAACAGTGCAATTCACCGGAGCAAATATTTCAGTTCAAGTTTCTTGGATTGCCGTAACCGGAAAGAGCGGTAGCCAAACGATTGCGGGTACTGATTCGGCAACCTGGAAACCGAAAACTGGATTGATCCGAGCAACCTTCAATAATTTGGCAAATTCGGATAAGAGCACATACGGATCAGTTATTTTCCAAGGATCGGGTGGCTTGAGTCATCTACTTCTTGCACCAGGCGCCGTACTAGAAAGTGCGAGCATTCCAGTGCCCGACGCTGGTGTAATTGCCCGACGCTAAATCCCAAGTTTTTAACAACGCAGGGACTAATCTCTAACTTATGACATCCCAGCAATCTGGCACGGCCGGTGCAGCACGATCTGGTCGCTTCTGCTCACGTGCGGGTTGTCGCTCTCTTGCAACTAAAACATTGACTTATATTTATGCGGATTCAACTGCAGTGCTTGGACCACTCGCAACATTTGCCGAGCCACATGCATATGATCTTTGTGATCAACATAGCCAGCGCATGAGTGCACCAGTTGGCTGGACTGTCCTAAAAGAAGCAACACCAACCGAAGTTGCGGGGCCAAGTAGCGATGATTTAATGGCAATCGCAGATGCGGTTCGCGAGGCCGGTTCAAAGGAAATTTCCAATTCACAAACCAGCACAGATCCAAAGGGCAATCCCCTCGGAATCCCGCAAGAAATTGGTCGTCGGGGACACCTTCGCGCAATTCCTAATTAGAGTTACTAGACTCATTTAAATGTTCAAGCCCGAGTTTTTAAATTCAATCATCAAGGCCTATGACGTTCGTGGTTTGGTAGATAGTCAGATCACCCCAGATTTCACATTCGCACTCGGTGGCGCTTTTGCAAAATTCTTACAAGAAGAGCGTGAACCCTCATCAATAGTTATTGGTGAAGATATGCGACCTTCATCTGCGCTTCTTGCAACCGCATTTAGTGATGGCGCAACTTCACAAGGTATGGATGTAGTTCGTATCGGCTTGGCATCGACAGACATGCTCTATTTTGCTTCAGGCAAGTTAAATATGCCTGGTGCGATGTTTACCGCAAGCCATAATCCGGCGGCGTATAACGGTGTAAAGCTCTGCAAGAGTAGCGCTCGCCCGATTGGCCAAGAGTCTGGGTTGCTTAGAATTAAGGATCTATTGGTAACTGGAATTCCAATTGCAAATCGACCAGTTGGTCACCAAGTTGAAGAAAATCTATTAGATGAATATGTGCAATTCTTACTCTCGTTATTTCCAGAGAGCAGTGATACCGCTAATAAATCTCGCAAGTTGAAGGTAGTTATTGATGCCGGAAATGGAATGGCAGGTTATACCGCTCCAGCAGTGATGGCACGTTTAGATGTTGAAGTAACTCCGATGTACTTTGAATTAGATGGGAATTTTCCAAATCATGAAGCTAATCCAATTGATCCGAAGAACTTGGTAGATCTACAGAAGAAAGTTAAGAAAGTAGGCGCCGATATCGGCTTGGCATTTGACGGTGATGCCGATCGTTGTTTCCTGATTGATGAAGCCGGAAATTTAGTTAATCCTTCAGCACTAACCTCACTCATCGCCGTTCGCGAACTAGCGCGCAAACCTGGTTCAACAATTATTTATAACTTGATCTCATCAAAGGCTGTTCCAGAAGTCATAACCGAACATGGCGGAACGCCACTTCGATCACGAGTAGGCCATTCATATATTAAGAAGATGATGGCAGATTCTGATGCAATATTTGGTGGAGAGCATTCTGGACATTTCTACTTTGCAGATTTCTGGCGAGCTGACTCTGGGATGTTGGCAGCGCTCTTTGCGCTAACCGAACTTGCTGCATCGAAAGAAAGTCTGTCAACGCTCTTGAAACCCTACAATCGATATTTTTCAAGTGGTGAGATCAACTCCGAAGTTAGAGATATTCCTTCCGCCCAGAAAGCCATTATTGAAAAATATGGTGCCGACCACACAATTGATGAACTTGATGGCATAACCGTTACGGGCCTCAAGTATTGGTTTAACGTCCGGGCCTCAAATACCGAGCCCTTGCTCAGATTAAATGTCGAAGGCGACACCGAGAAGATAATGGCTACGGTAAGGGACGCTGTGCTCGCAATCATCCGCGCGAAGCGATAACCTAGGCTCAATAGTTCAATCAACTGTCATTTGATCACCGAGTAATAAATTCAAAAATAGGAGCCGTTTGTGACTGTAGAGACCGCCGTTAAACACGATATTGCTAATCCAGCCCTTGCCGCTGAAGGAAAGAAAAAGATTGAGTGGGCAGAACGCAACATGCCCGTTCTGGCACAAATTCGCGCCCGCTTTGAAAAAGAAAAACCATTTGCTGGAATTCGAATTTCTGCATGCATGCACGTGACAACTGAAACTGCGAACTTAATGCGCGCCCTAAAAGCAGGTGGCGCTGAGTTAGCGCTTTGCGCCTCAAATCCGCTTTCAACCCAAGATGACACGGCCGCTGCTCTCGTCCATGAATATGGAATTAGTGTTTTTGCTCGTAACTCAGTTGACCGCGATGGTTATTACTCACACATCAATGCTTCCCTCGACGTAAAGCCACACTTGGTATTTGATGACGGTTGCGACTTGGTGAATACGCTCCACACAACGCGAACTGAATTAATCGAAGGCATTATTGGAGGTTGTGAAGAGACAACTACCGGTGTAATTCGGTTGAGCCAGATGACAAAAGATGGCGCCCTAAAATTCCCAATGATCGCCGTTAATGACACTGATACCAAGCATATGTTTGATAATCGTTTTGGTACCGGTCAGTCAACTATGGATGCGATTTTCCGCTCAACAAATTCACTCGTTGCTGGAAAAGTTATGGTTGTCGCTGGATTTGGCTATTGCGGTAAAGGTGTTGCAGAGCGCGCAAAGGGAATGGGCGCCGATGTAATCATTACCGAAATTGACCCAACTAAGGCTCTTGATGCCTTGATGCAGGGCTACCGTGTTATGCCAATGACTGAAGCAGCTAAGTATGGTGACTTCTTTGTAACTGTTACCGGAAACCGCGATGTGCTTCGTGAAGAACATTTCAAGGTAATGAAAGATGGCGCAATTCTTTCTAATGCCGGCCACTTTGATATTGAAATTGACGTTGCTTGGCTCGAGCAAAAAGCGGCCAAGAAGAACGCCAAGATGCGCCACCAGACTGATGAATATGTCATGGCAGATGGTCGCCGCATTTTGTTACTTGCTGAAGGGCGTTTGGTAAATCTAGGTGCTGCTGAAGGTCACCCAGCATCTGTAATGGACATGTCTTTTTCTGATCAAGCGTTAACTGCGGAATACTTATTGAAGGCAGCGGCCGGTCTTGGCGCCGGACTTCATAACGTGCCAACCGAAATTGATAAGGAAGTTGCGCGCCTGAAGTTAGAGAGCATGGGATCAACCATCGATAAGCTAACTCCAGCACAAGAGCTGTACTTGAACTCTTGGGAGCACGGTAGCTAATGACCCTGATCATGGTTGTCGATGACGACCAAGATCTTGCCGAGATGCTCGGCATTGTTTTAACTGGCGACGGCTACCAAGTAGATCTAGTAAACCGCGGGGATGAAGTGATGTCCGCATTTGCCATGCAAAATCCCGACTTAGTATTGCTAGATGTCATGTTGCCTGGCCTCGACGGCGTTGAGGTTTGCAGATTAATTCGTACTGTTTCTATGGTTCCAATTGTGATGCTAACCGCCAAGGGTGATACCCAAGATGTCGTCGCTGGTTTGGAAGCCGGCGCGGATGATTACATGGTTAAGCCATTTAATTCATCGGAACTTTTAGCCCGACTTAAGGTTCGCCTTCGCCGGACAGGTGCACAAACTAGCGGTGGTCTAAGTATTGGAAATATCAAGATCGATCAAATTGCACATTCAATTATTCGAGATGGCCAAAATATTCCATTAACTCGTCTCGAATTTGATTTATTGGTAGCCCTGGCAAAAGAGCCCGGTCGAGTATTCACTCGCGAAGCCTTGCTCAGTGAGGTTTGGGGATATCGCCCAGCTACGGACACGAGGCTGGTTAACGTTCATATTCAACGCTTACGATCTAAAGTGGAGCGTGATGTGGAAAATCCTGAAATTATTCTGACTGTGCGAGGTGTTGGATATAAGGCTGGTGTTGTAGGTAGTTCAGAGTGAGCTCAATCTTCTCGGGCTGGCGCAGTTCCCTAGTTATCCGAGTTACTGGCACCATCGTGTTAATTTCAATTCTTATTATCTCTTTTGTTGGAACTTTACTTTACAACCGAATCTCAACTGGAATTTTTGATGAAAAGCTACATATTGCAATTGCCGATGCCCAATCCACCGCGCGTTCTATCGAACTTCAGCTTCAATTCGCAAAATATCAAGATCGCGCAACGGTAAAGATGGTTGCTAATGAAATATTGGCAGTTCCTGCAGCGACCGATAACAGTCCTGCTCGTGAAGTGGCCCTTTTCGCCTATCCAAATGTGAGATCAACCTTGATTTCAAGTGGCACATCAAACCTGATGATGGATACCAGTATCCCAAAGAACTTACGTCTTGAAACCAGGAAGTCCCCAAGTACAAAGTGGGAGCGGACAAGAATTCTTTATGTCAGTGGGCGAACCGAGGAAGCGATCGCAGTTGGTCATGTGATTTCAGTGAGTAATTTTGGAAAATATGAGTTCTATGTTGTCTATAGTCTTTCGCAACAAACTTCAACAGTAAAAATTATTGCCCGTTCTCTTCTGTTTGCTGGCGGAATTTTAATTATCTTGATTGGTTTTGTTACCTGGGTAGTTCTGCGCAGACTTATTGGTCCAGTTCGCGAAGCGGCACGCATCGCAGAAGAACTAACGGCTGGTGATCTTGATCAGAGAATGGACGTCGCCGGCACTGATGAGGTCGCGCGTCTTGGTTATGCCTTCAATGAAATGGCGGTTGCGCTAAAGCAACAAATTTCTCGCCTAGAAAATCTATCTATGCTCCAACAGCGATTTGTTTCTGATGTTTCTCACGAACTGAGAACCCCGCTCACCACAATCCGAATGGCATCACAAGTAATTTACGGTTCCAAAGATGGTTTTGATCCAGCAACAACTAGGAGCGCAGAACTACTTATCTCCCAGATCGATCGCTTCGAATCACTGCTTGTAGACCTTCTTGAAGTGAGTCGTTTCGATGCCCAGGCCGCTGTGATGGAGGTTGAAGAGATCGACTTGGTGAATTTGGTTCGGGAGTCGATTGATTACGTGCATCCAAGTCAAGAGCGGTTAATTACGCTTGCAACCGAATCGGAGCGGTTACTGGTTGATGTTGATAAGCGGCGAATTCAACGAATTTTACGGAATCTAATTACGAATGCGATCGATCACCGCGAGGATGCGCCAATCGAGGTAACCATTCGCGAGAATGAAACGGTGGTTGCGATCGGAGTTCGTGATTACGGAATTGGCTTTTCTAGTAAGGATCGCGCTTCACTCTTTGATCGCTTCTGGCGTGCGGATCCGGCACGAGCACGCACGAGAGGCGGTACCGGTCTTGGGCTATCTATCGCAATGGAAGATGCGAAATTACACCAAGGAACTCTTGAAGCTTGGGGACAGCCAAGGCGAGGTGCGCACTTTGTATTAACTCTTCCAAAATTTGCAGGGGGAGTTGTTGATTCCCACCCAATTTCCGTAGTCCCCAGAGGTGAACAATTAACAGAGCGAGAAATTGGCGACCTTTAGCAACTAACTTTATTTGATAATTAGTGGATGCTTAAATTATTTTCCTCATTACAGTCGCTGATTTACTCGCAAAGATGTATTTATTGTGGCCAAATTAAAAGTTATATTTGTGGGCCTTGTAACTCGAGAATTAATTCCAAACCTTTTAAAGTTTATAAATCAACGACGCTTGTCTTCTCCGGAGCATATTACTCGCCAGAGCTGCGCCAAATAATAGTTGCCGCAAAAGAAAATGATGATAAAAATGCCCGAGCAATCTTGGCTAATTTTCTACAAAGCGCAATGACGCTAGCTTTAGATTTTAACCATAGCCCTAAACCTATAGTTTATGTAATCCCAATTCCCTCCAGGGAATCAGCAAACCGGATTCGAGGATTTAAACACAGCCTGGTATTAGCAAATCTTTTATCAAATAATTTTAAAACTAGGCAGATTATTGTTATTGATTGTTTAGCCTTGACTCGAAGGGTTCGCGATCAAGCAGGTCTAACCGTTCCAGCGCGCAATATAAATATGGCTGGTGCCCATACTTTGAAATTCGCACGAGACCAAAAAATTTATGCACAAATTCTCAGCCAGGAAAATCAGGAGATATATATCGTGGATGATTTAGTGACAACGGGGGCCACAATCACCGCAGCAAAATTGGCATTGGCGAGCGGGAAAATCAAGGTTTCAGGCGTACTTGCCTCGTGTGCAACCACCGGCATTTACGCATTAAGATAGAGCCCTGTCCAAAACTGCAATTGCGAGCAGGTGTTGGTATTTCAAGAATTGAGCGAAAGAGGGACTGTGTCACCGCTACTAGACAAGATATTGCGAGCCGGCGAAGGTCGTCACATCCGCCAACTTGAAAAGATTGCCGAGAGCGTCAACACCTTTGAAGCCAAGGTTTCACAACTTTCAGATTCAGAGTTACGTGGACAAACTCAAAAATTCCGCGATCGCTTAACTGCTGGGGAAACGCTCGATAATTTACTTCCCGAAGCATTTGCAACCGTTCGTGAAGCAGCAAAGCGCACCTTGGGGCAGCGTCATTACGATGTTCAAATTATGGGTGGCGCAGCCTTGCATCAAGGAAACATTGCAGAAATGCGCACAGGTGAAGGTAAGACTCTAGTTTCAACACTTCCAGCATATCTAAATGCTTTGACTGGAAAAGGCGTGCATGTTGTTACGGTAAATGATTACCTAGCCGAGCGTGATAGCGAGTGGATGGGAAGAATTCACCGCTTCTTGGGGTTAAAAGTTGGCGTAATTCTCTCCAGCATGTCACCAGCCGAGCGCCGTGAGGCATATGCATCTGACATTACCTATGGCACAAATAATGAATTTGGTTTTGATTACCTCCGCGACAATATGTCTTGGACTCTCGAAGATTGCGTTCAACGTGAACACAATTTTGCAATTATCGATGAAGCTGACTCTATTTTGATCGATGAGGCCAGAACACCGTTGATCATCAGCGGTCCGGCTGATAAGGCAACAAAGTGGTACCAAGAATTTGCGACTATTTCTGGAAAATTGGATCGCGATCTTCACTATGAGGTAGATGAAAAGAAGCGAACAGTTGGAATCTTAGAAGCCGGTGTAACTCGCGTCGAAGAACTACTTGGCATTGAAAACCTTTACGAATCTGTAAATACGCCAATGATCGGCTACTTGAATAACGCGGTACGGGCAAAAGAGTTATTTAAACGTGATAAAGACTACGTAGTTATGTCCGGTGAGCTTTTGATCGTCGATGAGCACACCGGTCGCATGCTTGCTGGTCGTCGCTATAACGAGGGCCTACACCAGGCTCTTGAAGCTAAAG
>Ga0209084_1001358_pt1 | contig 20739 bp, 19 predicted proteins | sample C_130820_MF_Meta_FD_187309 | JGI IMG/M metagenome (GOLD analysis project Ga0209084, IMG submission 187309) | Freshwater microbial communities from Lake Croche, Canada to study carbon cycling - C_130820_MF_MetaG (SPAdes) (version 2) | ecosystem: Environmental > Aquatic > Freshwater > Lake...
CCCAACACCAACTCCAGTCCGGGCCACGAAAGCGCCAACCCCAACACCAGCACCTTCAATAACAAAGCCCGTTAAAAAGAAGTAACCATGAAGCTCCTAACAAAGAGCACAATATTTTTGGCAATTATCGCCGCCCTACTTTCTTTTGCAAAATTTGATCATTGTCGCAATTTTGGTTGGGGCACACCAGATGTCTATGTACACGCGTGTTATTCCGACCTGCCCGCCTTACTGGTTGACCGGGGGATGATCGATCACTCCTGGCCATATTCAAGTGCGACAAATGCTGTCGAGTATCCACCAGTAACTGGAATTGTTATGTGGGCGACTTCTTTCATAGTTAAGAAAAATTTTGGGCAGTACCGCGCCTACTTTGACTTCAATGCATTTTTGATTGCGCTAATTTTTATTGGGTCAGTTGTTTTATTAAGAAAGATGAAACCAGAATTTTGGTACCTATTTCCGATTGCACCTGCGGTAATAGCATCGCTCTATATAAATTGGGATATCTGGGCAGTTATTAGCGCACTAGGTGCAATTTATTATTTTGACCGTAAAAAATATCCACCGAGCGCTTTGTTGCTGGGTATTTCAGTTGCAACAAAATTTTTCCCAATCGTCTTGCTGTTGCCGATTGCTTTAATATTTTTCCGCCGCCGTGAAATTCAAAATCTCTTCAAGTACTTCGCGTTAACTTTTGCGACTTGGATTATTATAAATTTACCTTTCATCCTGACAACCCCCGTGGGTTGGTTTAGATTCTTTAAGTTAAATAGCGAGCGCGGTGCAGACTGGGGATCAATTTGGGAAGCGCTAGCAATATTTGGTAAGAACGTTAATCCCCTGAATTTATTTTCAATACTTCTCTTTTTGATTGGGATAACCGCTTACACGATAATATTTTTAGGCATCAAGAAAACCCCAACTCTTGCAGCCACCGCTTTTTTTGTAGTGGCAATATTTGTGACAGCCAGCAAGGTTTACTCCCCGCAATACATAATCTGGTTAACACCGCTTGCGGTTTTAGCGTTGGTTGATAAGCGTGATCGAATTGATTTTTGGATTTGGCAGGGAGCTGAATTGATTTACCACTTCGCAATTTGGCAGTACCTAGCCACGATCACCGGAACTCACTTCGCGATTTCTGGCGGGGCCTATGCAACCGCCACCCTCCTTCGGATTGCCGCCTTATTCTGGTTTTCTGCCCGCCTTATGCGTAAATCCACACCTGAAATCGATCCACAAAGCACCGCATTTTTAACTAGCGCGACTAGCGGTTACGCTTAGCCTTCCTTCAAGACGGGGTCACACCGTGGCCGCTACTGAAGGAGATTTAACCCTCCTGCCGCGGAAATGCCGTGGCCGCTTTAGTCCAGAGGAGGTGGGGTTAGAACATGCGTCATTATGAAATCATGGTCATTCTCGATCCTGAGTTAGAAGAGCGCACAGTCGCACCAAGCCTTGAGACATATCTCAAGATCATCAAGGAAAGTGGCGGAACCGTCGACAAGCTCGACATTTGGGGCCGTCGCCGTATGACCTTCGAAATAAATAAAAAAGCAGAAGGTATTTACGCCGTTGCTGATTTGCACTGTGGTCCTGATGCAATCAAAGAACTCGATCGCCAACTTAATTTGAACGAAGCAGTGCTTCGTACAAAAGTTGTACGTCCAGAATAAAAAATAAACGACTCGAAAAGTAGAGAATAGGAAAAGACATGGCAGCAGGAGACACAACCGTCACTATGGTCGGTAATCTTGTAAACGATCCTGAATTGCGCTTCACACCTTCCGGTGCTGCGGTCGCAAAATTCACAATCGCTTCAACTCCGCGTTATCTCGATAAAAACACAAACGAATGGAAAGATGGCGACAGCCTCTTTCTTGCATGCAATATTTGGCGTCAAGCAGCAGAAAACGTTGCCGAATCTTTGACTCGCGGAATGCGCGTTATTGTCACCGGTCGTTTGAAGCAACGCTCATACGAGACCAAAGAAGGCGAAAAGCGCACTGTGTATGAAATCGAAGTTGACGAAGTTGGTCCATCTCTTCGCAACGCAACCGCAAAGGTCACCAAAACAACACGTGCTGGTGGAACAAGCGGCGGCGGATTTTCTGCTCCAGTTGAAACAGCTTCTGCTGAGGACCCATGGTCTGCAGCACCTGTCGGAGGTGGCTGGTCATCAGCTGGTTCCGATGATCAACCTCCATTCTAAAAAATCCAACCATTCCTAATCAACCATTCCTAAGGCGTTTGCAAGCAGAAAGCTTGAAAAGCCGTAGGGCATCCTAAAAAGGAGCACCACAGTGGGCGCAAGAAATAATAAGACGCTGAAGCCGAAGCCAAAGGTAAGCAAGATGTCGGCAGCGGCAATGAAGAAGTTTAAGAAGAAGCCATGTTCTTTCTGTCGCGATAAGGCAACTTATATCGATTACAAAGACATTAACCTACTTCGCAAGTACATCTCCGATCGCGGCAAGATCCGCGCTCGCCGAGTAACAGGTGCCTGCACCGAACATCAACGTGCGATTGCCGCCGCGGTTAAGAATTCCCGCGAGATGGCACTTCTCCCTTACACCTCAACAGCACGATAAGGAGAGCGACTAAAAATGAAACTCATCCTTACTCGTGAAGTATCAGGTCTTGGGCAACCAGGAGATGTCGTAACCGTTAAAGATGGTTATGCGCGCAACTACCTACTACCTCTTGGCAACGCAATTGCCTGGAGCATTGGTGGAGAAAAGCAGATTGAAGGCATCCGCCGCGCTCGTTCAGCTCGCGAAATTCGCGACCAGGATCATGCAAAGCAGATTAAGTCTTCCCTCGAAAGCAAAGAGATCGTTGTTACGGCCAAAGTTGGCGCAACTGGCGTGCTTTTCGGGTCAGTAACCGATAAAGACATCGCACAGGCAATCAAATCAGTCACCGGACTAGATATAGATCGTCATCGCATCAAGGTCGCCGGACACATCAAGAAGGTTGGTCAATACACTGCAAAGGTTGGCCTACATTCACAAATCTCTGCAAATATAACTGTGAACGTTGTAGCAAACTAACAACGTCTCAAGAGTTGAAAACCCGCCAGAATCTGGCGGGTTTTTTCTTTTGCTCTGAATTCTCTCGATTCTTAGATTTCTTAGATTTCTTAGATAATGAGATGAGAAATTAAATCTTTACCCACAGGGCTAGCGCCAAAAACTGAGCGTGTATGGGGTGCTACCCCTCGGGCTTATCCACCGTTTTCCACACTTATACACACACCATCCACTAGTTATCCCGACCTTCTCCACACGGTGGTGCACAAGAAATTACGCGTAAGTAACAGATATTCCAGCTCAACAATAGGTTACGCACACGGGTTAATTACGCGTGGAAACCTTTGGGAATCCTGATGTCAGTGGGAAATGGGAGGCTTTCAATATGAGCATCGCAGAATTCCCCAACCGCGGATCCAACTCTAATAACCGCGCAACACAGAGCATTGAGTTCGAGCGAACTCCGCCACAAGATTTGATCGCAGAACAAGGCGTGATTGGCGGAATGCTATTAAGCAAGGAAGCAATCGCAGACGTTGTTGAAATAATTAAAGAGCGAGATTTTTACCGACCAGCACATGAATTAATTTATGATGCAATTCTAGATTTGTATGGCCGTGGTGAACCAGCAGATGCTGTGACTGTTGCATCTGAATTAACAAAGCGTGGCGATATCGCTCGTGCCGGTGGCGCACCATACCTTCACACACTAATTAGTTCGGTCCCGACGGCGGCAAATGCTGGTTATTACGCGCGCATTGTTCGTGACCACGCAATTATGCGTCGACTTGTCGAAGCCGGCACAAAAATTGTGCAACTTGGATATTCCGAGGAAGGCGAAATCGATGATGCGGTCGACCAAGCTCAAGCAGAAATTTATAACGTAACCGAACACCGAACTAATGATGATTACATTCAACTCTCGGATCTACTACCTGCAGCCCTGGATGAAATCGAAGCAATTTCAAATGGCGTAAAAGGTGAAGGCGTTAAGAGTGGATTTAAAGATCTAGACACACTGACAAATGGTTTCCATGCTGGAAACATGATTGTGCTCGCAGCTCGCCCTGCTGTTGGTAAATCAACCCTTGGGTTAGATATTGCGCGCCATGCCGCAATTCATAACGGTGATGCTGCTGTGATTTTCTCACTTGAAATGAGCCGCTCTGAAATCACCATGCGTATGCTCTCGGCAGAAGCACGTGTTGCACTAAATAACATTCGATCTGGCGCACTTACTGATGAAGAGTGGGGCCGCTTAGCAAAGCGGATGGGCGAAATCTCTGACGCACCACTGTTTATCGACGACTCCGCCAACCTTTCTCTAATGGAGATCCGAGCCAAAGCGCGCCGCCTAAAACAACGGCACAATCTAAAGTTAATTATCATCGACTATCTCCAGTTGATGACGGCTGGAAAACGCGTTGAAAATCGTCAACAAGAGGTCTCTGAATTATCCCGTAACTTGAAGTTGCTCGCTAAAGAACTCGATGTGCCAGTGATCGCGATCTCGCAGTTGAACCGTTCTCCGGAACAACGCGCGGATAAGAAACCGATGCTCTCTGACCTTCGTGAATCTGGTTCGATTGAACAGGATGCCGACGTTGTTATTTTGCTACATCGCGATGATATGTATGACAGCGCTAACCGATCAGGTGAAGCAGATCTACACGTTGCAAAGCACCGTAATGGACCAACTCGAACAATCACCGTGAGCGCACAACTTCACTTTTCGCGCTTTACCGATATGGCGCCAAGTTATTCCAGCCAAGAGAGCTATCCAAAAGATAACTAGCTAATTAATTGGGGTTAGCGTTCCGTTTGCAACATCAAAAATAGCGCCCATAACCTTTATGTTCATCGCCAGCAACGGGTAAGTTTCAATGCGGGTGATATCTGTAAGTAGCGCCTTCTTCTGATCCTTAACTGTTCTAATTTCAATACTTCTAGTGTCGATACCGGACTTCTCCTTAATAGCGGCGTGGATCTCATGCTCCTCACCAGACGCCATGCGACAGTCAGTGTGTGGCATAACAAGCACTCGATTCACTCCAAGAAGATGAGTTGCTAAAACTAAGGTTCTTAGAACGTCTTCAGTTACCCGCGCGCCAGCATTACGCAATATTTTTGCATCGCCAGCTTCCATTCCAACAATATGTAACGGGTCAATTCGTGAATCCATGCAAGTGACTATCGCTAAACCCTTTTTCGCTTCACCACTAAGCCCACTGGATTTAAAACCAGCAGCATAAGCCTTGTTAGCGGCTATTAAATCTGCAAAATTCTCCATAAGTTCTAGGCTACCGTAGCCGACAATTTCGCGCGATCTGCCAGATAGATACCGACGAGTACAACAGCAGCGCCCAAGAGTTGCACCGTGCTTAGGCTTTCGCGTAAAAACCACCAACCGAATATCCCGCCAAAGATTGGCTCGAGCATTCCAATCACACTTGCAGTCGATGCACTTAATTTATGTAATCCACGAAAGACGAGAAAATACGGAACAACTGTTCCCATACTAATTAGCCATAAAACCAACAGGAAGCCTGCTGCGAACTGCCCCGAGTAGCGGCCCTCAAGTGCAACCTGCTTGGTGAAAACCGAGAATGGGAAATTCCACCATGGTTGAACAATCGCAAAAAATAAAGAGGAGACGCCCAGTCCCCAGACCATAATGACTTCATTAGGTTTCTTCTCCAACAAATTTTCACCAAGCAAAAAGTAGATAGATAGTGAGAATGCATCAATAAAGGCGTAGATCAAACCAATTCCACTAATTGTTAAACCTTGCCAGATTTGAGACAAGAGAACCAAGCCAGCAAAGGCCGTTGTTAACCCCCACCACATTAAAGAGGAGACATGTTTGCGCCGGGCAAAACGCAACCAAAGCGTGATCCAAATCGGTGCCGTGAATTCAATTATGAGAGCAATGCCGATCTGCATCTTTGAAACGGCTGCAAAATAAAAGACATTTACAAAGGCAAACCCCACTAGACCAAATGCAATGAGGAGCGGCAACTCGGATTTAGTTATACGTAGTGACTTTGGGTTCTTAATGAGAACAATTACCAGGATTAACAAGAAAGCACCGGTTGTACGAAGTTCTGTTAGGCGCCAAGCGGATAGCCCAGATGCCATCAATAATTTTGCTGGAATCGCGTTTAGTGCAAAGAAGATTGCACCAAAAAGAAGTGCAACTTCAGCTTTTGCATGTTTAAGCATTCGGGCAGTTTAGCCTAGTGAAACCGTAAAGCAGTGAAGTACTTAGAAAGCGCTCTCCGGTAGCGCCATCAAGCCACCAGTTTCACTCTCAATAATTACTCGCTCCGCACTTATGTGTGGAAGCACGGTCCGAACAAAGTGTTTCGCTGCTGCAATTTTGCCCAAGTAAAAATCACCATCTCGTCCTGGATTAGCAGATTTGGTGATTGCAATTTCAGCCTGACGTAGCAACAACCAAGCAATTATCACTTCACCAACAGCCATCAATAAGCGCGTGGTATTTAAGCCAGTCTTATAAATTTCTTCTGGCTTCTCTTGTGATTCCATTGCAAAGCTCACCATCGTGCCCATCATTGAATTTATATCTTCAAGTGCTTTAGCTAATTCGGCTTTCTCCTGTGCTAGCTCGCCACCTGTTTTGGTGAAAGAACCAATTTCTTTACCAAGGAGTCCAATAGCGCGGCCACCATCTTTTACGATTTTGCGGAAGAAGAAATCCAAGCCTTGAATCGCTGTCGTTCCTTCATACAAGGTATCGATTTTCGCATCTCGAACATATTGCTCCAGTGGCCAATCTTCAGTAAACCCAGAGCCACCAAATGTCTGAAGTGATTCAGTACCAAGTAAAACCCAAGATTTTTCACTGCCATACCCTTTTACGATAGGTAGCAATAAATCATTTAGCGCTTCCAAATCGGATAATTTCTCTGACGACGCTTGCGCGCGCTCTATTGTTATTTGATCTTGAATCGAAGCCGTGTAGAGAACCAGGGCCCGCATCCCTTCCGAGTAGGCCTTTTGCACCATAAGTGAGCGCCGGACATCTGGGTGCTTAATGATTGTTACACGTGGGCTGGCTTTATCTGCCATGTTTTTCATGTCGCCACCTTGCACGCGAACCTTTGCGTATGCCAAAGCATTTTGATAACCGGTAGCGAGTGTTGAAATTGCCTTGGTACCAACCATCATGCGAGCAAATTCAATAATTTTAAACATCTGTGCAATTCCGTTATGAACATCTCCCAAGAGATATCCAACCGCAGGCTCTTTCTCACCCAAATTCATTTCGCAAGTTGCTGAAACATTTAGGCCCATCTTTGATTCAATCTTTGTCGCATAGACTCCATTACGTTTTCCGATAGCACCAGTTTCTAAATCAAAATGGTATTTAGGAATTAAGAAAAGACTCAAACCTTTTGTTCCCGGGCCAGCGCCTTGTGGCCGCGCTAATACGAAGTGAATAATGTTTTCATTCATGTCGCCACTGTCACCCGATGTGATAAATCGCTTAGTGCCGGTGATGTGCCAACTTCCATCGGGTTGTTCAACTGCTTTCGTGCGCCCAGCCCCAACATCACTTCCGGCTTCTGGCTCGGTTAGCATCATGGTTGCGCCCCAGTCACGATCAACCATTAACTGAGCAAGTTTCTTCTGATTTTCATTTCCAAGTTGGTATGCAACATGTGCGAACGATCCGCTTGATGCGTAAAGGTGTACACCTGGGTTTGACCCCAAAACCATTTCTGCAATTGCCCAACGAACACTTAGCGGTATCTGAGTTCCACCAATTTCAACCGGGGCGTCTACCCGCCACCATTCATTTTCCGACCAAGCTCGGTATGACTTTTTAAAACTTTCTGGAAGAGTCACTTCACCGGTCTTGGCATCGAATTCCAAACCAAGTCGATCACCTTCAACAAAAGAGGCGGCAAAATCATTTTCAGCAAGGCGCTTAATTTCTTCAAGCATCCCCATCACGGTTTCACGGTCTAAATCTTTGTAGACGGAAGTACCCAAAATCGACTCTCGACCCAAAAGATCAAAAAGGCAGAACTCAATATCCCGCAGGTTGGCTATGTAATGGCCCATGGCTCAATAATGCTACTGGTCAGTAACTTAATCAAGTCCAAGAAGGGATATATGCTCCCTGCGTGCTACTGAGCGATCGCGACATTAAGGCGGAAATTACCGCCGGCCGAGTCAAGGTCGAACCCTTTGATGGCCAGATGATCCAACCCTCTAGCGTGGATGTCCGACTCGACCGCTTCTTTCGAGTCTTTGAAAATCATAAGTATTCAGTTATTGACCCTTCAATTGAGCAATCAGAACTAACGCGCGAAGTGGCCGTTGAAAACGATGAAGAATTTATTCTCCATCCAGGCGAATTTGTTCTTGCCAGTACTTACGAAGTAATTACTCTGCCAGATGACATAGCTGGTCGACTAGAAGGAAAATCTTCTTTAGGCCGTCTCGGTTTACTAACTCATTCAACTGCAGGGTTTATTGATCCCGGATTCTCTGGACATATAACTCTTGAACTTTCTAATGTTGCAAATCTTCCTGTGAAATTATTTCCAGGAATGAAAATAGGGCAACTCTGCTTAATAAAACTCTCTTCTCCTGCAGAAAATCCTTACGGCTCGGCTCTCTACGGTTCTAGGTACCAAGGCCAACGCGGACCAACTGCAAGTAAATCTTGGCTAAATTTTCACAAATCTAAAATTATTTAATTTTCCGTATTCGGAAATCGAAGTGTAAAACTTGAACCAATTCCAAGTTCAGATTTAACTTGTACTGAACCCCCGTGCGCCTGCATTACTGCGTCAACAATGGCAAGCCCGAGCCCGCTTCCCTCACCACTCGTGCGGACTCTAGATGGATCGGCTCTAAAGAATCTTTCAAAAATTCGCTTTTGATTTTCTTCACTTAGCCCGGGTCCGTTGTCACTTACAATTATTTTTGTATCCGTTTCACTCTGATTAACTTCAATCTTGATTTGGGTACCGGCAGGCGTATGCGTACGGGCATTGGCTAATAAATTTGAAACCGCTTGATGTATTCGCATGGAATCTCCGAGCACGAATATTTCTTCACCAGTTTTCAAGAAAGTTATCGGATGATCCGGTCCGGCTGCACGTGCAGAAGCGATTGCTTCTGCAACCAAGTGATTGATATCTACTGGGTCCTTTGCAATTTCGCGAGACTGATCAAGCCGAGCGAGTAATAATAAATCTTCGACAAGGGAACCCATCCGCTTTGATTCATTTTCAATCCGTCCAACTAGTTCCGCAACTTTTGCTTCACCTTGAACCGCGCCTTGCCGATGTAATTCAGCGAATCCACGAATAGCCGTGAGCGGAGTACGAAGCTCGTGGCTAGCGTCGGCAACAAAGCGGCGCAACCGATCTTCAGATTCGGCACGAACTGCAAATGCTTGTTCAATTCGACCTAACATCGTATTAAAAGTTGCCGTCAATCTGCCAACTTCAGTTTTCGGATTAGATTCTGGCAACCGGGCCGAATAATCACCGGCTGCAATCGAAGCGGCCGTTCCTTCAATCTGATTGAGTGGCTTAAGGGCAAGTTTGATCGTACTGCGCGCTATGACACCGATTGAAATTAATACGAGCAAACTAATTAACAAGAACAACCACCGTAACTCTTTAAGTGTTTTATCTACGCTATCGAGGGAGGTTGAGACAACGACAGTGCCAAGTCCGGACGGCAAAATTCGTGCGATTGCACGCACATCTGAATCTTGGCTCTCGATATTGATTGTGAATGGGCGACCTTGGTGAGCAACAACATTTGCGGGAGTTAATTTGGCAAACTCCGCAGAACCGATAGCCCCAACAAACTCACCACCGAGTTGACCCACAACGTTTCCAGAAAGATCAAGCAAAGTAATGGTTGTGGTTGTTGGAACTCCAGCAAGTGGTTTTACTGGTTGGAAATGTGGCTCAGCATTCTCACCATTCTCACCTGGCGAGTTTGGAACCAAGCCAGCACGATCTAATCGCAGAAGAGAGTTTTCTGTTACAGATATTAATTGGGTATCAGCTTGCTTAATTAGAAAACCATGCAGCGCACTGTTTGCGGCCAGATCTGAAGCGAGAATTGCAATTGTGGCCAAGGCAAGCGTGAGAACAATCAGTCGATTACGCAGCGACCAACTTGTCATGCCAAATCTGCCAAATTTCATTTAAGGAGTTTACTTCGAAATTACTTACGTGCGGGAAGGCGCATCCGATATCCCACACCACGAACGGTGTGAATGAGCGCAGGCTCATAAATGTCTATCTTCTTTCGTAGGTAAGAAATATACGTTTCAACTATTCCAGCATCACCGCGAAAGTCGTATTGCCAGACGTGGTCGAGAATTTGGGATTTACTGACAACGCGCTCAGCATTGATCATCAAGTAACGAAGTAGCAAGAATTCTGTAGGGGATAGTTCGATCAAATTTCCAGCTCTTCGAACTTCGTGAGTTGCTTCATCGAGTTCAAGATCCGCAAACCGAACCTTTTCATCATCAACTTCAATCTGAACTGCTCCGGTGCGGCGAAGTAGTGAACGCAGGCGCGCAACTAACTCTTCTAGGCTAAATGGCTTTGTAACATAATCATCGCCACCGATAGTTAGTCCAGTGATCTTGTCTTCCACACTATCTTTTGCCGTTAAAAACAAGACTCCAACATGATGACCGTTTTGGCGAAGTTGGCGACAAACTTCGAAGCCATTTTGATCCGGCAACATAACGTCAAGGATTAACGCATGTGGCTTAAATTCTTCGGCAATGGTGAGCGCCTGTGATCCACTTGAAGCAGTTCGAACATCAAATCCGACAAAGCGCAGACTGGTTGCGATTAACTCGCTGATACTGGATTCGTCATCCACCACCAGAATTCGCTGGGTGTTTAGAGAGTCGGTGGTTATTGCGGTTGGGTTATCTTTAAGTGTGTTCATAGGTAGGAGAATTCTCCTACTAACTGGGAGTTTCCTGAGAATTGGCCTAAGTTGCCCTAGGAACTTATCCCCAGCCTTTATCCACGATGTGGAGAATTACACGGGTGTTATTTAACGCCCGTTAGCGCCCACTTAACGCCCTCTACCGCCAACGCGTTGCGAGGCTAAATCCAAATGCAATGAAGCCAAAGCCAACGACCATGTTCCAGGCCCCGATATGAGGGATTGGGTACTTAGTGCTGCTGATGTAGAAAACCACGATCCAGAAGAGGCCAACAATGAAGCCGGCGACCATGAGCGGAGCGAGCCACTTTGGGCTCTCCTCAGGTAGCGCCGCAGCGTGGGCCGCAGCTTCCGATACGAAAGGTTTTTCCTTCTTACGCATTCTTGATTTAGGCATGGGCAGAGGTTACACCACAATATGACCGTGGATAAGACCGTGGATAAGACCTCAAGTGCACATTTGGCGCCAGCCAAGATTCTGGTCATAGATAACTATGACTCTTTTGTCTTCAATTTGGTCCAATACCTCGGCCAACTTGGCGCGCAATGCACTGTTCTTCGCAACGATGAAGTCAGCGTTGAAATGGCAGATAACTTCGATGGCGTCTTAGTCTCACCTGGCCCGGGAACCCCTGAAGCTGCTGGCGTAAGTATCGCAATGGTTAAGTATTGCGCTGAGAAGAAAATTCCACTCTTTGGAGTTTGTCTCGGTCACCAAGCAATTGGTGTTGCATTTGGCGCAACGGTCTCCAGAGCGCCCGAACTTCTTCATGGAAAAGTTTCGATCGTTCATCACAACGGCCACGGAGTACTAAGTGATATCCCAAATCCATTTACCGCAACTAGATATCACTCACTTGCAATCGAAACTGATTCGATTTCTGATGAATTAGAAATTATTGGCAAAACTGATTCTGGTGTTGTGATGGCAATTCAGCACAAGACGCTCCCAATTTCGGGAGTGCAATTTCACCCAGAATCTGTTCTGACTGAACACGGACATCAAATGCTAGGTAATTGGTTGGTTGCATGTGGTGATCTCGGCGCTCGCCAGCGAAGTACCGGACTTTCACCGGTTGTTATTCAGTCTTAATTTGTTTTATTAATTGTGATTGTTACCGAAGAACCAATTGTTTGAGTAGTTCCTGATGTTGGCGCTTGCGCAAGTACAACACCATTTGCCTGGGTCGCATCCGTTCCAAAAATGGGTTTCACTAAAAATCCAGCCTGGGTCAGGATTGTCTGCGCTTCAATTTCAGATAAGCCAACAAGTTGTGGAACCTGCAGGCTCCCACTCGCTATTTGTAAAATCACTCCGCTACCTGCTGGAATTATCGAACCCGGATCTGGGGTAACTTTTAAAATAACTCCTGGCGCAGAATTTGAATCAACCGGAACGGTCTGGGTAACGAGCAAACCAGCCGCGGTGAGTGAATTACGGGCATCATTTAGCGTCATACCAACCAGATCTATCGGCACAGTTGTATTACCTGGACCATCTGAAAGAGTAAGAGTGACACTGCTTCCACGTTGCACTCTTGTAGTAGCAAGTGGGAGTTGAGAGGCAATTCGGTCTTTAGGAATCCTAGAGTCAGGTGCGTGTTGTACTGTGATTGTGTAATCACCAAGAATATCTCGCGCTTGCTGTTCGGTTAAACCCACAACATTTGGCACTTGAAAATTAGCAGAAGTGCTTGGAGATTTAAGGGAAAAGGCCAATCCAACCAATAAAACTAGGGTTAATACGCCACCAGTTAATACTAAGAATCTACGCCTTGGAACAATCTTTCTGATCTTGGTTGTTACCGCTTGCCCCTTCATAAGTCGACGGATATCAATAAGCATCTCATCCGCGCTCTGATAGCGGTCTAGCGGATTCTTAGCCAGCGAAATAGCGAGCACCGTGTCGATACTGGAATCAAGCTCTGGGTTTATTTCTGATGCGATTGGTAAGTGCGCGGAAACATGTTGGTAGGCGATTGCGATTGGTGTGTCACCAGTAAAGGGTGGTCGGCCGGTTAAAAGTTCAAATAATAAACAACCAACAGAGTAAATATCACTTCGCAAATCTGCACTCTCACCAGTAGCTTGCTCTGGCGATAAATACTGCGCGGTTCCTACTACATTCCAAGTATTAGTCATTGTGGCGCCGATGTCATCCATGGCTCGGGCAATGCCGAAGTCCATTACCTTCACATCACCGCTTTCGGTGAGCATGATATTTCCAGGTTTAATGTCACGATGAATAATTCCATTCTCATGCGAATAAGTCAGCGCTTCTAGAACACCGGCAATAATTTCAAGTGCTCGTTCCGTAGGAAGTGGTTGACCACTTCGCAAAACTTCGCGAAGTGTTTCACCCTTCACAAGTTCCATCACAATGTATGAATTCGCACCATCTTCGCCTGAGTCATACACCGCAACAATTCCGGGATGGTTTAACCCGGCAGCAGCAAGTGCTTCTTTGCGAAATCGGGCTAAGAAAGAAGGATCCCGTGCCAAATCGCTACGTAAAACCTTTACGGCAACTTGGCGCGAAAGCCTGGAGTCTTCACCAATATAGACATCAGCCATTCCACCAGTGCCGATCATTTCACCAATGCGATAGCGCCCGCCAAATAATTTATTCATTTGCAGCACCAATTAAAATCTTTTCGGTGGCATCAGAACTCTCAACAACCTCAACCCATAAAACCGTCACGTTATCTGGCGCACCTTTTGCTTTTACAGCTTCAACTAGTGCGCTCACTAGCTTTGTGCCCGAATTCTTTTTAATTAATTTAGTAATCTCCTGATCAGATAAAACAACGTTAAGCCCATCACTGCAAAGCAAAAAATTATCTCCGATTTTTGCCGGAAAAATTAAGAGTGCAGGATCAATACCCGAGTCACCCATTAACGCTTGGGTTAAAAGGGATCGCTGCGGATGATTTATAACTTCTTCTGGGGTCAGACGACCCTGGTCCAATAACTCCTGCATCACAGTATGGTCATAACTCAATTGGATAAATTTTCCATCCTGAAATGAATAACAACGGGAGTCTCCGATGTGCAGCAATTCAACGGAATCCTGTGCCAAATGCAGCGCAGTTAACGTAGTTCCCATGCCTGATAGTTCGGGTTCCTGCTTAGAACGCTCTGAGATCTGCCTATCAATCTCGTAAGAAATATTGAGCAATAAATCTTCTCTGGAATCGGAATCAATATTTGGATCGTTCAGAACTGGCTCAAGATCAGCAAGAGCCAAAATCGCAATCTTCGAGGCGACCTCACCGCCGGCATGACCACCCATTCCATCGGCGACCGCAACTATTTTTGGCGCGGCCAGTGCGGAATCTTCATTGCCATCACGATGTAAGCCAAGATCACTTAGTGCGTAGGTTTTAAACGCCAGTGCCATTGAATTTAAATAACGATCTCATACGAAGGGTTCAAAATTGTTAGTGAACCCTCGTTCTCGCCAACCATTCCTTCCGCGCAAATTGTGGCGCCAACATCAAGCCCAGCAATTTCGCGACGTCCTAAGAACTGAAGCGTAATTCCACCAGTGGTATCCCAAACCTCAACATCAACGCGTGGCGCACCACCTGATGGCGCGGTTCGAATTGAAGTTACATGTCCGCGGATATGCGCGCGCTTGCGCCATGTCGCCTTTGAAATAGGAAGGATGCTCTCGTTGTAGTGGCTAACAACCGCGGAGTCGCTGGTTATTGGCACACTAATTTTTGGTGCAACTTCTGTAACAGTTACCGGGGCGCTCTCTTTCACTTCAACGTGAGCGGGCCGCAAAATACTCTCGCCGGAAATAATTCCTTCAACATCAAATGGAATAATTGTTGCAACAACATTTGAAAGTTGTGAAATTGGTGCTGCGATTGTGTCTGCAGTCTGGTCATGTAATACCTTGCCAAGGAAGCGGGAGTAAGAACGTCTAGGTAGGAGCAACGTTAATTCCACATCAGGCGCCGAAGTGGCGCGAATTGCATAATCAACCGCAGCATTTGGAAGCCTGCGATCGGGGCAATCAATTAACTCTAGTTCAACGTCAGCTAAGCCTGGATTTGCGGCCCACTCGGCAGAGATTGTTTCAGCACGTTGATCATCAATAACAAAGTGAACTGCACTCAAATGTCGTGGGTTAAGGCTTCTTGCATAACGAACCGCACCAACTGTTGCAAGGTCAACACTATCCACCAAAATAGTTACATCGTGGCGTGGAATCGAAGTTGCACGTGATTCCTTAGCGTTCACGCGGAGCGCGGTTTGCTCCTTACGATACTGACGATTTAATCGCAGAAGCAGAGTTACAAGTATTGGAGTAATTACGATAATTACCCAAGCACCTTCAGTAAATTTAACTACCGCAAAAATAATTACGATAACTAATGAAACAACACCAGATAAAGTATTAACCACGTAACGATAACGCCAACCCGCACCCTTATTAGTTAGTGCACGCTTTGCCATTCCAAACCCGACAAGCGTAAACCCGGTGAAAACCCCGAGCGCGTAGTAAGCGACTAGGTGGTCAACCGATGCCTTGGTAACAATCACTAGAACAGTGGCAACGGATGCAAGAAGAATAATTCCATTTGAGAATGCCAGGCGATGCCCACGCTTAGTTAGTTGGCGGGGTAAAAAGCCATCATTTGCAACGAAGTTAACCAAATAAGGAAAGCCGCTATAGGCGGTATTAGCACCAGTAATAAGAATTAACATTGTTGCAGCTTGCACAACGTAGAAGAATATGGAACCGAAAGTGCCACTTCCCAGTGTTGCTTTTGCGATCTGTGAAATAACAGTTGGAGATCCGGCTGTGTAAGGCGTGGCATAAGTGGCATGCGCAAACCAAGAAACACCAAAAACCAGAGTTCCAAGAATTGCACTCATAATTAGTAGCGTCTTTTTTGCATTTACACCTTCTGGAACCTTAAATAGGGCAACACCATCTGAAATCGCTTCAAGACCAGTGAGTGATGAACCACCATTGGCAAATGCCCGCATCAAAATAAATATGGCCGCAAAATTGAGTAAACCCTTCGCCTGGCCAATCTGAACAGCACCATGCAGAGAATGTGGATCAAATTTTGTTAATGTTCCAGTAACGGAACGGTAAATTCCCATTCCAAAGACCACAAGCAATGAGAAAACAAATAGGTATGTTGGGAGCGCAAATGCAGCGCCAGCTTCCTTAACGCCGCGCAAATTACCAAAAGTTAAAATAGCAATTACGGCAACGGTCATCCAGAGTTTGTAATGTTGAAGTGAATTGAAAGTTGAAATAATTGCATCAATGCCAGCCGAAGACTGAATCGCTACCGTAACTATGTAATCAAGCATGAGTGCCACTGCAGCAATTTGTGAAAATAGCGCGCTTAAGTTATCTCGCGATACGACATAGGCACCGCCGGACTTTGTGTAAATCTGAACAACTTCTCGGTATGAGAAAGTGACAATCACCAAGACTGCAAGAACAATTGCCGTCATCGGCATTAAAAGGTGAAAGGCAGCTAGACCAAAGGCAGGAAGAAGCGCAATCAAAATCTGTTCGCTGCCGTATGCCGAAGAAGAAATACAGTCAGAAGAAAGAATTCCTAGTGCGAATCTCTTACTTAATCTTTGGTGCGAAAGTGAATGACGGTTTAGTGGATTTCCGAGAAAAGCTTTTTTCAACTTATATGAAAAGGGATCTTTCAAGTGTGCATGGTCTTGAAGAACCATAGGTTCTGGCGCACCATCGGTCCAAGATTTAGGCACAACACACTCTTCTCTTTTATGCGCGTTGCTTGCCAGCAACTGCGTTCCGCGAAGCCTGATTTTACGTCTATTTGCGGGCGTATGCTTGCTTCATGGATTTGAAAACGGACCTTTATATCGACGGCGCCTGGGTTAGCGGCGATGGAACTATCCCTGTAATAGATCCAAGCACTGGGTCGACCATCTGTGAGGTTGCAACAGCCGGTGATACTGAATGCGAAGCGGCCATTTCTGCCGCACATCGTGCCTTCCCGTCTTGGGCAAAAACCGCACCACGAGTCCGAAGTGAAATTTTGCGTAAAGCTTTTGAAATTATGGTTTCCGAGAGCGAGCACCTAGCAAAGATCGTTTCCATGGAGAACGGAAAAGTTTTAACGGATGCAAAGGGCGAAATTGCGTATGCTGCTGAATTCTTTCGCTGGTTTGCCGAAGAGGCCGTCCGTACACCTGGTGACTTCAGGTCATCTCCTTCTGGTGATAAACGAATTTTGGTAACACATCAACCAATTGGAGTATCACTACTTATTACCCCGTGGAATTTTCCGGCAGCCATGGCAACTCGCAAAATTGGCCCAGCCATTGCTGCTGGTTGCACAATGATTTTAAAGCCAGCAACAGAAACTCCGTTAACCGCACTTTGGATCGTCGATATTTTGCATCGCGCTGGCTTACCTAAGGGCGTTATTAACTTAGTTCTACCTTCAAAGACTGGCGCCATGATTTCAAAGATGTTGCACGATCCGCGAGTGCGAAATCTTTCATTCACTGGCTCAACTGATGTTGGCCGCATCTTGCTAAAAGAGTCGGCCGATCTTGTACTTCGCACATCAATGGAACTAGGTGGAAATGCACCATTTGTAGTGCTTGACGACGCCGACATTGATCAAGCGGTTGCCGGTGCCATGATTGCAAAAATGCGCAATGGTGGCGCTGCCTGCACCGCAGCAAATCGTTTTATCGTTGCCAATAAAGTTGCTACCGAATTCACCGCTAAATTCACGGCCGCAATGGGTGCACTAAAAGTTGCTCCCGGCCTAGAAGAAGGTGCCCAACTCGGTGCGAGCGTTTCACTCAAAGAGCGTAATAAAATTGCCGAACTAGTTGATGCCGCCGTTGCTGCTGGCGGGGAACTAAAGCTCGGTGGTAAAACCCCTGATGGTGCTGGTGCTTTCTACCCAGCAACCGTTATCTCGGTGAAGAAAGATAATTCAATCCTTCGCAATGAAGTTTTCGGCCCAGTCGCGCCAATCGTTACCTTCGATACCGATGAGGAAGCGATTGCACTCGCTAATGACACCGAGTACGGGCTAATTAGTTATGTTTACTCTTCAGACTTAAAGCGCGCTATTCGCACCGCCGAAGCGTTGGAAGCCGGAATGGTTGCGATCAATCGTGGTGTTATTTCAGATCCAGCAGCGCCATTTGGTGGCGTGAAGCAGAGTGGACTTGGGCGTGAAGGTGGCTTCGTAGGAATTCACGAATTCTTAGAAACCAAATACATTGGCGTAGAGATTTAGCCTTCGAAAGCTGGCGGAGGATGTCCGGACCAGCGAATAACTTAATTGGGCAGTGGTTCCAGGTTAATTAGAACGTGGCGGAGGATGTCCGAAGTTGTACGAAACGTTATGAGGCAGTGGTTCCAGGTTAATTAGAACGAAAGCTGGCGGAGGATGAGGGATTTGAACCCTCGATAGGTTGCCCTATACACGCTTTCCAAGCGTGCGCACTCGGCCGCTATGCGAATCCTCCCGAGGGGGAGAGCGTATCGGCTCTCATAACTATGATTACCCGCAGATCCTTCGTACGGCGCCACCGTACTGAACTCCCCCAGGGCTGGAAGGCAGCAAGGGTAGGTGCGCTCTGGCGGGTGTGCGAAGGGTCCCATAAAGAACAGAAAGAAGAAGAGGAGGTATTGAAATGAGTTTAGCTCTCTATCGAAAATACCGTCCCTCAACATTTGGCGAAGTAATCGGGCAAGAACATGTAACCGAACCACTTTCAAATGCACTTGAATCTGGAAACATCCATCACGCATATTTATTTTCTGGCCCACGTGGTTGCGGAAAAACTTCTAGCGCTCGCATCATGGCGCGCTCACTTAATTGCGAAAAAGGCCCGACACCAAATCCTTGTGGCAAGTGTCAATCTTGTACGGATCTAGTTGCAAACGGCCCCGGCTCTATCGATGTAATCGAATTAGATGCCGCAACACATGGTCTTGTTGATGATGCCCGAGATTTGCGCGATAAAGCTTTCTTTGCTCCAGTAAATTCGCGTTACAAAATTTACATTATTGATGAGGCCCACCAACTTGGACCCGGCGCCGCAAACGCGCTGTTAAAAGTTGTGGAAGAACCACCACCCCACGTGCTATTTATATTTGCAACAACCGAACCAGATAAATTGATTTCAACAATACGCTCTCGTACGCATCACTATCCATTCCGACTTGTCCCTCCTGGAATTCTTGCGGCACATCTCGAAAAGGTCTGTAATAGCGAAAACGTTAAAGTTGCTAAAGGTGTAATTCAGCTAGTTGTCCGCGCATCGGGCGGATCTGTACGTGATGCACTCTCAGTCCTTGGTCAACTTCTTGCTGGTGCGGGTAAGGATGGCGTCACTTATGAAATCGCAATCCAACTTCTTGGATATACCGATGGTGCGTTGTTAGATGAAGCAATTGATGCGATGGCGGCCCATGACGCCGGTACGTTATTTAAAACTATTGATCGCATTATTGAATCGGGACATGATCCAAGACGATTCACTCAAGACTTCCTAGAACGATTACGCGACTTAATTATTATTGCTGCTGTTCAAGACAACGCCAGCCATATTTTGCGCGAATTTCCCGAAGATCAACTCGAGCGGATGCGTGCGCAATCGAACTTAATTGGTACTGCTAATTTAATTAGATCTGCAGATATTGTGGCCGAAGGTTTAACTCAGATGCGCGGTGCAACTGCGCCACGACTAATGCTTGAAATCATTTGCGGACGCATACTTCTACCTGGAAGTGATGACACAGGTTTGATCTCCCGTATCGAAAGGTTGGAACGTTTGTCCACATCCGGACTGAATCCAATCTCAACCGAAGTACTGGTTCCTGCTCAACAAAAAATTAAAACTAACCCCGCTCCGGTATCCGCGCCGTCTTTGGATGAAACTCCAGCGGAACCAAAAACTAAAATTGAAGCCAAGACCCCAATTCGGGCGGCTGCGCCAACACCAAACCCCACAGCACCAACTGGTCCAGTAGATGCAGCGGCACTTCGCAGATTTTGGCCAGATGTAATTGAGAACGTAAAGAAGCGCCGTCGCTTAACTTGGTCATTGCTAAGTTCTAGCGCCCAAGTATTAAGCGTTGATGAGAAAGTCATAACTATCGGAATTACCAATGCGGGCGCGCGTGAATCTTTTATGCGGTCAGGTAGCGATGAAATTTTGCGGGCAGCTTTTGTAGATGTAACTGGTATGGATCGTAAAATTGAATGTGTTGTTGAAGCCATGGAAAGCGTGCCAGTAAGCACCCGCATAAATGAAGATCCAAGCGACGCTGATCAATTATCCGGTCAAGAACTATTGATGCGCGAACTTGGCGCACAAATTATTAACGAAACCAGTAATGGTTAATCGGGTTAACTGGTCCACTTATGTATGAAGGTGCGATTCAAGATTTAATCGATGAGCTTGGACGTCTGCCTGGTATTGGACCAAAGTCGGCACAACGAATTGCTTTTCATATTATTCAATCAGAACGCGTTGATACGGCGCGCTTAGTTGAAGTACTTCGCACTGTTAAAGAGCGCGTTAAGTTCTGTACCGAATGCGGCAATCTCTCGGAAGAGGAGCTGTGCCGAATCTGCCGCGATCCAAGACGCGATGTCACAACTATTTGTGTGGTTGAAGAGAGCAAAGATGTAATTGCGATTGAAAAGACGCGCGAATTTCGCGGGCGCTATCACGTGCTTGGCGG
>Ga0209084_1001361_pt1 | contig 20712 bp, 39 predicted proteins | sample C_130820_MF_Meta_FD_187309 | JGI IMG/M metagenome (GOLD analysis project Ga0209084, IMG submission 187309) | Freshwater microbial communities from Lake Croche, Canada to study carbon cycling - C_130820_MF_MetaG (SPAdes) (version 2) | ecosystem: Environmental > Aquatic > Freshwater > Lake...
TGGTGTTGACCATTTAGATATGTTCCCTTATACCATAATTGACCATTTGAAGAATATGATTCCCATAATCCATGTTTTTGACCTTTTTTGTTTAATTCATTCATATAGTTATAATAAAAAAAGAGAGATTAACCTCTCTTTTAACTAGTTAAGAAATATAGTATTAAGCTTGTGCGGATAACAAAGAGAAGTATTGTTCTTTTGTTAAAGAAACCAACTCACCTTCTGGTGTAACTTCTTTAGTCATTTCGGCCAAAAGAACATCACCTTGTCTTTTTAAGCACTTAATATGTGGAACAACATTCTCATGCACCATAAACGTTGATGCAATTGCTGTCAATGGGTCGTCTTTGTACTTTTCATCAATCCATAACCAATGTTCTTTATCAGTTGTTGTACACCAGCATTTAACAACATATAATTTTTCATCCAATCCCAATTTTTTACCATCAACTTCATGAACCTCATAGATGTTAGACCTTTTTTCAGTACCAATCAATTTACCATCTTCATCATAGATGTTTTGGTCTAATTCAATACCATCAGTCTTAATTCTTGTAGCACCTAATTGAGTAATCATATCGGTGATGTTGATTGAGGAAAATACCATCGCTTGAAACTCTCTGTTTTCCAACTCAAATGATTCCTTAAATGAGAACGGAGTTGTATCATCGTAATCAGAAACTAACTTGTCAAAGAACTCAATACAGATATGATAATCTGACTCACTATGAGTCTTTAATTCATATTCAATCATGGTAGCTTTATGTCTGTCAATAAAACGATTGATAAATCTCTCTTTGTTGGTATAAATACCCTTTAAATACCTTAAAAACTCAGCAGTTGTACAACTAACCATTTCTTTTTTTTCAGTATCGTAATAAACTGAATTAAAACCCAATTCTCTCCAAATTAACTTCATTGTCTTTTTTTTTTATTTTATAAATTATTTAGAATGCAAATATATGAACTTTTTTTTAAATAAACAAATTATAAATGAAACTCTCTTTTTTCTAATTGACCATTTGAATAATAATAATATTTACATAATCCATGGTGTTTACCATTTACGAATGAACCCTTCCACGATAATTTACCATTTGAATAATAATCTTCCCAGAAGCCATGTTGTTTACCATTTAGATATGTTCCCTTCCACGATAATTGACCATTTGAATAATATTCTTCCCAAAGACCATGTCTTTGACCATTTAGATATGTTCCCTTCCACGATAATTTACCATTTGAATGATAGTATTCCCAAAAGCCATGTTGTTTACCATTTATATATTGACCCTTTTCCCATAATTGACCATTTGAATAATATTCTTCCCAAAAGCCATGCGATTTACCATTTATATATTGACCCTTTTCCCATAATTGACCATTTGAATGATATGATTCCCATAAGCCATGTTGTTGATTATTCTCGTTATACTGATTCATAAATAAAATTCTCTTTTTTCTAATTGACCATTTTCATGATAATATTCCCATAATCCATGTCTTTTACCATTTAGATATGAACCCTTATCCCATAATTTACCATTTTCATGATAATATTCTTCCCATAAGCCATGTCTTTCATCATTTATATATGAACCCTTATACATTAATTTGCCATTACTCCAATAACATTCCCAAAGACCATGTCTTTGTCCTTTTGTATTTCTTTGATTCATAAATGAAATTGTTTATCTCTTAATTGACCATTTGAATAATATTCTTCCCAGAAGCCATGTCTTTGTTTATTCTCGTTATACTGATTCATAAATAAAATTCTCTTGTTCTTAATTTACCATTTGAATAATATGATTCCCAGAAGCCGTGTCTTTTATCATTTACGAATGAACCCTTATAATGTAATTTACCATTCTCATGATACCATTCCCATAAGCCATGCATTTGATTACCATTTATGAATGAACCCATATACATTAATTTACCATTTAAATAATATGATTCCCATAAACCATGTCTTTGATTATTCTCATTATACTGATTCATAAATGAAACTCTCTTTTTTCTAATTGACCATTTGAATAATAATATTCCCAAAAGCCATGTCTTTGACCATTTATGAATGAACCCTTATACATTAATTTACCATTACTGCGATATGATTCCCATAAGCCATGTTTTTGATTATTTTCGTTATATTGATTCATAAATAAAATTGTCTTGTTCTTAATTTACCATCTAAATAATAATATTCCCGTAAACCATGTCGGTTATCATTTATAAATGAACGCTTCCAATGTAATTTACCATTATCATGATAATATTCCCATAATCCATGTCTTTGACCATTTATGAATGAACCCTTATACATTAATTTGCCATTACTGCGATATTCTTCCCATAAGCCATGTCTTTGTCCTTTTGTATTTCTTTGATTCATAAATAAAATTGTTTATACCATAATTGACCATTTGAATGATAATATTCCCAGAAACCATGTCTTTTACCATTTAGATATGAACCCTTAGACCATAATTTACCATTTGAAAAATATGATTCCCAGAAGCCATGTTGGTTATCATTTATATATGAACCCTTCCACGATAATTGACCATTTGAATGATATGATTCCCATAAGCCATGCATTTGACCATTTAGATATTGACCCTTTTCCCATAATTGACCATTTGAATAATACCATTCCCAGATGCCGTGTCTTTTATCATTTAGATATGTTCCCTTCCACGATAATTGACCATTTTCATGATAATAATCCCAAGAGCCATGTCTTTGTTTATTCTTGTTATATTCATTCATAAATGAAACTCTCTTGTTTGTAATTCATCATTTTCATGATATGATTCCCATAAGCCATGTCTTTTACCATTTATATATGTTCCCTTTCGCAATAATTGACCATCACTCCAATATGATTCCCATAAGCCATGTTTTTGACCTTTTGTATTTCTTTGATTCATAAATAAAATTCTCTTGTTTCTAATTTACCATTTGAATAATATTCTTCCCAAAGACCATGTCTTTGACCATTTAGATATGTTCCCTTATACCATAATTTACCATTTGAAGAATATTCTTTCCATAAGCCATGTTTTTGTCCCTTTGTATTTAACTGATTCATATACTTATAATCTATATAATAAAAAAAGGGAGAAAATTAAATTTTCTCCCTTTTCATTTTTTTAATCCCAAGCGTTTTGCAACTTCTTGGTAATTGGGTTAAGTTCTTGCTGAACGTATTTTAATACGTGTTCGCTTTCAATACCCAAAGTTCCGTGTTCACCATGAACTACTTTGCTTTGTTTATTTGTTTTTAACTTAAGAATGCTTGTATCAACCGCTGTTGATTCTAAGACATTTGTCATTGTGTGAGTATTAGTACTCGGCTCTAACGTAACTGTTTTCATTTTTTAACTTTTAAATTTGAGATTATTTATTATTTTTACAAAGATAGGGGAAAAAGTTTAAAAATAAAAATAAAAATTAAATGATTTTTAATATTTTTACTTTACCATTATTTAAAGTTGGAAAGTATTCAAATCCACCTTGTACATGGTCAGTATGAACATAACTCATTTCTAATTCAACAGTCCAAGATTTATTTTGTAAAGATTGAATATATAATCCTACTTTATCTTCAAGTTCAAATTCACCACATTCTGTAAATCTTACATGTCCTTCAACAAAAGCATCTTTTAGATCTTCTAAAGTAAACATTTTATCAGATAAAAGTTTTTGAGGAATCTTAAACCCTTGTATATATCCCATTTTTACCCATTTACCATAGGGTAAATCACCTACAACATTATCAGCTCTTTTTTCAACATCAAACCATCCAATCTTTTTACAATCATCTTCTGATAAATTATTAAAATCTATTTCTGATTCTTGTTGAGCAATTACTTTTCTTTCAATTTCATAAATAGGATTAGTAGTAGGCACATGAAGATATACACCTGTCATTTCATGATAACCTTTTGAATATCTATCTTCACCTTCTTTTCTTAAATCGACTTTAGTATATTCTTTAGATATATTAGGATTGTAAACTTTATCTCCTTTTATTAAAGGTTTTTCATCAGAAGTAATAATGAATCCTTCTGGTAATTTATGTAAATTATAATTAATCATTTTTATCATAGAAAAATTGCAAGTAAGGTTGATATTATAATGAGAAGTAAAAAAATAAGACATCCTGTACCATTCGGGTTATCTTCAGGTATTGAAGATCTTCAATACCTGAAGATGCTGCGGATGATATAATAACTGTTTGGATAAACCCCATATTATTTCTTTTTAAATTGTTGGAATAATTCTTGTTCTTTATTCTTAATAATATTATGTGCAAAAAAACCAAATAATAATGAAACGGGTGGGATAAATAAAAGAAATAATTCTTTTTTTGAGAATATATGTCCTTTATGTACGGTATTACCTTCAATTATCCATATATAATTTTTACTAAAATTATAATAATGAAGGAACAGAACGAAGTTTAATGAAATAATAGAATATAACATAATTTAATTGTTTAATTTTGACAAAGATAGGATAATTTATTGATATAAATAAAAATATTTTTGTTTACCAGAAAAAAATACGTTCTATTATTGCTATTGGCCAAAATATAGATCTTATAATCAATCCAAATAAACTGTGTATTGGTGTATACTTGAGAGAAAAAGACATATTAAGATAAATTAGAGGTGTTATCATAATTCCTGCACTATATCCAATTAATAAAAAGATTTGTAATATGTTCATTTAATAATTTATTTTGCTGTAATCATAACATTTGTATCTGAATCTAACTTAATACCGTACAACGAAACTTACATAAAACTATGTAAGCACGTTTTCTTGCTTCATAACGCCACTACTTTTTAGGGGACTTTCATCCTTGTCATCCATAGTTGGGTGCTCCACAAGCTTAAATTCGGACATACGTTGCCCTATATTTTCTTCATATAATCTGATTCCTTCAACCTCAATATTAATTGCTGCGTTTTCATCTCTATCTATAACCAAACCACAATTCTCGCATATATACTCTCTATCACTTAATTTTAAATCGTGTTTGATATTTCCGCAACAACTACACTTCTTTGATGATGGAAACCATCTACTAACAAATATCACTTCTCTACCATACCACTGTGCTTTATATTCAATTTGTCTTCGCATCTCATATAAACCAAGTTCTTGTATGGCTTTGGCTAATTTAAGGTTTTTCATCATTCCACTAACATTCAAATCTTCCAAGACGATAATTTGGTTTTCACTAACTATCTTGGTTGTAATATTATGAAGGTAATCTTGTTTTTTGTTTTTAATTTGTTCATGAGCTTTAGCAAGTTTATGCTTGGCTTTAGCTCGGTTATTACTTCCTTTTTGTTTTTTAGAAAGTTGTTTGTGTAATTTCTTTAACTTCTTTTCATTTGAGTGAATCCATCTTGGGTTATCAATGGTTTCTCCATTCGAAAGTGTTAATAACGTTTTTATTCCTAAATCAATACCAACACTTTGTCTTATTGGTTCATTAACTGTTCTTAACAAATCACCATCTATTAAGATTGTGGCGTAGTATTGACCACACTTATTTTTAATAATCGTTATCGACTTAATACCACCTTTATTTTTGTAAAGATATTGTTTATCTCTATCTGAACATTCAAACTTTAATCCACGAATAATAGTTGTTAAGTTTAGTTTAGAATTTTCTTCATCAAATGTTTTGGAAGCGATGGCTTCTTGTGGGAATCTCACTTTCTGAACATCATGTTTTGACTTAAACTTAGGAAAACCAACCTTACTTCTATCTTTCACTCCACGGAAAAAGTTTTTATATGCTTGTTCCAAGTTAATGATAGATTGTTTAAGAACCTTTGTGTTATGTTCTTTTAACCATTCATATTCATTTCGTAGGTCTTGATGAAAGTAATGTCCTAAGTCGGATAATGAAGTATTCTTTTTATCGGTTTCATAATTTGTTATTTTGTAGGACAAACAAGAATTATAGATAAAGCGATATGAACCCAACAACTTATTTATAGTAAGTTGTTGGTCATCGTTCAAATATAATCTTATTTTTATCCCTTTTAACATTTTATTTTAAATATTTTTTTCTTGTTTAGCTTCTTTCCTTCTTTTAGCACTACGTTTACCGTAGAGTTTACCACTAAAACTTGCCATAAGCATCATTAAGTCATTAACTAATTCTTCTTCTTCACTAATGTCATTTTTCTCTACACACATTACTTCAACGCCATAACTTTCATACATTAGTTTAATAAAGTTGAATTGAAATCTTGTTAATCGGTCTTTATGTTCAATTACAAGGCGAGTTATCTTCTTGTTGATAACTAAGTTGGTTAATTTTAGAAAACCACTTCTTGTGTCACTTAAACCACTTCCAACGTCTTTTATAATGTGTTCTACATTAAACTTCTTCTTGGCGCAGAATTCACTTAACCTACTTGATTGCCTATCCAAATCACCTTTGGCTTTTTGTTCGTAAGAACTAACACGACTATACGTTGCCGTAACTTCTTTTCTAGTTTCAACTTTAACATGGATACCAATATATTCATCAAGCACTTCTTGTTGATAGCGTCTATGACCACCACTTGTGACCATAGGTTTTAACTTGTCCGACTTATCCCATTTCCTTAGTGTATCTGGATGGACATTAAGATAATCAGCAGCTTCTTTTATAGTTAGCAGATTACTCATTATCTTTATTGATTTCTTTAATGTGATTTAATAACATAGATTTCGATGAATCCAATAGTTCTTGGAATTCTTCTACTGTTATGTCTTCATCTAATTCGAATGCGTGTGGATACACATCACCATTTTCTAATTCGAACTCCGTTTTGGTTACTCTAACCACTTTGCAAATTTGTTCTTCCATTTTCTTAATCAGCTGTTTTGTTTTTGCCTTCATATATAAATATATTAAAATTTTTAAAAGTACAACAAATTTACATAATTTTTCTTAATTTTACAAGATTTTTCTTAGATTTTTATTAACAGTTGACGTACCCTCTATCGAATTGGTGGATATGTTATCCCAAGTCATATATGGGTTTTCTATACATACCAAGCGATCATATGTTCTTAAAATGTGACTACCTATTTGACCCCCAACACCACCAGTTACTTTCATTATCTCACCTGCCTTTAGATCTTTAGCTTGAAAGTTTGCTTTTGGTTGAGTAAAATATTTTAATAACATTTTAGTTTGTTCCTGATTTGCATGTTTAAATGCTAATTTAAGTAGATCATCATCTATTTTGATAATACTATCAAACTTATTATTTCTAAGTATATCATCAATTTTATTTTGCAATTCAATACATACATTTTGATATATGTTTTTTAAGTTCTCTCTACTGATTGTTTGCATGACTTCTTCTTTTATTAACTCATCTATTGTACAAACTTTATTAATACCATTTTTCGTCAAATATTCAACTGAATTTGTACAGGTGTAAAAACCATTTTTAAAAACAAAATAGTATTTATATGTTGTAGTTCCTGACGAATTAATTGTTAAATTGGATGGGTTACATTCTTTGAAGAAAGAATTTATTTCTTCTGCTTGAAGATCATTCCACCAGATTGCTACTTTTCCATCCAAAATCTCTTTTTTTGTAAAACCCTTTTTCATAATATTATTTTATATAGATTCAATTGCTTTTATTGCGTTATTAATATCATCAAGAGTGATATTTTTCCAACATCCTATATTAAATGTTGCGGAAACAAATTGAACATACCATCCTTTATTTCCTATTATAATTAGGTCATATCTATCTCTTATTAATTTCAAATCTTTTAAATATATTTCACTATCTTCAACTATCAATTTATCTTTTTCTACTTTAGCAGTTCTTCCTTGACTATCACTAATGATTAATTCTTTTTTCTTATAAATTGGTTCAAACCATAAATCTAGTACACCAGCATTTCTTAAACTTTTGACACAAAATTCATCTAATACAATAAAATGATTTGTTATGTCTTTTGACCATTTATGTCCCATTATATTTTCTGCAGCTTCTTTATATTCTGGTTTTATTAGTTTATAACTAATAATTTCCTGCAACTTTTGTGTTTCAATATTTATAATATCCAATTCTTTGAACATAAAGTGAGTAAGAAATTTATAGTTAGGTCTTTCGGCAAGAATATAAATTTCGTCATTTATTTTTCTACTACCATAACTTACAATACCATATAAATCATATGACAATTTATTATCATATGCTTCTTGATGATCACGTATTCTATAAGTTGTGTTTTTTGGTATTATGGGTAATTTCGTACCGCAAACTTTAAAATCTTTCATATTATTTATTTTTGACAAAGATAGGGGAATATATTGAGATAAACAAAAAATAGTAAGGACAGGATTCGAACCTGTATGAACTTTCATTCTTGGGAATGATTTCCCTAGCGTCTCTCCAATTCCGCCACCTGACTATTTAATATGTTATTTTTTTATTAAAAAGAATAAGGAGGTTCAAGTTTATTTTCGTTAAATAATTTAATAAATTCCACCACCGCTTCAAATATTGACATTATTTTATTTTGATAAACAGATTTTACTACAACTTGGAAATTATCATTATAACTTATTGAACAGTAATCTTTTCCAATATTGAATGAGAATTTATAATTACCTTCATTATCTTTGATATATTCAATTTTTTCTACAACTGGTATTAACCAATCATATGATGAGTGAAATTCAAATAAATCTTCAAAAGAGATAAATTCATTATCATCTTTTAGACATATGCTTTTAACATTAAGTCTGGTCGCCATCCAAGAAAAGATATCAGGACCCGCCATTTCATCAGGGAAAAGATCATGAGGTGTTAGGTCAACGAATTTTGCAATTAATTTATTTCCTTCAAGTATTTCTTCTTTTGTCATAATATTAAATTATTCCGTTTCATATTATTCAATGATTATTATTTTATTTGTTGTATAAGTTTTTTTCTTTCTTTCTTTGAATTCAATCCAACCATCTTTTACCATTAATTTTTTTTTACCGAATAATGTTTTATATTCTTCGACACTATCATCGGTTAATAAATTAAGATCCCCTTTAAAACCACCAAGACTATTTAAATTAATGGTACGTTTTGGTTTTTCACCAGTTATTGTATATTCTCCATGTTCATTTGGACCTGATACTTCAACATTATAATGTGAATCAGGATAAGTAAGGTAAGATGCATTAATCACTAATGTTCCATTATCAATGGATATATCCGCTTCATCAAATAATTTATTTTCTGTCATATTATTATCTTTTTAATTTAAATGGTTTCCTTCCATATAATAATTCTTTTACATTTATCACATTAAAAGCCCAACTTCTAACTATATCCATTCTTGCATAAGAAAAACCACCGTCTTCTTTACTAAAACAATAACAAGTATTTTCTTCCCAAATGTCCCAATGATTAACATCTAATAAAGATGTTCCACTTATCCATTTATATCCAAGGTTATGTGCTATTGTTAAGAATTCATTTGCAAGTTCTTCTGTTTCACAATGAAATGAATTATGTTCGTCCTTTATAAGTTTTAACCAATCCATTATTTTCATTATTTTACTTTTTTTAAACTGATTAAAATAAAAAAAATTATTATTGAACCGATAAACGCAATTAAAAAATCTTCCATATTATCTTCTATTTTTATTAACATAATAGGTTGTCAATACTTTTGATGAATCTCCAATATCTGGTAGATTTCTATAACCATGTTGTTTAATAGGTTTTAGTTTATCATCCATTTCTGCAACGTATGCTAGTTTTCCGTTATAATATACGAATATTGCATTACCTTCAATAGATTCAATAATAGTTGTGTATGAACTGGTCATTGCTGCACCACCCATTCCACCCCAACCACAAGCAGTACTTCCCCATGTTTGTAGAACTACATGAAGATTAATTTTATTCCATGCACTTAAACTTCGTTCATCCATCCATTTCTTATCTTTGGAGAATTGTAACATTCTATCATAGTAGATATTCAATGTTTCTCTTTGAGTTGAATCCAATTGATTGAAAATTGAACACATATTATTATAATCACTAACTGATTGCATAATATGAACCATTTCATCCATATCAAGATTCTGATCGTATCTCATTTTTTTTATTTTTTAATTCAATATTTAATTTAAACAATACCCAACCTACGATACATATTATTGTTGTTAAAACAACTTCTTTTATGTTGTAAAATATATTTTTCATATGGCAATAATTTATTATACGTTAGATAGTATGGGGTACTTTTTCCATTATTATTTACATTTTATGATATGCAAATATAATGGATTATATTGAAATAAAAAAATTTAATTATAAAATTATGGATAAATTCCAGTAATAACCATTATCATTTCCTGATTCTATTAATTTTATTGTTGGGTTCTTTTCTTTTATTGAATTGAATCTGGTATTTAAGGTATCTTGATTTGGGTCAAAGATTAATGACATTCCTTGTATTTTGGTGTTACCTGGATTATATGATACACGATATTTGGTCATGTCAACTTTAATTCTATCAATATTAACACTTATACTTTTGGTTTCAGTTTTTAATTTTGTTCTTAAATCATTCATGTCAATACCAATAATATCAATTAATGTTTCATTTGTTAATTGTCCATTACTTGGTTGTGTGGGTTGATCTGTATTTGTTTTATTAAAGGATTTTTCCCAATCGTTTAATACTGTATTTATATCTGTTCCGGACATGATTCTATCTACTGCTATTGGCCTATATTTCCAAATATATTTATAGTTATCACTATAGTCCATTGATTTATATTGTTGATCTATGATACTTAAATATTTATTATAAACAGTATTAATTGAACCATTTTCACATGCGGTTTTAATGGTTTTTATTGCATTTTGTACATTTGGATCATCTATAGGTTTGCCAACAATATCGCCTCTATTAATTGATTGGTTGATTGCGTTTGCAAGACCAGCAATCCATTTAAATTTCATTCCGCCATAACCTGAATCACTTTGAAATGCAAATGAATATATTTGTGCTTTAAGTTTATCGCTAATTTTATTCCAGTTATTTTCACCAATTGTTTTATCAATATATGATTTAATATATTGTTCAACTTCACGTCCAGTATATGTTTTTGTATTTATCTTACCATCTTTCATATAAGAGTATTTGGATTCAATTGCTGAGATTAGTTCATAAACTTTTTCTGGAACTAATGAACCTGATTGTTCTATTAATAAACCCATCATGGTTTTTATTCTTTCTACTTGTTCTGTTAAATTATTCATATTTATAAATATTTTAATTTCTGATAAGTTCACCATTTATATATTCTTTTGTTGTTGATTCCCAACTCCAATATTCTTCCCAAACCCCATCTCTTTTTCCATTAACATAATTACCTTTTTCCACAATTCGACCATCCGGATTATAATGAATATATTCACCATTTATTGAACCATTTTTATATGTTGTTTTTGAATATAAATTACCATTATGATATTGTAACCAAATACCTTCTTTTTCACCATTTTTATAGATTCCTTTATCAGTTAATTTTCCATCAAAATATTCTTCGGACATACCGTCAATATTACCATTTTTCCATTCCATTTTAGAACGTAATTTTCCATCAGAATAATATCTTGCTATACCATTAATTTTACCATCTTCATATGTTGCAATTTGTTTGATTTTACCATTTTCATCAAAACGATAATTTTTTCCATTAAATTCGTTATTAACAATTGACCATATATCTGATATTTTACCATTTTCATGATATTTTTTTCGAATAAAGTTAGCATGATTAACATTATCATAAATGTATTCATTTTCTAAATTACCATTTTCATAATAATCATATATTTTTTCTTTTCCACTATCTATATAGGTTGCCTTTGATAATCTCCCTTCATTATTGTATTTATATAGTTTTTCAGGTTCATATTTTCCACCAGGTTTATAAAATACTTTTTCTATTGGTTTGGATAAAGTTGAATCATAAGTTTCACTTTTTTCCGGTTCACCATTTTTATAAACCATATATTCAATATTATTTTTATTTGGATGCAAAACTTTCCATTTACCTACTTTAACACCATTATCATAAAAACCTGATGACCTAACATATTGTTCTTCTTCACCACTGCCGTAACCATAATATTCCGCATAACCATCTGGTACACCATCGGAATAATGTATTTTACCCATTATCCAGTTGCCAGAGTATTCATAATGGAAACCATTTTTTGGTTCTTCTTCTTCTTCTTCTTGTTCTTTTATTATTTCTTTTAATATGTTATAAATTTTCATTTTTATTTAATTAAACGTCATCAGAGAAGAATTTCCCATTTATATATTTACCTTTTATATATTTACCAGGTTCTTTACCACGACCAGATTTCCAAAACATATGTTCACCTTTCAAGTTTCCGTATTGATAGGTTTCTTTTTTTAATATTTTACCATCTATGTCGTATGTTATGCAAATACCATGAAGATCACCATCTTCATCATAATAATTTTCTTCTTGGATATTACCATTATCAAAATATTTTTTCCATTCACCAACCTTTTTATCGTTATGATAAGTTCCTTCTTCCATTATTGAACCATTATTATGATATTTTATATATTTACCATTTTTTTTACCATCGGAGTCAAAAGAACGTATAATTTCTATATTACCATTATGATGATAATATTTCCATTCACCAAATTTTTTACCATTTTTATAATAACCATCTGTAATTAGATTTTTGTAGTTTGGGTCTGCATAACCTTTATATTCACCATCTAATACACCATTTTTATATTTGGCAACATAATAAATACCAAATATTTTTTCTTTCCAAGTCCCAACTTTTTTACCATCATCAAAAAATCCTGATCCAATTAAACTATTATTATAATAATATTCCGCAGGACCATCTGGTTCACCATCTAAATAATGTATTTTTGAACTAAAAGAAGGATTTTTTTCATGTGTTATGTGAAAACCATTTTTTGGTTCTTCTTCTTGTTCTTCCTGTTCTTTAATTATTTCTTTAAGTAGATTATAAATTTTCATATTTATAAATATTTATATAAAAAAAAAAACACCCAATTGGGTGTTTTTAAATTTAATTTATTATTACGCAATTGGGTATAATTTCCTCATCATCTTTTAAAAATACTGGTTCTAATGACCAAGATTCAAGATCATCAACAAGAAAAATACCCGGTAGATTATATACTTTATGGTAATCATTACCTTCATCATCTTTTGCATAGATTACTGGTAGTTCACCATGACCATTTTCCCTGAGTTTAATTAACTCCTCAATAAGTTGATTGACTGTTATCATATTAAATGAAATGTTTTAAGTTCAATAAAAATTCCTAAAATTGTAATGAAGAAAATTGATAATTTAAAAAATGGTTCTTTACCTGTCCATCTCATAAACATATATGATAGAAAAACAATTGAATAAATGATGAAGATATGTGTTAAAACTTGAAAAGTTATCATATTTTTTATAATTTAATGATGTAAATATATGGTATTTAATTCAATCTACCAATTTTTATTTTCTTTTTAATTTAAATGGTTTTCTTAACTTACCTTCCAATAAATCTTTTGTATTTTTTATTATAGATCCTGAACGCTCTTCATAACCTATACTTGCGACCTTTCCACAACTTATATCATAACAAGTATCTTTTCCATGTGTGTTCCAGAAATTATTATTATTTAAATATGATTCTCCGCATGACCATTCATATCCCAGACTATGTGCGATGGATAATAATTCATTTGCAGTTTCTTCTGTTTCGCAATAGAATACAGTATTTTCTTGTTTAAATAATTCTTTCCAGTTTATGTTCATTATCCAATCAATTTTGTATTAACAGAAATTAGGTTATCCATATATCAAATATTTTTTATGAGGCAAATATAGGTATAAAACTTTTAATTAAAAAATTAAAATTCTTCATTTAATTTTTTATCACAAATTGTTGACAACCCTTCATAAAATTTTTTATTAATTTCCCAATCAGAACTTTGTGAACCAGCACCTGGTTGTATCATCCATCCTTTTCTGAGTGTACTAATATTGTTTTTAATCATACTATGTTCAAACCATTGTTTCTTTACATCATTTAAGAATACATCATCATCTTTTTTAGATTTACATATATCTTTATAATATCCCATTAATCGTTTTTCTTCACCATATGATAAACAAAAAACACGATCATAAGGGTCTCTTTCTAACGCAGCCATAAATTCTTCTTCTGGTGTTGCATAAACCTTTTTAATCTTTTCTACAAAGTTTCCCCATTGATAATCTCCCCATTCATCACCATTTATATAATAAGGAATAGAATTATCATCACCATATCTTTTTTTCGGATTCCAAAAAGTAAGATTAGTCTTCTCAATATCAACACATAAATCCCAAACATCTTGACGTATCATAACAAATGATAAATCACATTTTATTGGTTCAGGTTCATTTTTATAATAGTATTTTGGTTCACCTCTTTCAATACCATCAATTAAATCCATTAATGTCCAATTAATAACATCTTTATCATCGGCAACAATGATTTTACCAAATTTTTCTTTTAATGTTTTTTCAATGAATTCATAATTCCAATCTTCTTCAACATTTTCAATACTACCGTAATCATTGTATTCACCACTAATTGCAAGAAATGCTGGCGATAATAATCCACATGAATGAACATATCCTGATTGACCTATAATTGGTTCATAACTACGACCTTCTTGAAGAAGAACTAACTTAATTTTTTCTCCTCTGATTATCGGTAAATTCGATATCATGCAAGTACCATTCCAACATCCCATATTATTTATTTTTTATAATTAATTTTCTTTAAAATTAAATCTTGTATTATCAGACCATTAATGATTATCTATTAAGTTTAAATGGTTTTCTATTTGAAATTAATTTAACTCCTACATAATCAATTAAACATTGTCTACCATCTTCGTGTTCGATTGATAATAATATATTATCAAAAGTAGTATGAGGATTGACACTAAAAATAACCCCCCTTTCTCCTGTTTTCCAAAGTCCATTAAATTTTTTATTTTTAAACCCAACTATTTCGAACATTTTATCATATGAAACATATGAACAATCAGGTTCAATTATTTCAACAAAATTTCCAATTTTAAAATCACACATAAAAAATTAATTAAATCTTTCAATATAAATTGTTTACGCAAAAATAAGGGGAATTTTTCAATTCCCCAAATTTATTTTTTACTATTCATATATCGTGATTACCCGTTCTTGGGGGGTAACTTGTGTACAATCACCCCAACCATCGAAATCAGTACCATTGTAAGAAGAATAATAACCAGTGACCTTGATGTAAACATCATGATCTTTGAAGTATTTAACACTTTCCCAGTGTGAACCTTGATCCTCACCACCTTCTTTGTGTACTTCCTCAATTTCACCAAGACCTAGATCTTCTTTGTCATATTCTTCATAAGCAAAGTTACTTATACTACCAATTTTTTCTTGTAAGATCTCCATGATCTCATCAAATGTTTTCTTTTCCATGTTGTTTTTTTTTTAATTCTTATTAACTATTGTGCAAATATAATGTATTTTTTTTAAATTTCCAAATGAAACCATGAGCAGTTTTTTGTTTACCATTACAACATTTCGATATATTCTGTGATAACATTTTTAATTCAATTCCAGCAATGGTGGCAGATTCCCATTCTTTTATTGGTGTTCCATTTAGATCAAATTGTATAATTGGTTTTGACTTTATTTTTGCAATTATTTTTTTAGTTTCATCACTATGTTTAAAATCAGTTAACGATATTCTTAATTTTTCTTTATGTTCATTTGTTAGTTTCCTACCTAAATTATGTCTATTTCCCTTTAATTTATCTGATTTAGTTAATGAAACTTTATTTAAAAATTCATTTGAGAAAACTTGTTCTTTATATGACCAAATAAATTCATATGCCTTATCTGTTCTACCATTACAACATCTTGAAATATAACCTCTATCATATTCTGTACTATTTTGTACTTCATTATAATTTTTCCAAATTTTTACACATTCACCACTTAAATTATATTGATATATATGTTTTATTTTTTCTTCATTGAAGTTTTTTAAGGAATTTTTAATTTTGTTTTTTGTTAAATCATTAATAATGGTTTTTTTGTCTTTAGTTTTTGTTAAAACACAATTTAAACCTTTTTTCCTATCTAACACATCATAATGATCTTGCCAATATCTTTCTCTTTCATTTAATAAATTAAAATCACACTCTTCAATTATTTCAAAAATGTGTGAAGAATTACCATATTTTTTTAATGATTGATAAAGTCTTGGTTGATTCTTACAATTTAAAATATCATAATAAAACCAACGTTTATATATATTAGTAGATTGTCCAATATATATTTTATTTTTTGGGTTAATAATTTTATATATTCCACAAATAATTTTTTCCATTTTACTTTTACTATAAATAGTTGTAAAATGGAAAAAATTGTTACTGTTTACGAATCAATTTAAACTGGTTCATATTGAATGACCATTTTTTCAGTTGCTCTTGCAAATTGAATTGATTCAACTCTTTCATTATAACCATATGAATCAGTTCTGATTTCAATTTTCAAAAATAAATCATCAAATGGTAGTTGATAGATTTCGTACTTTACACCTTCTACACCTTCTACACCTTGTTCACCCTCACCATTGGTTTCTTTTTCTACTTTAGTTTCCACTCTTGTAGTTCCTTTCAATTCTGAAGGTAATGGATAATACTTGTTTGGTTGATTACGAATAACAGTTACATTCGCCAATACTAAATTAATTTTCTTTAAATCCATGTTTTTTTTTTTATTTAATTTTTATTTAATTGTGATTCAATTATTTTGAAGTGATTTCTTATAGGTTTTTGTAATAAGACATAATTCTCTATGATGAAAATTGCTTCCCATATCGGTGCATGATTAAGTATGAACTTTTTTAACATCATATTATATGCTACACGATAATCTTTTTTTGACCATCTCTCCCAACTCATCACCATTACTTCTTCTCTTACCAAGTCACATTTTTCTTCAAATGATAAATTATTAAATTTTTCTTCATTTACATCCACTTCCTCACCATCTTTTAATACTTTAGTATATGTTGGTATTGGATTAAGTAATGTATGAAGATAATCATGGTCATATTCACATTTAACAGCGTTGTTAAAGAAATCAGTACCGGTCATATCCAAATCACTACGTTTATTTGGTTCGTGAATTGTGTTCCAAAATTCATATAACTTGAAGAATAACTCCCTATCTAATGTACAACCCTTTTTCTTTAAGAATTGTGTATCAAACATATGTTTTTCCCATTTGATATCCCAACCTACTACATGACTTACTTTCAATGTATATAGTAGGTTAGGTTCGGCAATACCTTCTAAATGTCCAATAATAGGGTTATAAAGATACTCAACTTCTCTTGAACTTTTTAAAGAATTATCAGTTACCGCATAATCACTATCTTTTGGATTTCTATTGAAATCAGGATAATGATGTTTGATTGCTTTACTACCTATTAATACCATAACTATTTATTTTAATGATGCAAATATATGGTATCATATTTTACTGAATAAATTTATTTTTTTGAATCATATTCATCTGATAGAAATTTTGCACTAAAAGTACTATCCAATGTTCTTAAAACGATACCTTCGACCATGTTATTCTTAAAGTATTCCTTACATTCCTTTTCAATTTCTTCTCTTGAATTGAATTCTTTATTGAAGATTTCTTTACATGTTTCAAATCCGAATATATTCATAAAAAGTTTAAATGTATAATTATTTACTTTAACTGCAACACCACTAGAATAGTCGTCTATACCATAAAACTTAATGTTTGGTTCATTCTTTGAATCTGGATTATTTTTATTACCAGAACCTTTCCAAGATTTACCATTTGCTTCACCTCTTAAAATGAATTTTTTAGGAAAATGAAAGTGTCCATCATTAAGTCTTTGTATGATTTTTTCAACATATGGTTTTGCCAATACAACAAATTGGTCATCATTTTCAACCATTTCTTTGATTAATAAATTTGGTTTATAACCAAAGAATTTTTTAATTTTATCCCATAATGTTGGTTCTCTATTACCAACAACTTTGGAAATCATTTGTGGTTTAACATATGTTCTAGATGCAACATCTATCTTATCATCGCCTACAATAATTGATATTGATGATCCGTCTATTTTAACAGAACCAATTAATGTAATTGGATAACTAATTTTCTTTTCAATATGTCCCCAAAGATTATTACAATTATGAACAAGTAAGTTATTAACAAATAAATTACTATTATCTTTTATAGTAAGATCATATCTTTTACTATTCACATCAATTTTTTCAATTGATTTAATTTTAACCATTTTCATAAACCTATATTTTTTGTTATAAAATTAATAATTTCAATATCTGACATTTTATTTATTTCTGTTTCCCATAAATAAAACACTTCATATCCTTCTTTTTCTACAGATTTTCTTTTTTTTTCATCTCTATTCCAAACCTCTTTAGCAGTTAAATACAATCCACCGGGGTAATTGATTATATCATTGGGTTTATATTTAATGGGAGAGGCGTGCCAGTAATCCCCATTAATTTCCAATAATTTTTTATTTTTAAAAATTATGTCAAAATTAAAATCTCCAATAACTTTATTTGACGTGTATTCATAATTAAAATCATTTAAAATATTATTAATTCTTGTTTGTATTTTTGATGTAAATCTATGTTTTATTAATTTTCTAATTTCACCCATATGTTTTTTTATTTGTTTCTTTTTTTCATCGGATGAATTAATATAATTATTTTTTTTAGTAATACTCATTTTTTCTTTAACAAAATCAATATGTGTAATTTTATCAACACCATACTTCTCTTTTAATTTTAATTGTAATGTTTCCCAAGATTTTTCATAATTAACATTATTTTTCGCCTTTTTTAAAATTTCTTTATCAGAAAAATTATTAATTCTACCATAATTTAAAATCATGGTATTAATTTTTTTTTGTTTTATTTCATTTGATTTTGAAACATTATCAACACCATATTTTTTTATAATAGTATTTTTAATTCTTTCATTATAAATTTTTGTTTTATGTACATCTGATATATTTCTTTTATCTATTTTTTTAACTTTAAATAAAAAATTAATATCATGAAATAATAATCCATATTTATTCATTAAATCACTAACTGAACTACCATTTTGATATTCTTTAATTAATTTTTCAATATCAATATGTTTAAATAAAATTTTACAATATTCTTCATCATATTCATCACCATTTTTTTTCTTATGTACATTTAAAATGTGTGATTTAATTTTCTGTATATTATATGTTTCACCACAAATACAATTAATTTCTCTTTTTTTACAAACTCTACCAATCTTACTCATATTTATCTTTTTATATAAATATGTAGAAATCCGTTAAAGTTCGGTTTTATAAAGAAAATCATTAATGTTTAACTCTTTTACTTGTCTATAACAATTTAATATAGGTAAAAATACCGGATGTTCTGATGTTAATATTAATTCATCACCATCTTCTGTTGTAATTTTATTCCAATCATTATTATTATCTTTTATTTGGAAATTTTCAATTTCTTTAAATTCTTCAATTAAGTCATCGTGATTAAATGATAAGACCTTAAAATTATCAATATTTTCACAGATATCTTTTATTTTAACCATTCCTTTATCAGTTAAAACTAACTGATTTTCTTCAAAACAATTTGTTTCATCTGTCTTGTAAACACCAGATGGTAATAGTTTACCACTTCTAACTTTCATTCCATGATTATCAGTATTATCAGTATTATCAGGTTCTTCCCATTTGGTGATACCTAATATATCCACCAATTCTTCGGTTCTAACAAACTCATAACCATTACTAATTAAAGTCTTTCCTAATGTTTTAAGATATGTTTCAACTTCAAGAATTGGTAATAGAATACCAACAGAATATGTTGGTTCTAAATCACCAGTATGGAGATTGAATTTCACCGCTCTAATACGATAGTTTGAACCAAGTTTTGATTTCTTTGGATCACCAAATGGTCTGATAAATGATTCAAACAATGGAATATCACTCAATGAATAATCAGGTTGAATATACACCGCCTTATCACCTATTTCATACAGGTCTTTCTGTGCAACCAAACTGAAACCATTTTCTTCAATTTCAATTTTTTCAATTGCATTTGCTTGTTCATCACCTTTGAATAGGGGTATTTTATTTTTAATGGTCACAATTTGAACTGGATTGATTTTTACTTCCTCAACATTTGTTCCACCACCATCTGTAGCTAAATCTCTTTGTAATCTAATTAAGTTCATTATTTTTTATTTTATTTTTAATTCTTTTTCCATATCTCTCTTAATATCCTTCTCTTTAAGGGATTCTTTTTTGTTGGCGTGGTTCTTACCCTTAGCCAGGAATATTTCGACCTTTAATAGTCCCTTATCGTTACAAAACACACGATAAGGAACAATGGTTAAACCCTTAACCAATTCTTTCTTTAATCTATTTAATTCAACCTTCTTTAATAGAAGTTTTCTATCTCTTGTTGAT
>Ga0209084_1001363_pt1 | contig 20683 bp, 27 predicted proteins | sample C_130820_MF_Meta_FD_187309 | JGI IMG/M metagenome (GOLD analysis project Ga0209084, IMG submission 187309) | Freshwater microbial communities from Lake Croche, Canada to study carbon cycling - C_130820_MF_MetaG (SPAdes) (version 2) | ecosystem: Environmental > Aquatic > Freshwater > Lake...
CTTTTAACGCAGTTGAAATCCCCACGGAGGTTTCACGGGTTTCAAAGGTTTCATCTGGGTTTAGGATTTAGGTCTCACGTTTCTTTTTTCTACAAATCCTAAATCCTTTGGTTGTCTATTAGGTATTTGTCCTCTTGTTGATCTTCTTGTTTCTTTTGGTTCTTCTGATTCATCTATTGTTTCTTTAACTGGTTTAGTTTTTTTCTCTCTAATAACTTTTGGTTTGGGTTCTGGTGCTACAGTTTCAATCTGATTTAATACATTAGCTTGCTTATTGTCAAATGAAACATTCTCTGTATTTTTATCAATCTTTAATATTTCAGATGCAAATAAACGCCTATAAGTATGTGCATGTGTCATTTCATTCATTTTACTTTCTGTATATAATGGCGAATTATCTAACTTTCTCAATGTGTATCTCTTCCTCTCATATCCTGGGTTATCTTCTTTTATTACTTTGAATATTTTATATATTTCTGGACTATAGCTAACATTTATTAATTTCTTCTTACCTGCCTTAACTTGTTTTCTTAATTCAGAATATAATGAACTCATCTTAACTCTTACATAATCACCTTTATTTAATTCTTCTATAGTAGTTCTTTCTATTTGCTTCTTAGCTTTTTCTTTAATGTTTTCCCTTGCTTGTATTCTTATTGCTTCTGGTGTAACATCTTTCATACTTGGGGGCAATTCTCTAGTTTTATTTTTAACATTTGTATAAAAGCTATCTTCATTCCATAAAGTATTAGGGCTATGTTTAGTTGTTTTGTTAAATTGTGTATTCTTATTATCACAACATATTTGTAAATATTCAACCCATCTTAAACTATTAGTTCTTATAAATATTTCTCTGAACATTTTTCTTAGTTGCTTATTGAAATTCTCTATTAACCCGTTTGATTGTGGTGCATAGGGTAAAGTAAATATATATTGTATGTCATTTTCTTTATACCAGTTGATTGTAGCATAATTTTTAAATTCTTTACCATTATCACTCATAACTATATGCGGAAATATACCCATTTCTTCAAATATACTTTTTAATGCTTCTAATACTGTTGCGGCCCTTTTATTATGTAAAGGTCTAGCCCATACTTTCCTAGAAAAATAATCAATAGCAGTTAATATATGATTATAATCATCATTATCTTCTGAAATATTCTCAACACTAATTAAATCAATAGCTAAACGTTCCCCACAACTAGAAGCTAATATAGGTTTATTAACAACATATTTAGTTTCTGTATTTATTTGATAATATGGTTGTTTACTTAAAAATTCTGAACAATAAGCCCTATTTATATTTAAATAATTTGAAGTTATTTTTTTATAAAATCCAACCTTACCAACTCCAACGGCTTTATAATCATCATAGAATGATTTTAACGTTTCATCTCTTTTATCATTTGGTATAACTTCTAAATGTAAAGGTTCATATATTAATTTATTATTTTCTACTATAAAATCTTTATATTTTTCAATAAATCTTGCTCTTAAAGCATTAGTTTTAAATTGTGGTAGTGTCTTATTATTAATATAATTTTTTATAATTTCAATTTGTTCATTACTCCAATCATAATTATTTAATGTATTAAGTAAATCTCTCATATTAATTTATTAAAGATATTATTTGTATTAAAAAAAAACTTTTCGGGACTTTCTAAAATAGACGTTAAACCCGGAACCACCGGAACCGGTAAAATTATTTAATTTCATGTAGAGGGGTACATGTTTTTATTGAATATTTTCATGTAGAGGGGTACATAGTTTTATATATTTTAACCGGTTCCGGTGGTTCCGGGTTTAACGTCTATTTTGGAAAGTCCCGAAAAGTTTTTTTTTATTAATATTTAAAAATTGTTGTGGTAATAATATATAATTTCATGTAGAGGGGTACATGTTTTTATTGAATATTTTCATGTAGAGGGGTACATAGTTTTAAATAATTTTACCGGTTCCGGTGGTTCCGGGTTTAACGTCTATTTTGGAAAGTCCCAAAAAGTTTTTTTTTAGTTATTAAAATTCAAAAATTGTTGAGATTCATCATCATGTTCTATAATTAATGAAAATGTCCAATTAAAATATCCAGTTAAAGGAATGTTTAATCTATCACTAACAATTATATTTATTTTATCTAATATGAATGATGTATTATTAAATGTAATACTTTGATGTTCTTCAGAGTCATTATAAAATAATGTAGTATTATTAGCTACATTATTTGTTGGTAATTTAAAACCTGCAAATAAATTTGTATTATTTGTATTTGGTAAATTCGGGAACTGCAAATATATACATGTGTCAATATTGGTTAAATTTATTGGAGAATTTGCTGTGAGAGCTTGAGAACTTGTTGATTTGAATCGGTTAGTATATCCTAATATATATTTTGTAAGTGGTGTTTCGTCTATAGTTAAAGATGTGCAATTATTGGTTATTGAACAAACAGTAGTACCAAAAACAGTGATGGTTCCAAAAGTAATATTTAATCCTGTATATGATGCAAAATTAGATAAAGCAGTTATTGATGTATTAATTTTAGTAATTAAACTACTTGCTGTTGTATAAATACCATCATTAACATCAAATTGTAAATATATATTGGTCCATGTGCTATATGTGAAAGTTAAACCCATCTTACACGTTCCATTTTCTGGCCTTAATGTGTATAAATTAAGGGGCATTTCAACACTTTTTAATGTAATACGTTTAACGTTTTGTAATGGTTGTTTTAAAGGAAAATATAAATTATAGGTGTGATAATAATTGCTGTTATAGCTTCCACTATTATTGTCATAAATTTTAATAGAATTAATTGTATCAAAAAAATAAAGTTCTTTTGGCATTATATATATTATATTATATATTAATTTTTTGGTGAGTTGTTATTATTATTAAACATAAAATCTTCTTCTTTTTCTGTTTGTGTGTCTCTTTTTAATTTAAAACATAAGCATTCAAATTCAGTACATTTACTTTTATAACAATATCTTATTAATAATGTTACTGATGTACAAAATAAACCAGTTAAACTTAAAAAAAATACAGCATCTATACTATTTTCATTCATTATTATATTATAGAAATTTGTAAAAAAATAATATATAAATTATAATATATATGGAAAATTCAAAACCAAAAATAAATGTTAAAAGATTTAGTAGAAGCAAAGTTAATACAGAAAATAATGAAGAACCTATTATTTCAGAACCTAAAACAAGAGGACGAAAGAAAAAAGTAGTAATTGAAGAACCTATTGTACAAGAACCTATTATTGAAGAACCTATTGAAGAAGAAATACCTGAAAGTTTTGAATTAGATGATAATTTTTTAAGTGAATTAAATAGTAGTAATTATCAAAAAGAACAAGAAGAAGAACTAAATAGAGAAGCTAATTTAAAACAACAGAAAGAATTAGAAAAAGAAAGAATTAAACAACAAAAAGAACAAGAAAAATATATGAAAGAAATAGAAAAAGAACAAGCTAAAATAAATAGATCTAATAAATCTAAAATTAATAATGATAATGAATTATATTCGGATGAAGGTACACACATTCAAGGTAAAGAGAAATTGATTCAACTTCATAAGATAAAGCAATACAAAACATTATTCCCAGAGGAATTAAAAACATTTAAAATAAAACCTAATTGTAGTATAAATGAATTAAAAGCTTATATAGATGAAATGGACATTATAGTAAGTACTAACAATGTGGATGAATTTATAACAGATAGTATTTTACAATGTATTAAATTATTAGAAATACCTACAAGTAGAACAAAAAACTTTAATATAACTGGTTTAAGTGATATGCTAAAATCTAATAAACAATTTCATCAATTATGTAAGAAATTATATTTGAAGTATGGTTGTTTCGAAAAAATACCCGAAGAGTATCAACTTTTGGTACTTGTGGCAACAACTGCATATGTATGTAAAAATAAGAATAGCGGGCGTAATGAATTAGAATTATATTTAAATGAACCTATTGTATTACCTAAATAAAAATATTATAATTTATATCTAAGATATAATATATTATAAATGGGGAATAAACAGTCTGATCAAGGCGCCAAAGATTTCTTTTATGGATTAGGTGGCGTTTTAGAAAGAGGGGCCAATGCTGGTGTTGGTTTGTTAACCTTACCTCAACAATTAATGAAATCTGCTACAGATTTTGTAAGTAGTCCAATGGGATCTATAATGATACCAATAATGGGGATAGGTGCTTTATATGTGATTACTCAAATTAAAAGATAAATATTTAAAAATATTATCTAATATAAATTATATAATGAGTTCATCAGACTTTATAGTCAAACCTGCTGCAACGGCGGCTGTTGCTATTGCTATTGATCAATTTTTCTTCAATGAATCAGATTTAACAAAAAGTTTAACGTTTGGCGCTAGTGCCGGTGCTGGTGCCTATATTGGAATGATGATTGGTTCTTCATTACCTGATTTATCATCAACACTACCCACTTTTTTAGGAAACGGGAAAGGGCTACTGCAACGAGCTGCCGAAATTGGTAGTGGTACCGCAACTGCTTATGTTGTAAATAAATATGTTCTTAAAAATACTTCATATAAAGAAAACATAATGAATAAAATTGGTGCAATTGTTGTGGCTGATTTAGCTGGTGAATATATATCAGATTACTTAGCCGGCCGCCCATTATCATTTTTATCATAAAATATAAATAAAATATATACTATAATAATATAATGGACTTCTTTAATTCAATCGGTAATGCATTAAATCCAAATTCAAATGGCGTATCTGATGCATTTGACCCAAATAAAAACGGATTTACTAATGCTTTTGATCCAAATACAAATAATTTTAATAATGCTTTTAATCCAAATCAAAACGGATTTAATAATGTACTATTTGGAAATAACCAAAATATTAAAACATCAATAAACCCATTTAGTATAGATAATACATTAAAAAATGCTTTTGATCCTAAAAAAAATGGTGTAGCAGATGCATTTGATCCTAATAAAAATGGTATTGTCAATGGATTTGATCCAACTAAAAACGGAATATCTAATTTAATATTGAATGATCCAAATATAAAAAAGATTACTAATGACCCTAATATTAGAAGAGCATTAAGAACAAAGCCAACTAGTGTAGATGATGCAATAAACCAAATAAAAAATGCATTTGATCCTAAAAAGAATGGTGTAGCTGATGCATTTGATCCTAAAAAGAATGGTGTAGCTGATGCATTTGATCCTAAAAAGAATGGTGTAGCTGATGCATTTGATCCTACTAAAAATGGGGTTGGTGATGCCTTTAGTGGTTTAGGTAGTGGTTTAGGTGGTGTTTTAGGTGGTGGTTTAGGTGGTGGTCAAGCTTTGACAAATACTACCGATAATACATACTTGTATATTATAATAGGTACTGTTTTAGTTGGTATGTATACATTTCTTCCAAATAAACAAAAACCGGTAAATAATAAAATCTAATTATAATTATATAATGCCACCTAAAGCACAACAACAACAATTTAAAAGCACAAACACTCATAAAGTATTTAATCAAGATACATTAAAAATAATTAAAACAACACCAATAAAATCTAATGCCATTCAAACAACAGTTAGTAGTGGACCTATAATTATTAAAACTCCTAATCTACCAAATACGGAGCCTATTCAACAAACTCAAAAAATAATACTACCTGCTTCAACACAATCAACAATTATATCTTCTAATATTTTACCTAATACAGAAACACCTAAAGAAGAACAAGATAATACAATGACATATGTTTTAATAGGTGCTGTAATTATTGGATTCATCATTTTACAAAATAAAGATATATAATTTATTTCTATTTGTATATATATAATGCCGCCTAAAGTTATCAATCAACATAAAATATTGATACCTACTCATAGGGAAATTAATACCAATGATGGTTCTAAACTTAATAAAACACTAACAGACGCCGTGTCTAAACCAATTAATAAAAATAATTTAATTATTATAGGAGGTGTTGTTATTGGTGTTGTTGTTTTAATTTTTAGAAAAAATTAGTTTAAATATTTCTTTAAATAATATAAAAAGTATTTAAAAATATATTTTCTATATTAATATATATGTCAAATATTAATATAGAAGACTTACAAATGAAAATAGAAAAATTTGAAAAAATTAGAGCTAACCAATTAAAAGCAAATAAAAAATATTATGAAAAAAATAAAGAAAAAATTACTCAAGCTAAAATGTTAAAATATAATTCATTAAAAGAAACTACTTTAAATTTTACAGAAATTCAAAAAGAAAGATCAAAAAATTATTATGAAAGAAACAAAGAAGCTATAAGAAAGAAAAATCTAGAAAGATATCATATATTAAAAGGAAATATTGAATTTCCACAATTACAATTATTATAAAAAAAACCTTAAGAAATTTTATTTTTTAAAATATTTAAAAAAATATTTTAATATTTAAAGAAATTTTTTGATTTTGATTTAAAGATTTATTTTCTATATTATTATATATGGAAATTAAAAATAAAAAATATTTAAAATTTTATGAAAAAGAGAAATTTATTTGCTTTTCAATGGAAGAACCTATTAAAACTAAAATTAAAAATGAACAAGAAAAGAAAATTGTTTCCTTTCCTTTTGGTTGGCAGGATTTTAATGAATCTCATTGTGATGCTAACCATAATACATTTTTTATTCAAACGGGTCAAAGATCTAATATAACCGTTGTTGATATTGATGATAAAAATATTTATGATGATCTATTAAAAAATAATCCAGATTTAGAAAAAGTTTACACTGTTCAAACTAATAAAGGTTATCATTTATATTTCAAATATATTAATAGTTTAAAAAATGCTACCAATATTAATGATATTAAAGGGGTTGATATTAGAAATGATGGTGGATGTGTGTTGGCACCACCTACAAAATATAAATTATTATCTGGAGAAACATCAAAATATAAATATATTGGTGGTGAAATATTAGATATACCAAGCTATTTATTAAATTTATTCACATGTAAAAAAGTTGAAAAGAAAAAAAGTCTCAAAGAAGAAAAGAAAGAATTTAGTAATGATATGAAATCAAAGGAAATAATCAAATTAATAAACTTGCTTGATATTTCAAGATGTCAAAATTATGACGATTGGGTAAAAATTGGAATGATTATTTATAATGAATTGGATGAACAAGGGAGATACATTTATCATGCGTTTTCTAAAGTATGTTCTGAAAAATATGATAAATATGAAACAGATAATAAATATAATAGTTTTCCATCTGATAGAGAAGAAAAATTAACCATTGCATCATTAAAATATATGGTTAAAGAAGATGACCCCGAAGAGTATGAAAAATTATACAAATCAAATGAACCAATTAAATCAACTTTAACAATGCTTGAAAAAGATATAGCAGAATATATTATTAATCATTTATTAAATAATAATTTTGTTTGTACTCAATCAAAACCACCAGAATTTTATTATTTTAATGGTAATACATGGATTTTTGATAATGGTAATCAAAAGATTCTTAAAATTATTTATGATGATTTAATTAAACAATATGAAGATCTTATTATTAATGCTAATGAAGATGAGAAAGAAATTATTAGAAAGATTATTAAAAGATTAAAAGGTAAATTATGTTATATTAACAGCATAATTGAATGGATAGCAACATTAACCTTAGATATGAAATTTTTTGAAATTATTGATGATAACGCAAACTTATTAGCTTTTTCAAATGGTGTATATGAAATAAATAATAAATTATTTAGACCCGGAAAAAGAGAAGATTACGTAACTAAAACCGTAGGCTATGATTTTCCTATTGAAGAAGATTACGGCCATAAAAAAGATATTGAAAACTTTTTAAAACAAGTATTTCCAGATGAAGAGGTTAGAAAATTTGTTCTTGAAACACAAGCCCAATCTTTATCAGGTATAAAAGGTGAAGATAAAGTATATACACATACTGGAAGAGGTGGAAATGGTAAAAGCATATTAATAGAAATTATTAAACATTGTTTTGGTGATTACTTCTTAAATATCCCAGTAACCTTATTATGTGCCCAGAATGCTAACGGACATAACACGCCAGACCCCTTTAAAGCAAGATTTAAAGGCATTAGATATGCCATGTCCAATGAGCCAAGAGATGGAGCCAAATTTAATGACAGTCTAATAAAAACTATAGGTAGTCAAGAACAAATAGAATATAGACTCCTTTATAGTAATGACCCAGTCTTTATGATTCCACAAATGAAACTAAATATTTATTGCAATAATAAATTAAAATTTAACGGTGAAGATGGAGGAATGGGGAGGCGTATGTGTGTCATTGATTATATATCTAGATTTGATAAAGTACCCGATGAAGTTAACAATGTATATTTAATAGATCCAACTTTAACGCATAAAGTTAAAAATTGGAAGCAAGATTATATGAAGTTATTAATAAGTTTACATAAGAATGATTATGAATATAAACCCCCTCATTCTATTGTAAATGCATCTAAAATTTACGTAAATGAGAATAATGAAGTGTTAAAATTTGTTGAAGAATTTTATGAGAAGACAAATAATAATGATAACTTCATACAATTAAAGGATATTAAAACATTATATCAAAATAATAAACAGTATGACCAAACCAAATTAAAAACTTTGAAAGAAAGTCTAGAAAAAATATTTAATACAAATTTTATTGAAGATAAGAAAATTAAAGGTAAAAAATATAGATCTGTAATTTTAGGATGGAAACAAAAACATGAAGAAGAAGAAGAGGATGAAATTAATCCATTAGATAGATTATAAAATCAAATGTTCTAAAAAAATAATTTTATATAATTTTTTAAAAAAATTATCTAAATTTATTATAATATGTCAAAATACATTTATAAAATTGTCCCTAAAGGTGAACATGAGCCGAATGAAATTTATATTGGATCAACGAGGCAGCCCCTATCTATCAGGCTTTCAAAACATAGACATGATTATAAACGTTTTTTAAATAACAAATATAATTATGTTTCATCTTTTTTTTTATTTGATAAATACGGAATAGATAATTGTGAAATTATACAATTAGAAAAATGTGAAGATATAAGCAATACAGATTTAAGAACAATTGAACGTATGTATATAAAAGATTTAGAATGTGTAAATATACTCGGAAAACATAGCATTTAAATTTGGCTTTTCTTATATATAAGAAGCTTATTCATTTTTAACCTTTTTAAAAACCAAATTAAAGATTTAAAAAATTAAATAATTTTTTAATTTATAAAGTTAAATATATATGAAAAATCATTTTTTTATGTCATATGCTGGAAATAAAAGAAATGAAACAGAAGGATTATATAATGTAATTAAAAATGATATTCAAAATATTAAAATAATAATAGAGCCCTTTTGCGGAAGTGCAGCCTTTTCTTATTATATTTCTTTAAAACATCCTAAGCAATTTAAATATATTTTAAATGATAACAATAAATTTTTAATTCAATTGTATTTAATTGCAAAAGATGAATTAAAATTAAACCAATTAATAAAAATTTTAGATGTAAAGATTAAAGGATTAGATAAAGAAAAATATAATAAAATTGCCAAAGAAAATAATTTATTATCTTGGATTATTATTAACAAAATTTATAGTATACATAAAGGTTTATTTCCTATTGGAAAAAAAATTATTAACACATTTGAATATTTGAATGAATGTCCAATAATTAATTTTTTAAGAACTGAGCAAATAAGCTTTTTTAATACTGATGGAATTGTAATAATGAACCAATATAAAAATACAGAATCTAATTTCATATTTATAGATCCTCCATATTTAATAAGCTGTAATGATTTTTATAGAAATTCTGATGTTAATATTTATGAATATTTGTACAATAAAAATATAAATGAAATGAAAGCATCTATTTGTCTTTGTTTAGAATCAAATTGGATAATAAAGTTATTATTTCATAATCATATTAAAAAAGAATATTCTAAGATTTATCAAACATCAAAGAAAAACACAACTCATTTAATTATTACAAATAAAAACTAAATTTAAAATTTTAAAAACCAAATTAAAGATTTAAAAAAATAATCTAGTTTATTATAATAAATATATGTCATCTTTTGAAATGTATAAAAATCTTTCAGAATTTAATTCACAAATAATTAATAAAATAAATCAAATAGAATGTTTAATTAATTGTTTAACTCATCAAATTGAACATAGAGAGAAATATAATAACTTTGTAGAAAAAAATGAACAATATAAAAAATATGTATTAGAAGAAAAATTATTTTATTTAGAGAAATTGAATCAGTATAAAGAATTATATGTTAACGCAAATAATACAAGATATATTTAAAAAAATGTTTAAAAAAATATCTAAATTATTATATAATGGAAAATAAACCAAAAACTAGACTTGTGAAAGGTTCACAACAAGCAAAGGAGTATATGAGTGAGTTAAGAAGTAAAAGAGGAGCAAATAAACAAACACCTGTTGAAACACCAACACCAACCCCACCAACTACACCAACACAACCAATTGAAATACCACCACCAACAAAATCTAGATCAAAAAAAATAAATGTTGATTTTACATAAACTTATAATAAATAAATAATTTAAAAATATTATAAAATATTTCTAAATATATTTAATATAAATGAGTTTTCAATTAACTTTAGATTTTACAACCTATGAAGAGTTAGCCGAGTTTATCACCGAAATGTATAAGTATAAGACCTGGAAGAGTAAGCAAGAAATTAAGAAAAAAAATCAAATAAAAGAACCATCTGAAATAAATGACGATTTGGTTGATGCTTTAAAAACTGATGATAAAAGAGGATTACATCAGCAAGAGTACCATAATCAAGCTAAGATATACCAAAATGAGCATCCAGAAATGAGTTACCGTGACTGCTTGAAATTTATATATTCACATAAAATTAATAAAAATATATAAAAAATATCAACTATAATAATGAATAATTTTACAATATTAAATAAAACTACGGGCCTTGTTGCTAAACGTAATTCGGGTAAGAGTTGTTTATTAAAATATTTAGTTGATAGTGAACGGCATAAATTTAATAAAATATTTGTTATTTGTCCAACTGAAAAGATTAATAGATTTTATTCTGATATTGTAGATGATGAATGTATTTATGATACTTATGAAGAAAAATTTGTTGATAAATTAATTAATAAAATGACAGAAATTAATTCAAATAAAAAACCTAAGGAACGTAAAAATGTCTTACTAATTCTAGATGATATTGTGAGTGATCATAATTTCCATCAATCACCAACTCTTAAAAAATTATTTATAAGAGGTAGACATATTAATATTGCAATAATTATAACATTTCAATATTTGAATTTGATCCCTCCTGTGGCCCGTAACAACATGGATTTTTTATTTTGTGGACAAATGAATAAACAATCGGTTGATTTATTAATGAGTGAATTCATAAGTGGTGATATTGAAAAAAATGAATTTATAAAAATGTATAATAGATGCACAAGAGATTATAATTTTTTAGTTATAAATAATAATTCAGTCAAAGATGATGATTTAAATTCTATATATGGATGCATTAAAACTCCAAACATCAAATAAAATATTTAGTTTAAAATTATTATCTAATTATAAATATATATAAATGTCAAGTGCAGAATATTTTAAAGATATAGATGATAAATTCTTTGTGGACCCTTCTAATTTTCAAGGTCATCAATACTCACAATATAAAAATTTACTTATGTCTACCGCGTTAACAACACCATCAGCATATTATGCCCTTCAAAGTGAAGTAATTGAACAACTTAACGTACAAATAGCAAAAAGTATTTATAAACAACTTTTCTTATTACTAACTCAAGGAAAATTACCAGATGGTAGAAAAATGAAAATTAATGGTGCAGAATTAAATCCAGCATTTCCATCTCAAGCAGCAGCCGACTTTTGTATTGATGCAGCCAATACAATTGATAAAATTATTAGGGATGCAACAGAAGTGATTCTACCAGCATCTCATTTAGACGTTGCTAAAATGCAAATGGAAAGCAAATCAAAAACAAACACCATATCTTAAACAAAATGATTATATAATTATATCAAATAAAATTAATATCTAATATAATTTATATGTATCTTAATATATTACTAAAAAGAAAAAAAGAGCCTACTCATCATTTTTCTTTTAATGGATCAACAACAATTAAAACAGATAAAGAACAAATTCATAGAGGTTTTAAGGATCATAAAGGTTTATCATATGCTTTTAATGGAGTCAATTATTCAATAGATAATAAACAATTATTTCAAGGACACACAAAAAATTATAGTGCAAATGCTTTTAATTATAATAGGAATTATGACAGAGAATATTTTAATAAATTCAATAAACACCCTGAAACTAGACCGATTGAATTATACACAGAATATAAAAATAGATATCCAAATTTAAGTCCTAATCAATACAGTATAGAACAATGGCAAACGGAGAAAGGAACACCAAATGAATTAAATAGATTTATGAGACATGAACAAACGGGTAGGTCACTTGAAACAATTGAAGCAGATGATAATGATTATGCACAAGGATTAGCAAGATTAGAACATAACATTAAAAGCAAAAGACAGGGAATTATAGAAATGAAAGAATCTTTAGATTATGATGCAGAAGATAAAGAAAAAGATTTAAAACATCTTAACAAGAGTGTACCAATAGTAAAAAGAGCACTTAATAAGTATAAAAATCCCGTTCTAATTAAACCTGCAATTAAAAAAGACGAGAAATATATATTTGACGATGATAAAGTAATTGACGAAATAAAAGATAAAGACACAGCACAAAATGACGTTTCAATGGAGTATTTAGCTAAAAAGATTAGAAAGAGATACAAAAATATTATACCAGAGATACAAAAGACCAAAGCAATATATAAACCTGTATTAAATGAAATAAAAGAAATGAATGAAAAAAAGGGAAAAAAGGAAGAACCACAAAAAGCAACAATAACACTAAAACCAACAGCATCACCTGAAAAAACCCCTGTAACTGTGGCTGCTATGCAAAAAAGAATAGACGAATTAAGAGCCAAATCAGCTCCTAACTCACCTGTGACTACAACTAGAAAACAAATTGAAAAACAACCAGATGACGATGAAGGTTATGATTCAGATAAAACAGATGTACAAGGAATGGAACCTATTACAGTTGCTGATAATATAAAACCATTTTATTTAAAAGCACAAGCTTTATTACAAAGTAATAATTTGGTAAACTTAGAAAACCGTGTAAATTTATTTACTACAAACGTTAAAGCATATACAAAATTAAATAAATATTTAAGTGATATAACAGGAAAACCAAGTGATGTTAAAAAAATAGGAACATTAAGAAAACATTTATTAGTTCAATTTAAATAAAACCTAAAACAATATAATGAGTAATAAACCTTTAATAAAAGTAAAAGGAAAAGTTCAAGATTTAAAAAAAGTTGAAAAAAATATTAAACCTAAACAAAGCAATTTTCTGCTCACATTAAACACAAATATGCAATATAAAGAAGATGATAAACATTTAAAAGATGATATTGAAATATTTGATAATTGTATAAATCAATTATTAAATAATGTGGATCAGTATATAAAAATACCTGAAGGGGATAAATGGGATGAAGATACAATTAAAAATGTTGATATTGATTATACTATTGAAAGAGGAATGAAAAAAGGACAATTACATATACATATTATGTTTAAAATAAAACATTTTACAAAAGTACAATTAAATTATCCATCTATTAAAAAGAAAATATGTGATGATTTAGGATTAAAAAATATTTATTGTTATAATAGATTATTACGCCCAAATGACTCTGATAACGTTCAAGATTATTTAAATAAATATACATAAAATTTTTAAAAATAATGACTTTCTAAAATGGACTTTAAAACCGCACCCGGCGGAACCGGTAAAAAGTTATAAATCTATGTACCCCTCTACATGAAATTATTAATTTTTACCGGTTCCGCCGGGTGCGGTTTTAAAGTCCATTTCAGAAAGTCCTTAAAAATATTTTTTTCTATTTTTATTATAATGTTAAGTACTAAAAATTATAATAATAATAGTAGTTTATTTGCTAATACAGCAAAATTTAATAAATTAGAATGTGATGTTGCAGAAATAAGTAATTATCCATCTATTAATTTTCTTAATAGTAGTATACAAGATATTTATGATAATATAAGTTGTACATATTATAATAGAACTGAAAGTGATAACAATATAACTTTAGCTTTAAATAATTATTACATTAAATCAGATGTAGATGGTAAGGTTACAAGCTCTTATAATCAGATTATGGTTAGATTAGATAATTTTCATTATACTAGAAGCCAATTAACTTTATTATATTATGATAAAACATATATTAATTCTGCATTTAATAATTATTATACAATAGCACAAATTAATTCAACACTTACAAATTATTATGATAAGACAACTATAGATACTAATTTTAGTAATGTTTATGGAAATTTCAATAATTATTATGACCAATCATATATAGATACTAATTATTATACTAAATTTGATTCAGACACAAATTATTATACAAAAACACAATCAGACACTAAATATTACACAAAAACACAATCAGATTCAAATTATTATTTAAAATCATATATTGATAATAGTTATTATTTAAGAACATTCATTGACAATAATTATTACACAAAATTAAATATTGATGCAATAATAGCAAATTATTATACTAAAACAAGTATTGATTCAACACTTTCAAATTATTATACTAAAACACAATCAGATACAAATTATTATACTAAAACAAGTATTGATACATCACTTTCAAATTATTATACTAAAACACAATCAGATACAAATTATTATACTAAAACATATATAACTACAAACTATAACACAAAAACAGATATAACAACAAACTATTACACAAAAACAGATATAACAACAAACTATTACACAAAATTAAATGTTGATGCATCATTATTAAATTATATTACAACATCACAAATAGACATAATTTATTATAATAAAAGTTATGTTGATACATTGTTTAAAGGTCCTGGTTCTACTACAAATCAAATTACAACAACAAATTTTATTTCACAATTTTAATAAAAAATATATAAACTATTATAATAATGAGTAATTTAATATATAATGGTGATTTTTTATTACCACTTATAACAACTAATAGTTATATTTATACTGATACATTTACAACAACACAAAAAAATGCTTTTTATTGGACCTCACCTAACACATTTTATCCAGCATTATTAAACGGTTCAAATGCTTTCAATATAACACCACCTAGTAATGCAACACAATATATAGTAATACAAAATGATAAATCATTACAACAATCATTTACAGCAACTCAATTAGGTTTTCATACAATATCATTTAATTATACGGGAAGACCAGGTTATACGTTTAACAATTTGAAAATATATTTGAATGGTACGTTATTTGATACAGTTATAACAACTCCAACTAATTGGTCATTATATAGCAATACTAATTTATCACCAATTATCGGAACCAACACATTATTATTATTAGGGACAGCAACAGGAAATGAAGGAGATATAGCATTAACAAATATAAAAATATTTTTTGGACAAACTGGAGGGGCAGGAGTAACATCAACAGTGACAAATAATAGTTTTAGAAAAACAAATATTTATGGTGGTTTAACTGTCTATGATTATGTAAATGGTGGAACAATATCAGGATTAATAACAACGCAACAGACTTATAATTATAATTATTCAGCTCTACCAGTATATTTATCAAGTGCATTAGGTTATATTAATTCTTATACATCAACAGCCATTACAAATGCAACAGCTAATTCTTTTATATCACATGCTACAGCTTTATCAATTCCTATTGGTGTATACATTGTTGATGCATATTGTTTATTTACACCAACCGCAGCGGCAGTTCATACATTAAAATTAGGTATAAACACAATTTCTGGGGCTATTACTTCTTTAAATTATACTATAGAAAATACTTTAACCGCTTCAATATTACCACATTCAATTCAATATAAATATATTTTATCAGTTGCAGCAGCAACTAATTATTATTTTGTATTTAATCCATCAATAGCAGGTTCTATAGCAATAGGTGGTTTCAATGGTAAGTTCATTAGAATTTCATAAATAATAAATTTAAAAATAAAAATATATAGGTTATAATATATGTCAAATAATAGTTCTAACGTGTCTCACATTGGAAATTTAATTCAACCAAGAAACACCTCTTTAGGTTTAAATTTACCCCAACGTCAATCTGTAACAGTTCCTTCAAATTTAAAATCAGAAGTGGTTTTAATCCCCTCAACGAGTTCACCAGCCTGGTCTAGTTATTTTATTTTTGATATAAAAGAGCGCAACTGTATTATTTCTGATTTATTGATACAATTCAATATTAATGCCATTTCTGGTTTAACTGGAACAGTTACCAGTTATCCCCATTTTTCACCTGCTACATTCTTTTTAACCAAAGTTGAGATTGTTGTAAATAACATTACAATTGATACACTATATCCTATCCAGCAATTCACTGCTCAACAATTTTTTAATGACGATAATGATAGAGTTTATATAAATAATATGCAAGGGTGTTATAATTCCATAATACAAAGAAATACTCTTGCAACTGCCACAACCAATTATTATGTTAAATTAAGAACAATCTATAATGAATGCCATATTCCTATTCTTAGTGATTCACATAATTTACAAATCCGTTGTTATATGGAAACATTAGCCAACGTCGTCAATTATTCAACATTAACTCTTGGTACATTAGCTGCCACCATTAACAGTGCTAATATTATTTGTAAAGTATTAAAAATCCCTTCTGAAATTGCAGCTAATAGATTAAATGCAATGATTAAAAAACCAGAGCAATCATTCTACCATAATTTAAGATACTCCCCCTTTGTTATAAATAGCGGTGTTACTTCATCTACTATTGTTCTTACACCTTTTGTTGGAAATATAGCCGCCCTCTTCTTTGTTATTAGAAATTCAGATAAAATAACTTTAAATGATGCATATAAATTTACCGCCATTTCAAATTTTGCTATATTAGATTCTACTTCTTCAAATTGTGTAGGCGGCCAGACAATTGGTAGTGTTTTAGCTCTCAATTATTTAAATCAATTTTATTGCCGAAGTTCTTACACTTCTGAAACCGCATCAGGTTGTAATATAGCCGGTACTGTAACTGATAACAAAAGTAACGTCTATGGATGGTCATTCTCATCTAATATTTGTGAATCCCTTGAGAATGGATTACTTTTGGGCCATAGAAAATTTTTAGGAAATGAACAACTTCAAATCACGTTCACAGGAAGTTTAAGTAGTGCTGTTCAAGTAGATGTATGGGCGTATTGTCAATCAGTGTTTGAACAAGGCTCAAATTACGTTAAAGTCATGGCGTTATAAATATTTTATCTAACTAAAATTATATGTTAAAGCAATTATTACATCTTGATTCAATAGATGGTATACAAAATTATGACCCAATTTTAAAAACTTATCATTGTTATAATACAAATATTTTAATTAATAAACCTATTTCAAATATTAAAGAAATTTCTTTAAAATCTATTGAAATGCCATTATTTTTTAATAATATTAGAACTGCAAATAATAGTAATATATTTAGTTTTGAATTTACATTTGGTAACATCATTTCAATAAGTTGTTCAATACCTGAATCAAATTATATATCAATAAATTCATTATTAGACGCGTTAAATATTTCAATAGCTACACAGTTAGAAATATATGTAGATGTTAGTGTTGTATTAACTTCAACAGATAATTATTATATCACTTTAACTCATAATCTATCATATTTAAAACTGACTAAGAATATATTAACTAATAATATCTTAGGTTTTAAATCTGATACTTATAATACACAAACAATAACAACAACTAATTTTTATTGTTTAAATATTGATAATTATATAAATTTGTATATTACTAATTTAAACAGTGGAAGTGATACCAACGCTAATGGTCGCCTTTTAACATTTAAAATTGTTTTGAATGCTGTTAATGGTCAAATATTATATTTAGGTGAATCAAATACGTTCATTCAAACAATTTCAATTACTGATCCTTATTTTGTTTTAAACTCTTTAAATATAATAATATTAGATAGATTCGGCTTTCCTATTAATGGAGGTAACGCAAATTTTAGTTTTACATTAGGAATTAATTATGAAAAACAAATTGAAAGATTAAAATATAGATAATTTTATTTAAATTTTTTAAAAAAATATCTAAATATTATTATATGACTACAAGAAAAGATGTTTTAACAAATAAATATGAAATATTAAAATCTAAATTAGAACTGTATGTTAATAAGGATTTGTTTCCTTCTAATGATTTTGATATAGTAGATATAATTTCTTTTATTAAATTATATTTTCCAATTGGTACAGACTATAATGAAACAATTAGAGGTTTAATGAAAGAAAAAGAAATTATAGTAAGTGATAATGATTTTTGGATAATCTCAAGTTTAATAATTCAATTTATAGAAAATATAAATAATATCTAATAAACTATAATGACTACAAAGAAATCTTTAATAATTATAAAATATTTAAAACTTGTTGAAGAAATAAAACAAATTACTGGAAAAGATATATTTCCTGATTTCATTGATGCTATTGATATAATTTTTTATTTTGGATATAATTTTATGAATGAATCAGAATATTGTCAAGTCATTGATGATATATTAGAAATCAATAATATATTTTTAGATGATGAACTATTTGAGAAAGTCTGTGACATAATTATTGACTTTCTTATTTTACTAAAACAATTATAAAAATATTATTGCGGTTCCGCTCGGTTCCGGTTATTTAATCAAATTTAGAAACTCTCAAATTTATTTTTTATTTATTTATTTTAAAACTCTCAAATTTATTTTTTATTATTTTAAAAATCTAATTATTAAATTTTTAAAATTAATTACTTTTAAAAATCATATTCAAAACCGCACCCACCGGAACCGAAATAGAATTATCAAGGGTCCACAACAAATAGCACAGTGAATGAGGGGGCCTAGACATATGAAACACTATATATATATATATAGTGGTTTCATATGCCTAGGAGGATTCATATGTCTATATAAATTAGAGTATGCATATGAGATGTGTATGTAGAGTTGATTGATTGATTAATTAATTGATTGATTGACTGATTGACTAACTCGGTCCCAGTGTTTCCATTTATTTATATCAAATTAAAAACTTGCAGCTCGTTTCCTTTTTAAAACATTTGTATTGGTTAGAGTATCTAGACGATTCCGAAGTTCACGCAGTTCATCATTCACTTGTTTTTTAAACCTATCAACTTTATCATCTATGTTTCTGATATGTATTTTTATAGTCTTGTTATCTTTTAAAAGTAAATTGTTATCTGCATTTCTTCTACATCTTTCATTTATTTCTTCATCAGTTATTATTTTTATTGCAGGTCCTTTAATATGATCTCCATTGGTTTTAAAATGACGATGAGCTTGAAGTTTATTATTCAATGTAGATTTACAGGTTTGACAATTATATGGATAAATAGACTGTCGTGACATTATAGTATATTATTATATTATTATTATTAGTAGGTATTTGTTCTTAATGAAACCTGGTGTGAAACCTTTTGATAACCTTTGATACTTTTAACGCAGTTGAAATCCCCACGGAGGTTTCATGGGTTTCAAAGGTTTCATATATAATATACCCCCGTGAAACCTTTGATAACCTGTGAAACTTTTAACGCAGTTGAAATCCCCACGGAGGTTTCACGGGTTTCAAAGGTTTCATCTGGGTTTAGGATTTAGGTCTCACGTTTCTTTTTTCTACAAATCCTAAATCCTTTGGTTGTCTATTAGGTATTAGTCCCCTTGATGATCTTCTTGTTTCTTTTGGTTCTTCTGATTCATCTATTGTTTCTTTAACTGGTTTAGTTTTTTTCTCTCTAATAACTTTTGGTTTGGGTTCTGGTACTATTGTTTCAATCTGATTTAATACATTAGCTTGCTTATTGTCAAATGAAATATTCTCTGTATCTTTATCTATTTTTAATAATTCCGATGCAAATAAACGCCTATATGTATGAGCATGTGTCATTTCATTCATTTTACTTTCTGTATATAATGGTGAATTATCTTCTACCTTTCTTAATGTGTATCTCTTCCTCTCATATCCTGGATGATCTTCTTTTAGCACTTTAAATATTTTATATATCTCTGGTGAATAAGAAACATTTATTAATTTCTTCTTCCCTGCTTTAACTTGTTTTCTTAATTCACTATATAAACTAGACATTTTAACTCTTACATAATCACCTTTATTTAGTTCTTCTATAGTAGTTCTTTCTATTTGCTTCTTAGCTTTTTCTTTAATGTTTTCCCTTGCTTGTATTCTTATTGCTTCTGGTGTAACATCTTTCATACTTGGGGGTAGTTCTCTAGTTTTATTTTTTACATTTGTATAAAAGCTATCTTCATTCCATAAAGTATTAGGTGAATGTTTAGTTGTTTTGTTA
>Ga0209084_1001366_pt1 | contig 20656 bp, 20 predicted proteins | sample C_130820_MF_Meta_FD_187309 | JGI IMG/M metagenome (GOLD analysis project Ga0209084, IMG submission 187309) | Freshwater microbial communities from Lake Croche, Canada to study carbon cycling - C_130820_MF_MetaG (SPAdes) (version 2) | ecosystem: Environmental > Aquatic > Freshwater > Lake...
ATGTCGTAACACACGTTCGCCAATTTGGCTGATTTGAGAATGGGTTTCACGGTCACTCCGGTAGGGGCTCAAGACGGGGAAACCTATAATTTGACCACAGTTCAGCACTTTTCCCGTGCGTCATGCTGCATCGCACCACAAAATATCCGCCATGAAACTCCAGCCAGACCAAGCCCACGGGCCCAGCATTACCGGCTACGGTCCGGGCTGGGTGGCCATCAACGGGCAATCGGTGCCGCACAGCGTCTTGCTCAGCAGCATGGGGCACCAAGAGGCCTGGGCTTGCGCAGATTTCGCGTCGCTGGGGCCGGCGCACTTTGAGCGCATTGCCGATTGGGGCGCTGAGCTGGTGCTTTTTGGCAGCGGCGAGCGCCTGCGCTTTCCTCAGCCAGCCTGGCTTGCCGAGCTCTATGCGCGGCGCATCGGCGTCGAGACCATGGACACCCAAGCGGCCTGCCGCACCTACAACTTTCTTGCCGCTGAGGGACGCAAAGTGGTTGCCGCCTTGCTGGTGTAAAGCCGGGGCGAGGCGGGCCCGGTTCGAGGCCAGGGTAATTTCGGAGTAAAATCGGCGGTTGACGTCGAAGTGCAACAAATCTTTATCTAGAGCCTTCGACTTGCCTGACACATTCTGCACGCGAGATTCAATACCCTATGGCGATCGTTGTCAACAAACCCCTCCCCGAATTTGAAGCCAACGCCACCGGTGGAGTGCGCGTAACCAACAATTCGCACACCGGCAAAACGCTGGTTTTGTATTTTTACCCCAAAGACAATACCCCTGGCTGCACCACGGAAGCTATGCAGTTCCGCGACCATTATGCGGATTTTGTCAAAGCGGGAAGCCAGGTGTTCGGCGTATCACGGGACAACATGAAATCCCACGACGAGTTCAAAACCCGCCTTGAGCTCCCCTTTGAGCTGATTGCCGACACCGAAGAGAAAATGTGCCATATGTTTGGCGTGGTCAAAAACAAAATCATGTATGGCAAAAAAGTCAAAGGCATTGAGCGCAGCACTTTTTTGATCGGCCCAGACGGCCTGGTCAAAGAAGAATGGCGCGGCCTCAAAGTGCCTGGACACGTTGAAGAGGTGCTCGCTGCCGTCAAGGCTTTGAAGACCAAGGCCTAAAACAGCGCGCCCAAAGCCTGCTTGGCAGGCTGTCACCGGCCTCGTGCATAATGAATCAATGCCTGCCCACAGACTGAATAACCTCCAAAGGCCACCTTGCATCAAGGTGGCCTTTTTTTGTGGGTGCCCGTTTCTATTACCCTTTCCCTGAGACCCAAGACATGCCCTTGCCACCCGCGCCGACCAAGCCCGCTGACAAACTCGCCCCCCTCGCGTACACCCCTACGGCACGGAAAGAAAAGCCTGCAGGCACCAAAAAAGTAGCCCATGCTCCCCAAGCCCAGGTCAAAACTATCCCGCGTATCGCGCGCCTAGAGCAGGCGCAGACGGCCTTGGGGCCCGCTAAACGCAGTGAAGCGGCACCGGGCGCAACCGAAGTCCTTGCGCCCAGCGCCCCAGCCAAAATGGCCAGCGCCCCTGCGCCCGTCTCCACAATCAAAAAATCGCGCAAAAGCACAGGCCCGAGCAAGTTGTTTGTGTTGGACACCAATGTGCTGCTGCACGACCCGATGTGTCTGTTTCGATTTGAAGAACACGACATCTTTTTGCCGATGATCGTGCTCGAAGAGCTCGACGGGCACAAAAAAGGCATGACCGAAGTGGCCCGCAATGCGCGCCAAACCAGCCGTACGCTAGACGCTTTGGCAGGCGCACCCGGCGCCGATATCGCCAGCGGCTTTGAACTGAGCAGTACCGGCCAGCGTGAGGCCAAGGGCAAACTGCTTTTTCAAACCCTGCCTTTGGACTACAGCCTGCCTGCCAGCTTGCCCCAGGGCAAGGCGGACAATCAAATTTTGGGCGTAGTGGCGGCACTTCGCACCAAGTTTGCCCCCCGGGAAGTGGTGCTGGTGTCCAAGGACATCAATATGCGTGTGAAGGCGCGCGCCTTGGGCCTGGCGACCGACGACTACCAGAATGACAAAACCCTGGAAGACGGCGACTTGCTCTACAGCGGCGCGCTGGCCCTGGCCCATGATTTTTGGGCTACGCACGGGCAAAAAATCGAGAGTTGGCAACAAGGCCAACACACTTTTTACAAAATCAACGGCCCCAGCGTGCCGCAGATGCTGATCAACCAGTTTGTGTATTTCGAGGCGCCAGGCGAGCCCAGCCTCTATGCACGCGTCACCGAAATCAGAGGTGGCACGGCGGTTCTAAAGACTTTGCGCGATTTCAACCATGTTAAAAATGCCGTCTGGGGCGTGACCACGCGCAACCGCGAACAAAACTTTGCCATGAATCTGCTGACCGACCCTGAGGTCGATTTCGTCACGCTCACAGGCACCGCAGGCACGGGCAAAACGCTGATGGCGCTGGCCGCCGGCCTCACCCAAGTGCTCGATGACCGGCGCTATACCGAAATCATCGTGACCCGCGCCACCGTCAGCGTGGGCGAGGACATCGGCTTTTTGCCCGGCACCGAAGAAGAAAAAATGGGGCCTTGGATGGGCGCGCTGGACGACAACCTGGAAGTTCTGGGCAAAACCGACTCCACCGCCGGTGAATGGGGCCGGGCCGCGACCTCGGAGCTCATCCGCAGCCGCATCAAGATCAAAAGCATGAATTTCATGCGCGGACGCACTTTTTTGAACAAGTACGTCATCATCGACGAGGCGCAAAACCTCACGCCCAAGCAGATGAAAACACTGATCACCCGCGCCGGCCCTGGTACCAAAATCGTATGCATGGGCAACCTAGCCCAGATCGATACGCCCTACCTGACCGAAGGCTCCTCGGGACTGACCTACGCGGTCGATCGCTTCAAGGGCTGGCCGCACGGTGGGCACATCACGCTGGCACGTGGCGAACGCTCGCGCCTGGCCGACTTTGCCAGCGACGTTTTGTAAAGCGCGCCCCTAGAAATCGCCCCCGCCTCCGTGGGCGAGGTTTTCAAACTTGGTGATATTGCGCAAAAATGCCAGCTTGACAGTGCCCGTGGGGCCGTTACGTTGCTTGGCAATGATGATCTCGGCCACGCCAGGCTCTTTGCAGGCCTCTTTGGTGTAGTACTCGTCGCGGTAAATAAACATGATGATGTCCGCGTCCTGCTCGATGGCGCCAGACTCGCGCAAATCGCTCATCATGGGGCGCTTGTCTGGGCGCTGCTCGACGCTGCGGTTGAGCTGTGATAGCGCTACGACGGGGCACTTGAGTTCGCGGGCCAGCATTTTGAGGCCCCGGGAAATCTCGCCCAGCTCAGTAGCGCGGTTTTCGCCATCGCTGCTGCCGTTCATCAGCTGCAAATAGTCGACCACGATCAGGCCCAACTGCCCACAATTGCGCGCCAGCCGACGTGCCGAGGAGCGCAAATCGCCTGAACTCAGGCCCGCGCTCTCGTCAATGTGCAAGGAAATAGTGCGCAGCTTTTCAATGGTTTCGGCCAAGCGCGGCCATTCTTCGTCCGTTAGCTTGCCGGTGCGCAAATGGCTTTGGTCAATACGCCCAATCGAGCCCACAATACGCACAGCCAGCTGGGAAGCGCCCATTTCCATAGAAAACACCGCCACTGGCAGGCCTTCGTTGAGCGCGACGTGTTCGGCAATATTGATAGCCAGTGCGGTTTTGCCCATCGATGGGCGCGCCGCCAGGACGATCAAGTCACCGGCTTGAAAGCCCGCCGTCATGCGGTCCAGGTCATAAAAACCGGTGGGCACGCCCGTCACGTCATTCGGGTTGTCGGCCATCTCCTGAACCCGGTCCATGAGGCTGATGACCAAGGTGTCCATGGCCTGAAAGCCCTGGCTATTGCGCTTGCCCTGCTCGCCAATATTGAAAATCTTTTGCTCTGCCTCGTCTACGATGTCCGAGACCGCGCGGCCCTTGGTGTTAAACGCATTGGTGGCGATTTCGTCGCTGGCCGTTACCAGTTTGCGCAGGATGGATCGTTCGCGCACGATCTCGGCGTAGCGGCGGATATTGCTGGCGCTGGGCACATACTGCGCCAGCGAGTTGAGGTAGACCAAGCCGCCCACCTCGCCGCCGTGCCCCTGGCTTTGCAGGTGCTCAAACACCGTAATGACATCGGCCGGCCGGTTGGCATTTATCAATGCGCCGATAGCCGAGAACACGAGACGGTGCTCGTAACGGTAAAAATCGCCTTCTAGCAGAACATCGTTGACGCGGTCCCAGGCATTGTTGTCCAGCAATAAACCACCCAAAACGCTGGACTCGCCCTCAATGGAGTGCGGTGGAATGCGCAGTTGGGCGATCTGCCGGTCAGGCACGCCATCGTCCGGCACAAATTCGTCTTCAGACATGCAAAATTCCTGTTCTTACGGGGGCGCTGTGGGCGGCGCACGGGTATCCAACGCTAATCATGAGGCATCGGCGACAAAAAAGGCCGCCAGAGCAAGCTCTTGCGGCCTTTTTATAAAGGTTCTACGGGCCGCGAGCCCGTAGCTTACCTTGATCGCGGCGACCTCAATAAATCAGGTCGACTCACCGTAGACCGACACCGTAATGTCCACCACCACGTCGGTGTGCAAAGCCACGCTCACGTTGGTGTCACCCACCAGCTTGATGGGGCCATTGGGCATACGGACATTGGACTTGACCACCTGGTAGCCGGTCTTGGCCAGCTCTTCGGCGATATCGGCATTGGTCACGGATCCAAAAAGGCGTCCGTCCACACCGGCCTTTTGGGTAAGCTTAATGGTGCTTCCGGCAAGCTTCTCGCCCAGCTTTTGGCTGGCGTCGAGCTTGGCAGCAGCGGCTTTTTCGAGTTCGGCGCGTCGGGCTTCGAATTCGGCCTTGGCCGACTCGGTGGCACGGCGGGCACGGCCCGAGGGAATCAGAAAGTTACGTGCATAACCGTCTTTAACTTTAACGACTTCACCCAGATTACCCAGGTTCACGACCTTGTCGAGCAGAATGATTTGCATGGTCGGGCTCCTTAGATCTTGTGTTGGTCGCTGTAAGGCAGCAACGCCAAAAAGCGTGCGCGCTTGATAGCGGTGTTGAGCTGGCGCTGGAAAATCGCGCGGGTGCCGGTCAGGCGTGCGGGAATGATCTTGCCGTTTTCGGCAATGAAATCACGCAGTGTGTCGATGTCTTTGTAGTCGATCTCTTCAACACCGGTCACAGTGAAACGGCAAAAACGCTTGCGCTTGAACAGCAGCGACTGGGTGTTGCGCTTGGGGCGCTTGTCTTTATTGAACTTCTTGAACGTGGCCATAAAGCCTCCTATAACAAATCTTGCGAAAAATCCTGAATCTGCAGAACCACCGATTTACCGAGCCTGGAGTTGGTGAGGTAGCCGTGAAATTTCCAACTGCTACCGACCGCTTGCGCCGCCAGCCTTTCGGCCAATGCGGCAAATGCCACCGCTTTCATCACCATCTTGACTTGCCTGCTGCCTTGCAGATCCTGGAGCTGCGACTCATGTTCGAGCACCAAGTTGATTGCTGGAATCCCAGCGGGCGTGTAACGCAGCGATTGCACCTCTGCGATACGGGCTGTCAAGACAAGCGAATTGGCGGACACTCCTGCTTCAAAATTCAATGGTTACCACACGGCATCAAGCCTGGTATTCAGCCTGCTGGGTTTTGCGGGCGTCTTCACGCTCGACGGTTTTCATCATCGAAGAAGGGCCAGTTTCGGCTTTTTTCTTCGAAACGGTGAGGTGGCGCAAAACCGCATCATTGAACTTGAAGGCATGCTCCAGTTCGGCCATCACGGCCTGGTCGGCTTCGATATTGACGCACAGGTAATGGGCTTTCGCCAATTTGTTAATCAGGTACACCATCTGGCGACGGCCCCAATCTTCAACGCGGTGCACTTTGCCACCGCCCGCGGTGATCATGCCCTTGTAACGCTCCAGCATGGCTGGAACTTGCTCGCTCTGATCCGGATGGATCATGAGAATGATTTCATAGTGACGCATGGATACTCCTTGTGGATTGGCCCCCATGGGGGCCGGAAAAAGCCACCCCCGGCGTCTAAACGGGGTGCAGCAAGGCGAAAAGCCTGCCATTATAGCCCGCCGCTCTTGCCTGCTCTTGCTGCGTTAGACCGGCGTATCCTTGATGTCGGAGCGCTCGGGCCAGGCCACGCTGACCAGAAAAGTCGCCAGCACGCCCGCCGGAACCCCAAAAACACCCGCCGAAACCGGCGCGATACCCCACCACAAGCCACCCGAACTCAAACCCAGTGCTTTGAGCGGGGGCAAATTGCTTGCCATGTAAAAAAGAGTAACACCTAGACCCGCCAACATGCCACAAACCGCCCCTGTACGGGTCGTTGCGCGCCAGAAAATGCCCAACACCATGGCCGGCACCAAACCGGCGCCCGCCAAGGAAAACGAAGCCGCCACCAAATACAAAATGGCCGCCGGGCGTTGTGCCGCAGCATAAGCGGCCAACAAGGCCACGACCAAAAGCGCAAATTTGGACCACATCACGGTGCGCATGGCGGTGGCCGGGTCGGTATCGCCTTCAAAGGCCAGATCGTGGGCCAGCGCATTTCCAATCGTCAGCAACAAGCCGTCTGCCGTGGACAAAGCTGCGGCCAAGCCACCGGCGGCCACCAGAACCGAAAAAATGTAGGGCAATCCGCCGATTTCCGGGCTGGCCAGCATCACCACGTCGGCGCCGATGTGCAATTCGGCAAACTGCAGCAAACCGTCGCCATTGACGTCGGCAAAGGAAAGCAAACTGGCGTCGCGTGACCACTGCCCCATCCAACTGGGCAGCGCGCTGATAGGCTGGCCCACCAAATTGGCCATGACCTCATACTTCACAAACACAGCCAGGGCCGGGGCGCACAAATACAAGAGCGCGATAAATCCCAGCGACCATGCCACCGACTGGCGCGCCTGCTGCACCGAGGGCGTAGTGAAAAAGCGGGTTAGCAGGTGTGGCAGTCCAGCCGTTCCGACCATCAGGCAAAACATCAGTGCCAAGAAATTCGCCCGTGAAGTTTGGTAGGCTGCCTGCTCTTGCTGGCTTCCCTGCGGATCGCCCGCGAAGGCCTGGGTGTGGCGACGCAAATTGCCCAAGGGCTGGGCTTGCTCTAAGGTTTCGTCCCGCTGGCGCGTCCACATCGCTCGGGCCGCCTCAGTTTCACGTGGCAGCGCGGCGATTTCACGGCGCAGCGCCATGGCTTTGGCCTGGTCCTTGGGCGAATCGCCAAGATCCTGAAGCTGGTTGCGCAGCGAAGTCTTCTCCAAGCGCAGCGCGCCCTCTACATTACTTAATTTGGCATCGATTTGCCGGACTCGCTCCTGGTAAATGGCGATCACTTCCTGTTCAGCCGGCGAATGCAGTATCTGCTCCTCCAATTGGGTGATTTTTTGCAATTGCTGCCCGTAGGCAAATGGCGCAACCGGATTGCCGGTTTGTTGGTAGGACAGCCACGATACCGGCAGCAAAAAGGCCAGGATGAGCAGCACAAACTGCGCCACCTGTGTCCAGGTTACGGCCCGCATACCACCCAAAAAAGAGCACACCAGCACGCCGCCCAGCCCCAGCAATATGCCGATTTCAAAGTGCAAACCCGTCAGGCGTGAAGTAATCAGTCCGACGCCATAAATTTGGGCAACTACATAGGTAAACGAACACAAAACCGCGGCTAAACCGGCAATGCGGCGTGGCCAGACACCGCCGTACCGCAGCGCGAAATAATCGGGCAAGGTGTAAATATCAAAGGCCCGCAAATACGGTGCCACCCACAAAGCCAAGAGACAAAACCCGCCGGTCCACCCCAGGACATAGGCCAGCCCGCCGGGTTGATCGCCGATGCCGCTAAATCCCTGTAAATACAAGCCGCCAGACAGGCTGATAAACGAGGCCGCGCTCATCCAGTCGGCAGCAGTGGCCATGCCGTTGTACACCGCAGGAACGCGCCTGCCCGCGACGTAATACTCATCGACGCGCGAGGTGCGTCCGTAGACGCCAATCCCCGTGTACATCATGAGCGTCAGGGCCAAAAATACGCCTGCAATCCAAGGCTTGGGCATGCCCGCATACTGCGCTGCCGCCAGCGCGAATACGCCCAGCAGGCCGACCCCCAGTGCGCGGCCAAAACGGCGGTGCAAATTGGCGGTGTAAGCAGGCAGCCAGGGTGGTTCGATGGAGCGCTCGGCGCGGCCTTTTCCCCAGGCAAAAGCCACGACGATACCCATAAATACCAGTACCGAGCCCTGCGCAGCAAACCAAAAACCCACCGGCCAGCCACCAACAACGGCACCAAGGTCACGGGCGAAAAAAACCACGCCAAAGGACGCCGCAAACCACAAAGTCAGCAAGACGGCATGCAGCCGCCAAGACCCTGTGGCTTGCGCTTGCTTCATTTTTTGGCGAGTTGCTGCCAGGTGGCGATGATGGAGTCGGGATTGAGCGACATGGAGGAAATGCCCTCATCCTCGAGCCAGCGCGCAAAGTCCGGATGGTCGCTCGGCCCCTGGCCGCAAATGCCAATATATTTGCCCTGCGCTTTGCAGGCAGCAATGGCCATGCGGATCATGGCTTTGACGGCGGGGTCGCGCTCGTCAAAGTCAGCCGCCAGCAATTCCATGCCCGAATCGCGGTCCAGGCCCAGGGTAAGCTGCGTCAGGTCGTTCGAACCGATCGAGAAGCCGTCGAAGTACTGCAAAAACTCGGTCGCCAAAATAGCATTGCTGGGGATTTCGCACATCATGACCAGCTGCAGGCCGTCTTTGCCGCGCGCCAGGCCCTGGCGGGCCATCAGCTCGGTGACTTTGCGCGCCTGCTCCAGGGTGCGTACAAAAGGCACCATGATTTGGACGTTGGTCAGGCCCATCTCGTTGCGCACCCGCAAGAGCGCCTCGCACTCCATGGCAAAGGCTTCGCCAAAATCGGCGCTCACGTAGCGCGCCGCGCCCCGAAAGCCGAGCATCGGGTTTTCTTCTTCGGGCTCGTAGCGGCTGCCGCCGATGAGTTTGCGGTACTCGTTGGACTTGAAGTCCGACAAGCGCACGATGACCGGCTTGGGCCAAAAGGCGGCGGCGATGGTGGCCACGCCATCGGTCACACGGTCCACGTAAAAAGCCCGCGGCGAGGCGTGGCCCCGCGCGACTGATTCAACGGCTTTCTTCAAATCAGCATCCACATTGGGGTAATCCAAAATGGCTTTGGGATGCACGCCAATGTTGTTATTGATGATGAACTCCAGGCGGGCTAGCCCCACGCCGTGGTTGGGTAATTGGCAAAAGTCAAAGGCGAGCTGTGGGTTGCCCACGTTCATCATGATCTTGATCGCGATGTCGGGCATTTCGCCGCGCTGGGTTTCGGAGACTTCCGTCTCCAGCAGCCCGTCATAGACGAAGCCGGTATCGCCTTGGGCGCAGCTGACGGTCACCAGCGTGCCCTCGGTTAACCGCTCGGTGGCGTCGCCGCAGCCCACCACCGCCGGAATACCGAGTTCACGGGCGATGATGGCGGCGTGGCAAGTACGCCCGCCCCGGTTGGTCACGATGGCCGAGGCCCGCTTCATCACCGGCTCCCAGTTGGGGTCGGTCATGTCGGTGACCAGCACATCTCCGGGCTGCACCGTGTCCATCTCGCTGATGTGGTGAACAATGCGTACCGGGCCGGTGCCAATTTTTTGGCCAATCGCTCGCCCCTCGGCCAGCACGGTGCTGGTGCCTTTAAGCTTGTAGCGGTACTCCACTGTGTTGATGGCCTGGCTTTTTACCGTCTCGGGCCGCGCTTGCAGGATATACAGCTCGCCGTCGATGCCGTCTTTGCCCCACTCGATGTCCATCGGGCGGCCGTAATGCTCCTCGATGACCAGTGCGTAGCGCGCCAGTTGTTCCACATCCGCGTCGCTGAGCGAATAGCGGTTGCGCAGCTCGGTAGGCACGTCGGTGGTCTTAACCAATTTGGCGCCTGCGGCTTGCTCGGCGGCGCTGGTGAACTCCATTTGCAGCAGCTTGGAGCCCAGGCTGCGCCGGATGATGGCGCGCTTGCCCGCGCGCAAGATGGGCTTATGCACGTAAAACTCGTCCGGATTGACGGCGCCCTGCACCACCGTCTCGCCCAGCCCGTAGCTCGAGGTAATGAACACCACATCGGCAAAACCGGACTCGGTATCGATGGTGAACATGACGCCGGCGGCGCCTAAATCAGAGCGCACCATGCGCTGGATGCCAGCACTCAAAGCCACGCCCGCATGCGCAAACCCTTTGTGCACGCGGTAGCTGATGGCTCGGTCGTTGTACAACGAGGCAAAGACCTCACGGATTTTGTGCAGCACATCGTCGATACCGACCACATTGAGAAAGGTTTCCTGCTGGCCGGCAAAAGAGGCGTCGGGCAGGTCTTCGGCGGTTGCTGAGGAGCGCACTGCAAACGAGGCTTGGGCATTGCTGCCCTGCAAGCGGGCAAAAGCCTCGCGAATCGCCTGCTCCAGGGCGGCTGGGAAAGGTTGCGCCTCCACCATCGCCCGGATTTGCGCGCCGGCGAGGGCCAAAGCACGCACATCCTCGGTATCTAAAGCGGCCAAAACTGCGGCGATACGGTCATCCAAACCCTGAAATTTGAGAAATTCGCGAAATGCGTGGGCCGTAGTGGCAAAACCGCCCGGAACCTTCACGCCATCAGGGAGCTGGGAGATCATTTCCCCCAAACTGGCATTTTTGCCGCCAACCACCTCCACATCGGACATGCGCAAATGCTCAAAAGGCACGACCCAATCGGTCGCTTGAAATAGTGCTGACATACGAACTCCAAAGTTAAAAACTTGTCAGCCGGCGGCGCACTGCGTCCTGCACGGGTGGCCTCGGGGAAAACAGGGGCAATTCTTTGGATTTCTACTTGTGCGAAATGCGCGCCGGCCCGGCCCGGGGGCAAAGACAGATTGTAGGTCTGACGCCTTGCGCCCGACGCAGCTTTTTTCCTGTAGGGCAGCGCGACCTACCCTTAGCGCAAAATAGCCAATGCCACTGCTGCGCAAAGGGCGGGCAGGGCATCAAATGGAAACATCGAGCATGGCCCCACGCAGCGTATTTTTTGTCTCTGACGGCACTGGCATCACCGCCGAAACCTTTGGCAAAGCCATCCTGGCCCAGTTTGAGGTGCGCACCCGACTCGTTCGTGTGCCCTTTGTCGACACCGTGGACAAAGCCCACCAAACGGTGCGCCAGATCAACCACGCCGGCCAGATCGACGGGCAACGGCCGATTGTGTTCACCACCTTGGTCAATATGGAGGTACTGCGAGTCATCCGCGAGGGCTGTCAGGGCATGCTGCTCGACATGTTTAGCACCTTTGTGCACCCACTCGAGCGCGAGTTCGATACCAAGTCCAACCACCGTATCGGGCGCTTTAGCGACGCCAGCAAGAGCCGCGAGTACCACGATCGCATCGAGGCCATCAATTTTTCTTTGGCCCATGACGACGGCCAAAGCAACCGCGATTTAGAGCAGTCGGACGTGATTTTGGTAGGCGTGAGCCGCAGCGGCAAAACCCCCACCTCGCTCTACCTGGCCATGCAATACGGCATGAAAGCATCCAATTACCCCTTGATTCCCGAAGATTTTGAACGCCGACAGCTACCCGCAGCCCTGCTCGCACACAAACACAAGCTCTTTGGGCTGAGCATCCAGCCCGAGCGCCTGAGCGAGATTCGCAACGAGCGGCGCCCCGACTCCAAGTACGCATCGCTGCAAAACTGCCGTATGGAAGTCCACGAGGCCGAGAGCATGATGCGCCGAGCGGGCATCCGCTGGCTCTCGACGACGACCAAGTCGATCGAAGAGATTGCCACCACCATCTTGCAAGAGCTCCAGCCCGACCGGCTGGTCTACTGACCCCGCCGCCGTTTACAGACAAATGGCCGCCAGCCCGGCGCGCGCAATTTGCGCGTCCTCGCTGGACTTGACGCCGCTCACACCAATGGCGCCCAGGCACTGCCCGTCTTTCATGATGGGCAGGCCGCCTTCGAGCATGCCGTCCAAGGTCGGGGCGCTCAAAAAGGCCGGGCGGGTGCTGTTAATCATGTCCTCGTAGACCTTGCTTTCGCGCCGGCCGATGGCCGAAGTGCGCGCTTTGGACGGGGCGATAAAGGACGAAACCGGTGCCGCGCCATCAAGGCGCGCGAACCAGAGCAAATGCCCGCCGTCATCGACGATGGCGATGCTTACGGCCCAGCCGTGCTTAAGGGCTTCGGCCTCGGCGGCGGCGCCCATGGCCTTGAGGTCGGAGAGTTCGAGGGTGATTTTGGACTTCATAGTGGCCGCTCCTGAGGATCAAAAACACCAGCATAACCGCTGCACGCAACCCGATTGCAGGCCGCGAAGGCGCGACAACCCTGCCAAAAATCGGGCTAATTCGGCGCAATAAGGCGCCCAGGGGCCTTGTAAATGCCTAAAATCCCCGCACCTCAGTCGAGGTACACACAGGAGATCGATCATGAATGAGCAACTTTCCGTCTTAGACAGCGACTATTCCTACGGCATCAGCGCCGAGGAACGCAACAAAGTCTTACGCAACACCTATTGGCTACTGGCCTTGAGCCTGGTGCCCACCGTTCTTGGCGCTTGGGCCGGCGTGGCCCTGGGCTTGGGGCGTGTCTTTAGCGGCGGGCTGGGCATGGTTTTGTTCCTGGCGGGTGCTTTTGGGTTTATTTACGCCATTGAGCGCACCAAAAACTCGGCTACCGGAGTTCCCGTGTTGCTGGCCTTTACCTTCTTCATGGGAATCACCATGTCCCGCCTGATCGAATCGGTGCTGGGCTTTAAGAACGGCACCGACCTGGTCATGACCGCTTTTGGCGGCACGGCCGGCGTATTTTTGGTGATGGCCATTTTGGCCACGACCATCAAATGCGACCTCTCTGGAATGGGCCAGTGGCTTTTTGTGGGCACCATGGCTTTGGTCGTGGGCGGCGTTATCAATATGTTTGTCGGCTCCACGGCCGGCATGCTGGCTATGTCGGTAGCTGCGATTGCCATCTTCAGTGCCTACATGCTGTACGACATCAAACAGATCATCGACGGGGGAGAGACCAATTACATCAGTGCTACGCTGGCCCTGTACTTGGACATCATCAACGTCTTCCAAAGCCTGCTGGCTTTGCTTGGCATCTTCGGTGGCGATCGCGACTAGAAATGCACTTGTTGGCTCAACAGAGCTCGGGTGCTCCCCGCCGACTAGTCTATTCTGGCCTGTAATCTGGTTTGGGATAGAATGCTCGGCTAACTGCGGCAAGTACTTTTGGCTTCGAATTGGGCAATGGGTTGTTCAAGGGCCAGTGGCGGCTACCGCACCTGATGGAAAACGATATGAAAGACGGCATTCACCCCAACTACCGCGACGTGTGCTTCGTGGACCTGTCGAACAACTTCAAGTTCGTCACCCGTTCGTGCGCTAACACCAAAGAAACGATCAAGATGGATGACGGCCGCGAGTTGCCCTTGTACAAGCTTGATACGTCCAGCGAGTCGCACCCTTTCTACACCGGCACTCAAAAATCGGTGGACAACATGGGCGGACGCGTGGAGAAATTCCGCAACCGTTTCGGCAAAACAACCGCCAAATAAGCGCGTCGCAGGGCCCTGGCCTGACGCCCGCCAAAAAAGGCAGCCCGGATTTCCGCGCTGCCTTTTTTCATGGACACTCGCCCCGTGAACACCAATCCCGCCATCGTCACCCGCGCAGGTGCCCAGCGCCTGCCCCGCCTGGCCTTGCTGGCCCTGTGCGCCGCCTACGTGCTAATGGGCTTTGCCGGGCGCAGCGCCTGGAAGAGCGCCGACATGACGGCTGTCGGTTACATGGCCGAGCTGGCCCGCCAGGGCAGCAATTGGTGGCACCCGACCCTGCTGGGCCAAGCCTCCGACCAAGGCGCCTTGCTCCCCTACTGGCTGGGCGCCTGGATGATGGGCCTGAGCCCCGACGCCGACCCGACCGCCTGGTGGGTGCGCCTACCTTTCGCACTGTTCTTGGTACTCAGCATGGCTGCCAGTTGGTACGGCACCTATTTTTTGGCGCGCAGCGAAGCGGCCCAGCCCATTAGTTTTGCCTTTGGCGGCCAGGCTGCACCTGCCGACTACGCCCGTACGATTGCCGACGGCGGCTTGCTAGCCTTGATCGCCTGTTTGGGCTTGGCCCAGTTGGCGCACGAAACCACGCCTGAACTGGTGCAAATGGGTTTTGTCACCCTGCTGTTTGCGGGCCTGAGCGCCCTGCCGGTGCGCACCTTGGCTGCCTGCGCGGCAGTGGTGCTCGGCTTGTTGGGCCTGACACTCAGCGGCGCGCCAGCGCTGGCCTTGGTCTTGGGCGCAGGCGCGCTGCTTTTTGAATTGCACCAACTGCGTTTGCAGACCACCACAACGGATGCAGGCGCATCGCGCGCCGGGGCGCTCACGCTGGCTTTGGCGATGGCGGCCAGCGCAGCTTTGGCCAGCATATTGCATTTGTGGCGCTGGAAAGTGTCCAGCCCGCCCGATTGGCTGGCCCACGGGCATGGCTACGGGCAGTTGCTGCTGTGGTTTACCTGGCCGGCCTGGCCTTTGGCATTGTGGACATTGTGGGTTTGGCGCAAGCATATTTTTAGCCGCCAAGTGGGCCGCCATCTGGCCCTGCCTTTGTGGTTTGTGCTGGTCATGCTGAGCGCCACCTGGTGGATGGAAGCCTCGGACCACACGCTGCTCTTGTGCCTGCCGGCGATGGCCACTTTGGCGGCCTTGGCGCTGCCCACGCTCAAGCGACAGGTAGCCTCGTTGATTGATTGGTTTACGCTGCTTTTCTTCACCGGCTGCGGGATGGTGGTGTGGGTGCATTGCATCGCCATGCTGACCGGGTTTCCGGTCAATCCAGCCACCAATATTGCACGCCTGGCGCCCGGGTTTGAGGCGCATTTTTCGTGGTGGGCTTTGCTCGTGGGATTGGCCTCGACGGCCGCCTGGGGCTTGTTGGTGCATTGGCGCGTAGGACGGCATCGGCCGGTGCTTTGGCGCAGCCTGGTGCTGCCCGCAGGCGGTGCGGCTTGGTGCTGGACATTGCTCATGAGCATGGGCCTGCCGCTTTTGGATTACACCCAAAGCTACGACGGCTGGGCGCGTCTGGTGGCACTGCAAATTCCAAGTCCGGGCTGCGTGACCAGCCAGAACCTGGACAGCGGCCAGGCCGCAGCGCTACGGTGGATTGGGCAGTTGCCGCTGCGCTCCCCGGCAGCGCTGCAAAGCTGCCCCTGGATGCTGGTCGCCCCTGCCGCCGACGATGCGCTACCCGGCCAAATTGACACCAGTCTGTGGGAGGCCAAAACCCTGGTGCGCCACCCCAGCGATGGGCATATTGCGGTCTGGGTGCTTAAGCGGCGCTAGGCTGCAGCGGTGCATCGGGGTCGCGCTCAAATACAGCAATGCTTTCCAGATGTGCGGTGTGGGCAAACATATTGACCACGCCGGCCGCCACGCAGCGGTAACCGGCCTCCTGCACCAAAACCCCCGCATCACGCGCCAAAGTGGACGGATTGCAACTAACGTAGACGATGCGCTGGGGCGCCGTCCAGTCGCCGCGCTGACCCGCGTCTTGCTGCAAAGCGGCCAAGGCCTGGACCAGTGAATACGCGCCCTCGCGCGGCGGGTCCACCAGCCATTTGTCGGCAGCACCATCGGCGGCGAGCACCTGCGGGCTCATCTCAAACAGATTGCGCACTGCAAAAGTCGTGGGCGCCAAAGTGGCGCCGGCCGGCCGCTTGGTCTGGTTGAGCGCGTAGTTGTCGCGCGAGCGCGCCACCAGCGACTGCGCGCCTTCGATACCCAGCACCGCGCGCGCCTGCGTGGCCAGTGGCAGCGTGAAGTTGCCCAGACCACAGAACCAGTCAATCACCCGCTCGTGCCTTTGCACCTGCAGTAGCCCCAAGGCGCGGGCGACCAGCACGCGGTTGATATGCGGGTTGACCTGCGTGAAATCGGTGGGCCGAAACGGCATGGTAATGCCGTAATCCGACAGGCTGTAGGCCAAAACGCCGGTATCGGCCTCGCGCTCGGGATCCAGCAGCGCAATCGTGTCTGGGCCCTTGGGCTGCAGCCACCATTGCACGCCCGGATGCGCCTGGGCAAAAGCGCGCAGGCGCTCTTTGTCGGCTGCGCTGAGCGGCTGCAAGTGGCGCAGCACCAAAGCGGTTACATCGCCCTGCCCGGCCTGTGCATGCGCACCGCCGAGGTCGCCGCTCCTGTCACCAATCGCCAGCTCAATTTGCGGCAAGGATTCGACCGCGTCCATCGCTCCAATCAGCGCGCGCAAAGGTAGGAGCATGGCGCTGACGTGCGCAGGCAGCACCGGGCAGACCTTCATGTCGGCTACAAAATGGCTTTTACGCTCATGAAAACCGATCAGCACCTCGCCTTTTTTGCGCACATAGCGCACCGACAGACGTGCGCGGTAGCGGTAGGCCCAGGCCGGCCCTTCGATGGGGCGCAGCATATTGTCCGGGCGCACTTTGCCGATGTGCCACAGCTGGTCTTCCAAGGCGCGTTGCTTGACCGCCACCTGCGCCGCCGGATGAAGATGCTGCATTTTGCAGCCGCCGCAGGCGCCCGTATGCAAGCCAAAATGCGGGCAAGCCGGGCGCACGCGCTGCGAAGATTCGTGGTGAATCTCGGTCAGCGTGCCTTTGTCAAAACTGTTTTTAACTCGGTTGATGTGCGCGCTCACCACCTCAAACGGCAGGGCGCCGTCGATAAACACCACTTTGCCGTCCTCGCGGTGGGCCACGCCCTGGCCTTCGAGGTCCAGGCTGCGCACCGTCAGGCGCCCAGGGGGCGGGTAGGCGGCGGGGGCCGCGGCGCAATCAGGCATGCCTAGCGCGCAGGCAGGTATTTGGTTGGGTCGACCGGCTTGCCCAGCTTGCGCACTTCAAAGTGCAGTTTGACCTGGTCGGCATCGCTATTGCCCATCTCGGCAATCTTTTGGCCCTGGCGCACGCTGCTGCCCTCTTTGACCAGCAAGCTTTGGTTGTGGGCGTAGGCCGACAAATAAGTCTTGTTGTGCTTGAGGATGATCAGGTTGCCATAGCCGCGCAGACCCGCGCCGGCATACACCACCTCGCCATCGGCAGCGGCCAGCACCGGGTCACCTGCGGCGCCGCCGACATCCACGCCTTTGCGGTTTTTGGCCTCGTCAAATCCGGTCACGATCTCGCCTTTGGCGGGCCAGATAAAGGTGATGTCTTCGTCCGACAAAGCCGGCGCGGCGATGGGCACCGGCGTAAGTGTCACCGGCCGGGTCGGCACCGCTGCGCTGGCTCCGGCTGCAGGCAGTGGCGCCGCAATGATTTTCCCGCTGGCGACGGGCTTGGTCACCACCGCATCGTCACTCTGACCGGGCGGCAAGACACGAATCACCTGCCCCGCCTCGATGCGGTTGGGGTTGTCCAAGCCATTCCAGCGGGCAATTTCACGGTAGCTTTGCCCCGCCTCTAGGCCAATGCGTGCCAGCGTGTCGCCAGGTTTAACCGTGTAGTAGCCGGGCTTGCCGGCATTTTCGGACCCGGGAGGTAAGGGTACGGCAGCAGCAGCGGGGGAAACTGCAGCAGCGGCGGGTTTGGCGAGCGCCACTTCCTGCGCTGGGGTGGCACTGACAGGCGAAGAGCGGTCTTCTACTGGCGCGCGTCGCACGGGGGCGCTGTTACAGGCAGCCAGCGCCGCCAATACCAGCAGCAGCAACCAGCGTGTGTTTGTTATGCCGGAGGGCATGTAGCAAAAAACCATGTCTACTTTCTCAGTTGCGCGCCGATCAGGCGACGCCCGATTTTAGGGGCACGAAATGCACCGCCTCGAGTACGGTTTGGCGCACGCCCTGGGCGGTTTTGTCCAAGACCATCAGGGACTGCCCGCCCGCTGCGCCCGACGCATGCGACACCGGTGCCACCAAGCGCCCGCCCACGGCCAGTTGGTCGATCCAGGCCTGCGGAATCGCCTCGCCGCCGGCGGCGGCCACGATACCGGCATAAGGCGCACCCGCCGGGTAGCCCAGCATGCCGTCACCCAGCAGCAAATGCACACGCGACAGGCGCAAATGGCGCAGGTTCTCCCGAGCCTTGTCGTGCAAACCACGCAATCGCTCGATGCTATAAACCTCGCTAGCCAAGTGGCTGAGTACGGCAGCCTGGTAACCGCAGCCGGTGCCGATTTCCAGCACTCTGCCTAGCGGGCCGCTGGCGCCGTTGCGCAGCAGCTCGAGCATGCGCGCCACAACACCTGGTTTGCTAATGGTTTGGCCAAGCCCAATGGGCAGGCTGGTGTCTTCGTAGGCCTGGTTGACCAGCGCGCTGTCCACAAAGCGGTGGCGCTCCACGGCGCCCATGGCTTGCAGCACCAAAGGGTCGCGCAGGCCCTGGCCAGCGAGCTTTTGCAGCATGCGCTGGCGCACGGCGCTCGAATCCATACCCAAGCCCTGAGGCTGATTGGCCGGTGTGGCCGGTTTGGCTTTTTTGGCCGATGCACTGCCCGGCAAACGGGCCGGGAAGGATGGCCGCTCTTTCATGCCTGTGCCATACGCGCCATGTGCTGGCCCCAGGCCCCTAAATTGTCGTGGTCGGTAAGGTCCACCGACAAGGGCGTGACCGCGATATGGCCTTGGCTGGTGGCATAAAAATCGGTACCCTTTGCCTCGTCTTTGACGGCCCCGGCAGCGCCAATCCAGTACATGGTCTCGCCGCGCGGACTGGTTTGTTTGATCACCGGCTCGGCCGCGTGGCGCTTGCCCAGTCGACACAGCTGCGCGGGGCGGATGTCCGCATAAGGCAAATTGGGAATATTGACATTGAGCAACCAGGCAGCGCCGCCCACCAGCTGCGCTTGCTGCACCGCCAGCACAAACTCGCGGGCCTTGCGGGCGGCTGAGGCCAACTCAACCCAGTCCTTGCTGACCTGCGAAAAGGCAATGGCGGGGATGCCATACAAATAGCCCTCCATGGCGGCGCCCACGGTGCCCGAATAAATGGTGTCATCGCCCATATTGGCGCCGTTGTTGATGCCTGAGACCACCAAATCAGGCCGGTAGTCCAGCAAACCCGACAAGGCGATGTGCACGCAGTCGGCCGGCGTGCCGTTCACATAGCGAAATCCGCTGGCGCCGCGGTGCACGTACAAAGGGGCATTGAGGGTGAGCGCATTGGATTTGGCGCTGTTGTTGTGCTCGGGCGCGATGACCTCGACCTCGGCCACGTCTTTAAGTGCGTCATACAGGGCCACAATGCCTGGCGCTTGGTAACCGTCGTCGTTGGAAATGAGGATTTTCATGGGGTTTTGGGGGTTGCGCCGATTGTAGGTGGGCCGCGCCTCTATCATTGCCGCATTTACTGGAGACCTCCATGCATGCTTGGCTTTGCGAAAACCCCGTTGGCGTCGAGGCGCTGACCTGGAAAGAACTACCCACTCCCACCCCCAAAGCGGGCGAGGTGCTGATCAAAATCGAGGCGGCTAGCCTTAATTTTCCGGATCTGCTCATTGTGCAGAACAAATACCAAATGAAGCCGCCCCTGCCCTTTGTGCCCGGCTCAGAGTACGCCGGCACCATCGAGGCCGTCGGCGAGGGCGTCAAGCACCTCCAAGTTGGCCAGGCGGTCGCCTGCCTGAGCGGTACCGGCGGCTTTGGCACGCACACCATTGCCCCGGCCATGCTGTGCATGCCACTGCCGCCCCACTTTCCGATGGTGGACGCGGCCGCGTTCATCATGATTTACGCCACCTCGCACCATGCGCTGGTGGACCGCGCGGCGCTCAAAGCGGGCGAGACCGTGCTGGTGCTCGGCGCAGCCGGGGGTGTAGGCACCTCGGCCATCCAAATTGCCAAGGCCATGGGCGCGCGCGTGATCGCTGCCGCCTCCACAGACGAGAAGTGCGCGCTCTGCCGCAGCATTGGCGCCGATGAGACCATCAACTACAGCACCGATAACCTGCGCGACGCCCTCAAAACCCTGACCGGCGGCAAAGGCCCGGATGTGATTTACGACCCCGTGGGCGGCGACTTTGCCGAACCAGCGTTTCGCTCCATCGCCTGGCGCGGCCGCTACCTGGTGATCGGCTTTGCCGCCGGCCCCATCCCCGCCCTGCCATTTAACCTGGCGCTGCTCAAAGGCGCCTCTATCGTGGGCGTCTTCTGGGGCGACTACACCCGCCGCGAACCCCAAGCCAGCATGGCCGCCATGGCCGAACTGGCACAGTGGTACGCCCAGGGCAAGATCAAACCGGTGATCGACCGCACCATGCCCATGGCAGACCTCAAAGCGGCCTATGCGCACATGGGCTCGCGCGGGGTGATGGGGAAATTGGTGATGGTCAATGCCTCGTAGCCAGCCGCAGCGCGCGAAATAACCCTGGTTTAATTAAGGAATGTGGCCTCATTTGGGGCCATATTTTTGACTTATTAATTATTAAATTTATAATGATTAAAACTTGAATGATTTTCACTCAAGGAAATTGACGAAACCAAAGGCGGATTCAAGTATGAAGTGCAACACGGGATAGCGATTGATGAAATACCTCTGCGGGCGTTTTAAACCCCAATCGTTTGCGGGGGCGGTTATTCAACCGATCTTCGATCATTTTAATTTCCTGGTC
>Ga0209084_1001372_pt1 | contig 20603 bp, 19 predicted proteins | sample C_130820_MF_Meta_FD_187309 | JGI IMG/M metagenome (GOLD analysis project Ga0209084, IMG submission 187309) | Freshwater microbial communities from Lake Croche, Canada to study carbon cycling - C_130820_MF_MetaG (SPAdes) (version 2) | ecosystem: Environmental > Aquatic > Freshwater > Lake...
AAGAGGTCCCACCCGTTCCCATCCCGAACACGGAAGTTAAGCTCTTCAGCGCCAATGGTACTGCTATTGCGGGAGAGTAGGTCGTCGCCAGGCTTTTTTTTATCCCCACCGTTCTTTGTTCTATGCAATCGATTCCCACTGGCGTTTGCTGGTGAGCTTGATCAAAGCCTTTGAATTCCCTAACATCCCACACACATGGAAGAACAGCGAACCCCGAAAACCCGCGAGAAGTTTCTTGAAAATGACCGTCGCAAAACGTGGCCCGGCGAAGAGCTCTTCGAACGGTGTCTGTGGGGTTCCCGTTTTCTGGTTTTGTTTGCGGTTATCTCTAGCCTTGCGGCTTCGCTGGTTCTGTTCTTGATCGGTACCCTAGACGTCATAAAAGTCTTTGTCGAGATGGTGAGCTACTACCTTGGTAGCGTAGAGAAGATTGATCTTCACGCAGATTTGATAGGTCGCATCATAGGCAGTGTAGATATCTTCCTCATCGCCGTCGTGCTGTTGATTTTTAGTTTTGGTCTTTACGAGCTGTTTATCTCCCATATCAACGCTGCAGACAACACCGAAGCTTCCAATATCCTCGACATCGGATCGCTCGATGTCCTCAAAGACAAGATTGGTCAGGTAATCCTCATGGCCCTGATTGTGAAGTTCTTTCAGGTTGTTCTGGGCATGAAGCTCGAGAATATTAGCGAGATGCTTCTGTTTGCCGGCTGCGTTGCCCTCTTGGGAGTTTCGCTGTTTCTGCTTCAGTTGGGCAAAAACATGGGCAAACATTCCGACTAAGGTTTGCCCCAGAGGTCGATGCCCAACCATTGATTTGGGTCGGAATACTCCTGCGGAATCATACCGATGGCTGGTTTATTGACGTTGTCGGTGAGCTCAGCAACAAGCCAGTTCTTTTTGTCCATCGGGAAGCGGGCCCCTGCGCCGGAGAGCTCTAGCGCCGCCATGGCGTGGGAATACTTGGAACTAACCATCAATATTCCTTTGGTTCCGGTTTGTTCCAGCAAGGCGAGGTAAAGAAGGCACCGGGAGTCGCAATCACCCGACTGGTTGGAGAGGGTTTGCCATGGGGACGACAGGTCGGTCACTCCCCCCTTGCGGGAATACTCGAAGCTTTGCACCCAACTCATCATCGTTTGTGGCAGAGCGGAAGAGGAAACTGTGCCTTTGGGGACGAGGGAACTCCAGTACTGCGAAAGCGGTAACAGGCTTGAAAAGAGTTCGCGGTAGATCTGGCGGTAGAAGCGGCTCCACGCTGCATTGAGAAACCGGGTTTGGACCATCGGCGCTACCACGCGGCTCTCCCGCTCCATCACGGCCTGAATGCTCTCGTCGGTCGTCTTGCTGTAGGTCATGGTGAAACTGGAAGGCAATCCCGTCAGGGCTTTTCGCTCGAGTTCTTCCGACGGAGCGGTTTCCCGGAAGTACGCGCTCAAGGGGCCGATATCCTTTCGGCCAGCCTCGCCAAGGGCCAAGCTGTTGAGAGCCGACTGCAAAACGTCTAAATCGTTATCAAAATCTTTTTGGGCGCAATAGGCCAAGGCCGTCATATAGCTGCTCTGGTTACGCGTGACCAAGAGAATTGCCCGAACAGGGTAGGGCCCGGCCTTGTAGGTGAGGTTACCGAGCCACGACTGTTGGCCGGACCAGGAGAATAACTCTCCCTCGCCGGTTGCACCTAGGCTGGCAAGAACGGTTTTAGCTTTTTCGGTGACGTTGTTTGCAGGATCGGCTTTCGCCCCTTGGGTAGACTGATTGAAGATCTCGAGGAAGGCGCTTCCATCCGAGTTTCGTATCAGAAAATGCTGGGGAGTCGGGTCCTCGTAGAAAATCCAACCGATAGGCGGATCAACATAGAAGTCCTGTTGTTCGGACCAGATAATTTCGGCTCTGAGGGGCAGTGCGGACACGAGCAGGACAAGCATAGGAAAGACAGTTCGCATGCGTTGACTATCGGCGCATTTGGGCTCGGACTTCTTCCATTTCCAGTGCCACCACTTCCCAACGGTCCTGAATCTGTTCCCGAAGGAGCTTGTTGGCGTCGAGTTGGAGGACGACAGCTTTGGCGAGTTCGCCTTGCGAGTAAACTTCCGGTGTCGATAAGTCAGCCTCAAGTTTGAGTTTTTCGCCTTCGAGAGCTTCTAATTCGGTGAGCAAAGCTTTCTCTTCGCGTTCGAGCTTTCGCCACAGACCCTCACGTTTCTTCATGTCCTGCCTGTCGATTTGCGAACGGCTCGGAGCTGATTCAACAGCTCGCAAGCGCTCGGCAGGAACTTCTGCGGCCAAGGCCTCCTGATAAGCTTGCCAGCCCCCTAAGTGCAACCGGTGATTTCCGTCCGTAAGCTCCAAAACCTTCCCAACCAAGTGCTCGAGGAAGTACTTATCGTGGGAAACAACCAAAACCGTGCCGCCAAACTGGCGGAGGGCTTCGAGAAGGACATCCTTCGAGGCCAGATCGAGATGGTTTGTCGGTTCATCGAGCAAGAGGAGATTGGCCGGGTGCAACAGGAGTTTTACCAGAGTCAGCCGGTTCTTTTCACCTCCGGAAAGTACGGCGGTCTTCTTAAAAACGTCGTCTCCCCTGAATAGAAAGGAGCCGAGGAGGTCGCGAAGGCGCGGGATCATGGCGGTGGGAGCCTCAGACTCCACTTCTTCGAGGACAGTCTTCGCCGGATCGAGATCCTTTTCATGGTCCTGAGAGAACCAGGCCGCCTGAACATCAGTTCCCCAGCGGAGCATGCCGTCAAAGCTTTGGTCCTTGCCAGCCAGAATGCGCATGAGTGTCGATTTTCCCATACCGTTGCGGCCGGCCACCGCAATTTTTTCGCCCCGGAGGAAGGTATATTCCAGACCCCGCAGCACGGGACGCTCTCCGTAAGCTTTACCGAGATTTTGCACCTCAAGCACGATTTTGCCCGAATGTGGCGCCGGGGGGAAACTGAAGTGCATGGGTACCAGCGACTCTGGAAGGTCAACCCTTTCGAGTTTTTCCAAGGCCTTGATCCGGCTTTGAACTCCGGCGGCCTTGGTGGCTTTGGCCCGAAACCGATTGATATAGTCTTCCTGTTTTGCGATTTCCCCTTGCTGTTGCTTCCAAGCCTCCTCCATCTGTCGGATCTCAAGCCGCCGCCGGTCTTCCCAATTACTGAAGTTGCCTTTGGTGAGGGTCAGTTGACCGCGGAAGATCTCGGCCACTTCGGTCACCACGGCGTCTAGAAAACCGCGGTCGTGGGAAACCAGAAGAAAACCGCCCGTAGCTGCCCTGAGAAACGCTTCAAGCCAGTCTTTGGCTTCGAGGTCGAGGTAATTGGTCGGTTCATCAAGAAGAAGCAGGTCTGGCTTTTCCAGAAGGCAACGCCCGAGGGCGATACGCATTTGCCAACCACCAGAAAACGTGGAGGCTGGACGATCAAGCTCGTCATCGGAGAAACCCAAACCCTTAAGGGTCTGTTCCACCGTCTCGCGCCGTTGGTAATACCCCGACTCGAGCAGCCGTTCCTGCAACTCCTGATGTTGGTGGAGGAGTTTGCTGGCGGTGCGTTCGTCGTGGGCATCCAAACTTTCCAGCAACTCATGCATCTGAGTCTCGAGGCGCCTCCACGGGTCAAACGCCGCCTCAGCTTCCTGATACACCGTACCGCTTCCCAGTAAAATACCCGACTGCGGCAAGTAGGCGACCCGGGTGCCTTCCGGAAGAATGACTTTCCCCGAATCAACTTCCGAAAGTCCGGCCATCACTTTGAGGAGGGTTGATTTACCGCTGCCATTGGCCCCGGCAAGCGCAACTTTCTGTCCGGAATACAGGGCAAAGCTGATATCTCGCAAAACGTCACGGTCACCGAAGGCCAAGCGGATGTCTTGAAGTTGGAGAAACGCCATGGCTAATTCTGGAACGTCAAGAACACCGAGAGCCCCGACTTGCTCTCCCGTAGAACTGTGTGCTTGGTCTGATCCGTATCCCTCGGGAGAACTGGCAGCAATTGAAGGCCATCCTTGAGGAAGCGGTAAAGGAAGACCTGAGACGGGGGTTCGGGAGCACCAGGAGTCAAGTTTTCCTCACCGAAAACGAAACGGATGGCTTGAAACTCATTGATGAGCTTTCGGTCCTTGAACCAGTCAAAGGCAATCTTGCCAGAATGGGGCAGATTATTGGGCAGTATGTCTGCCGAAGGTGGAGAAAGCGCCTGGAATCCGTCCCAGGTGAACGAGTTCTCCTCACCAAGTGTCAGGGTTCCATACGTCGGACTTTCGAGCAGGTGGCCGTGGTTCGTCAGCTCAGTCCACTTGCGTTGGCGGGACGCTAGTTCCTGGCTCAAGAGCGTACCCACGTCGCCCTGAAGGGTAGCGAGGGTCACATTCTTCTCCTGACCTTTCCACGTGAAGCCGACCACAATTTTAGACAGTTCAGGGGTTGTGAATTGGATGCGCAGTTTTTCTGGGCCGCCAAAATAATAAGACAACTCGTCGATTTTACGCGGCTCGTCCCAAGGAAGCTCGAAAAGCTCGTCAGGGCCAGCTTCGGCGGAGAGAGTGAGCAGAAAGGAGCGGTTCGTGTCGGCGGAACCTGTGAGTCGTAAACCTAATTCGGGCCTGAAAATCTCCGGACGTAGCCTGTCTTGGTCTACCATGGCTCGCATCTCTTCCGGATACCAAGAGGTCGAGACAATGAGCTGCACCTTCTCGTCGCCCGGGCCGCTGTTTTTGACCGCCTCGGTTGCCCCCGGAGTTTTATCGATGAGCTTCAGGTAGTAATCGAAGACCCACCCGCTGTACCCATCCTTGGTTAACACCTCCACCCACGTGCCTTCCAGGTTTCCCTGTTTCACCCTTTGCCCCGGACGTGAGAGGACTTTCACTTCCTCGTTCTCACCCAACTTGTACAGGCGGTTTGCGTTGGCGTCGGGGGTTTGACGGACGGGCAATCCCTGCTTGCCCGAGACGGCGAAGGTGTTTTTATACTGCTGGTAACTTTCGGAATAGGCCTTCGCGTCGGTCTCGCTATTGAAGGATTTGACCCTCCATTGATCAGTTTCCAAGGATGCAGAACCGTTAGTCGGTTGAACCCTTAAACTGTGGCGTATGCGACTTTGTTCCCAGATCCAGACCAGGTCGCCGTTCTGCAATCCAGGGGTTTCGGGGGCCCAAATCACGACCCCCGTCGCCATGCGGCCAAAACCACAAGACAACAGAACAGTCCCGGTAAGGAAAACGTACGCAAAGAAACGGAGGCTCATATGCGAAGTGTAGCTTGTCTTTCGCCGGGAAACAACGTAAAATCACCGCAAGTGATCACCGACGGGCGGCACATTTTGCTTCACTCGGCCAAAAAAACCGGCAGTCTGCTGCAGTTTACCACCTACGGCTACCTTTCCGTCGAACAGGAGTCGGTAGAAGAGCTTTTCATGTCCTTTTCGCACCAAGGGCTCGATATCCAAAATAGCGAACACAACCGTACACGGATCACCCTGCCGCTGACGATACAATAGGTATTCACAAGAGGGGTTTCATGGCCAAACTGTGGCAAAAAGACTACGAACTCAATGCACTGGTGGAGTCTTTCACGGTGGGCCTTGATCCTGAGCTCGATCAACGCCTGGTAGCGGCCGATGCCCTGGCTTCGATGGCCCAAGCCCGCCAACTGGCACGCATCGGTTTGCTGACTCCTCTGGAGGCCAACCAACTTGTAGAAACCTTAGGACAGCTGGTGGTGGAATGGTCGCAAGGTCAGTTGGTTGTGGCAAGAGCCGACGAAGACTGCCATACCATGCTCGAAAATCGCCTCACCGAGCGCCTCGGCGAGGCTGGTAAAAAAATCCACACGGGCCGCTCTCGCAACGACCAAGTACAAACTGCGCTGCGCGTCTATGGTCGGTCGCGGTTTCTTGGGTTGCGGCTGTCAATCGTCCACTTGGCTCAGAACCTAGCGAAGTTTGCGGCTACCCATCGGCTGGTGCCAATGCCCGGGCGAACTCACCTGCAGACGGGTATGCCCTCGTCGGTTGGTCTGTGGGCTGCCGCTTGGGCCGAGGAACTGGCCGATCTGCTGGTCGTGGCCGATGCCGTGGCAACGCTATGGGATCAGTGCCCGTTGGGTGCTGCTGCCGGTTACGGCGTGCCGCTGCCTTTGGACCGCGAATATTCAGCAGCTCTCCTTGGCTTCCAAAAAGTGCAGAATAATGTGATTTACGTGAATAATTCCCGGGGAAAGTTTGAAGCAGCGCTTCTGGACACGACAGATCAGCTGGGTTTGACCCTCAGTAAAATTGCACAGGACCTCATACTGTTCTCGCTGCCGGAGTTTGGCTACTTCAGGCTTCCAGCCGCACTATGCTCAGGAAGCAGCATCATGCCGCAAAAGAAAAACCCTGATGGACTGGAATTGGTTCGGGCCAAGAGCGCGAGTCTCTCCGCTTGGTCCTCGCAAGTGAAGAACGTCATAAGATCGCTTCCTTCGGGGTACAACCGGGATTTCCAGGAAACGAAGGAACCGTTTTTGCGTGGCCTGGAAACCGCGGGAGAACTTGTAGCCATCGTCAATCTGACGTTCGCAGAGCTTGAGGTGGTCCCCGAGAAACTGCTTGCCGGCTTCACCCCCGAGATTTTCGCCACCGACGCTGCCTATGATTTGGTACGCCAAGGCTGGAGCTTCCGCGACGCGTACCGCGAAGTTGGTATGCACCTCGAACGTCTGCAAAAGATCGATCCCATCACCACCATTTCCAACCGAACGCATACCGGATCCGCTGGAAACCTTGGCCTGGGCGCGCTGGAGGCCGATCTTGTAGCCAGAGAAAGGCATTACAGCGAAGAAGGATTTCGAATTGCCCGGGCCCTCGAGGCCTTGGCTGGAGCGACAGTTTTCCAGGCGAGCCGCCTATGATCCTGTTTTTCCAGACCCTTTCTATGAAGACCCGTTTGGTCGCGGTTCTTGTTTCGTTTTTCCTGGTCTTCTGCGTTTTCTATGCTTTCAATAACACACCTTGGTTCTTGGTGCAGTTGAAACAATACTCTCCCGACCACAGCCTACCCGACCAGTTGTTCTGGTATAGTCCCCGCGATCTTCACCAAATTTTGGGGGCCTGGGGTCTCGTGGGCCGCGATTTTTACCGCACCACCCTGTTTCCGCTCGATCTGGTTTTTCCCGTGGTCTACAGCTCTTTCTTTTTCGTATCGCTGCTCTACATGCTCAAAAAGGTGAATCCCAAGGGAGCCTGGTGGTACCTCCTTCCGGTTTTGCCCGCCGTGGGGGGGCTTTGCGACCTGTTGGAAAACCTTGGGGTCTTCACCTCATCCCTGTTGTATCCAGACCGCTGGGATTGGCTGGGTTTGGCAACTGGGAGTGTGACGACAGCGAAATGGGGATTTTTGTCTTTGAACTTGGGTCTCTTGTTGTTCTTGGCGCTGTGGCACTGGGGCCAGAGAATGAAGCACTTGCTGAGACCAGAGCCCTAGGCTAAACTTGAGACTTCAGAGGAGGACCCTATGGGTGACAAATCAAAGCAGAAGAAAGAGACCAAGAAGACGCCCTTGAAGAGTGCCGACGAAAAGAAAAAGGAAAAGCAAGCTAAAAAGGCCAGCCGACCTACTTCCTCGGCAGAGTAATTTCGGCCAGAAGCTTGCCGGTCAGCGTGGAAACCCGCAGGCTTACAGCACCCGGAGGCAGAGGTACCCGTTCAGTACTCTGGCTCCCGGGTATTTTTTTGGTTTTTGACATCCAGAGTTGAGTTCCCGACTTCCATTCTAGTTTCACACCGTTCTCGGTGAGCACGTACTTCTTCAGCACCAAGCGCACCTGAGTACAACCGGCCGGAAGGGAAAGTGACTTGCTGAACTTGGGTCCGCCAAGAAGCAGGGTCAAGGTAGGAACCTCGGTCGAAGTATCCCAAACCCAAGCAGTGGGCCACGGTCCGGCGGCAGACACCGTTGTCATCCAAAGAGCCGCCACCATCAGGGGAAGTGCCCGCTTCACGCTAAGTTATCCCGGGATGCGCTCGACCCGTAAACAGCCGGAACTGTCTCCAGGCTTGGTGCTCCAGCATCTGACGGCCAAAAAGCAACCTGCACCCCGCTTGCTCGGCCCGCGACAAGAAGACGGTTCGCTCCGGTGAATAAATGATGTCGTAGGCAATTTCTGAACCGTCGAAGGTGTACCATTCCAGGGGGTCTTGTCCTTCCATAGAGCCCATTCCGACATTCGTGGTCTGCACGATCACCTCCCGGAACTTCCGCAACAACGGGAGGCTTTCTTTGTCCAACAAGGCTGCCTGCGCTCCCAAGTTCTGAGCCAGTCGGCGGGCCTTAGAAAGGTCACGTCCGAGCACCAAGACCTGAACCCCAGCCTGAACCAGCGCCCACGCCACCGCCCGGGCAGAACCGCCAGTTCCTATCACAGTTGCCGACTTCAACTCAGGTTGCACTTGGGTGAGGGGTTCAAGAAATCCTGCACCGTCTGTGTTGTCGCCATGCCAACCGGTGGTAGTACGGACCAGAGTGTTGACAGCGCCGATTTGTCGTGCCGCATCGGATAGAGATTCGACGAGAGGGACCACCGCTTGCTTATGAGGTATGGTGCACGAAAGTCCCTTGACACCCAAACGGCCGGCCGATTTGAGAAGGAATCGGGGATCATCTGCCAAAAAGGGAAGGTAGGTGCCGGCTAGGTCTAGGGCCTCCAACGCCGGGTTGTGAATGTGCGGCGATTGGGAGTGGAACACGGGGTTGCCCATCACCCCGTACACGGGAGTTGTCGTGGTCTGTTTTCGAAACCGGTAGAGCTCTACCAGGGTTTTCGGGTCAGTTTGCCCGGGCGCCACCACTTGCCCGGGAGGCGAGGCATAGGTCCACAGGCTTCCCAGACGGGCAGCAAGGATGCGGCTTGAAAAACCAAAACCGCCCATGGCCAGCAGAACACGCCGGCCAGAAGGCAAGCCGAGCACCCCCTCGAGAAAATCATCGTATTCGGCAGAGCTCCTGGGCATCAAGGCGGCTTTTACCACCACCCCCGGGCCCTCTGCGGCGAGGATCCGCTCGAGCCAGTGCTCTCCGAGGCCCTCGAACTCGTGAAAAGAGACGATCAGTTCTCGCCCGGAGGAGATCCATCGTTGTTCCCAACGGGGAATCCTCTGTTTGTCTTCGATATCTGCCCAGCGCCACGCTCCGGTAAGCGCGTTTTCAAAAAACTCTACCCGCTCGGCCGGGGGGCCATCCCAATCACCTCCGTCGCCGCGTTGCCTCAGGGTCAGAATGAGGGGGATCCCAGCATCACGGGAGAAGCGGTTCAGCTCAGGCCACTGTTTGCTAGAGATTTTGTCGGCGCGCAACTCGGCAAGGTCTATCCACGGCCTGCTTTCCTCCAACTGCCGGTGGCAGTCGTCCAAAGTGGGTCCGTTGAGCACCAGGCAAATCCCGGGCACTAGAGGTCGCTCCGATAGAAAGAGGCATCGACGAGCAGTCCGTTTTCAAACACAAGCCTAATCTGCCGCGGAAAGGCCCGAAACGTCAGGGCCCACGAGTCCCAGGCGGGAACCGATCCCGCTGCATTGCTGGCAGCGGGGGCTCCCAACAACGCTATCGCCCTGTCGCGGGGTTGACCCATAGTTAACCCAAGGAACCCAGCGGCGTAGCGGCGGTCGAGCCGGACCTGCCACACGTGGTTAGACGACCAGTAGACGGTTAAATGGTTTGAATAGTAGTGCGCCACCTGCCATCGGGAACCGTCAACAGGCACAGGATATACTTCCGAGGGTGCTCCCAATTCCTCGTAAAGGGCTTGCGGAGTGAGTCCTAGAAGCAAAGCAGGATCGGCTACCGATTGCGAGGACAAAAACGAGGGTGACCCGAGGAGGAGCCCGAGTAACACCAGAGGCCAACGCACGGCTATTCCTTGTTTTCCGGTTGTCGGAACCAGGAGCTGGCGACGAGGGTGAGGCCCATGAAAATGAGAATAAGAGGCCACCATTTGCTCACGAACTCTGCCAACGGTTCTTTGACGACGGAAAGGCTGAACAACAGAAAAAGCGTCATCAAAAGAATAAGAAACAAGCCAGGAATGAGGAGGCTAACCCGCACAGCGCGTCGGTACTGCGCACCATAGGGGATCAGCGACACGCCAATGATTCCCATGTAGACCGGCCAGAGTTCCCGGAGGGTATAGCCGACAGGGAGAACACCAAGGCTCAGCAGCAGCGTAAAGGCTCCCCCCAGAAGCAACACGAGTCCATTGAACAGGTAACCGGGTTTGGCCTTCAAGAACCAGACGCGGTAAAGCAGCCAGACACCAACCACAAGCGGGAGCAGTCCGAGCCACTTGACCAGTCCGTCGAGACTATTTTGGGTAATCACTAACAGCACTGCTCCCACGATGACGAGTGTCAGCCCTGAGACGCGGGTGGCCCGGCTCAGCAGAACGCGTCGGTTCATCGCCCCATTCCTAGTATCACAGCCTGACCAAACCCGCTGCAACTGACTTCGTGGGCCCCCTCCATCAAGCGGGCAAAATCATAGGTAACCGTCTTGGCTCCAATGGCGTGTCGAATGCCGTTTTCGATCAGGTTAGCTGCTTCCGTCCAGCCCAAGTATTCGAACATCATCACTCCAGACAACAGAACCGAAGAAGGATTCACCTTGTCGAGGCCGGCATACTTGGGAGCAGTGCCGTGGGTTGCCTCAAAGATGGCATGGCCGGTGATGTAGTTGATGTTGGCTCCGGGAGCAATACCGATTCCCCCTACTTGCGCGGCAAGGGCATCGCTGAGGTAATCTCCATTAAGATTGAGGGTGGCGATCACATCAAACTCTTCGGGGCGGGTGAGCACCTGCTGCAGCGTAATGTCGGCAATTGCATCCTTGATGACCAATCCTGCTCCCGGTTTACCGGCGGGGATCTTCATCCAGGGACCACCGTCTAGCAGTTCGGCCCCGAAAAAGTCTTTAGCCACCTGATAGCCCCAGTCACGGAAGGCGCCCTCGGTGAACTTCATGATGTTGCCTTTGTGGACCAAGGTGACGCTGCTTCGCTTTTCTTCAATGGCGTAGCTGATCGCGGTGTGAACCAGCCTTTCGGTGCCCAAGGAACTGACAGGCTTGATGCCCAAGCCAACAAGCACCGGAGTTTCCCGCTTCGGGGTACCAAAGGCTTCGAGCTGTTTCTGCCAAGCCTGGGAAGCCTCGTGGGTGCCGAAACGGATTTTGCTGAACTCTTTAGGAAAGTTGGTCTGAAGGAAGTCGAGGATTTTCTGGGCCTCGGCCGTCCCGGCGGCATATTCGATTCCCGCGTAGATGTCCTCGGTATTCTCGCGAAAAATCACCATGTCGACGGCCTCGGGACGCTTCACAGGGCTCGGAACCCCTTGGAAATACTTAACCGGACGGAGGCACACGTACAAATCAAGCATCTGCCTCAAGGCCACATTCAGAGACCTTATGCCTCCTCCTACAGGAGTAGTCAAAGGACCCTTGATGCCAATCAGATGGCTTCGAAACACATCGAGGGTCTCCTCGGGAAGCCAGCTTCCGGTAGCTTTAAAGGCCTTTTCACCTGCAAGTACCTCCTTCCACTGCACTTTGCGTGTGCCTGAATAGGCCTTCGCCACGGCCGCATCGAACACGTTCACGCTCGAGGCCCAGATGTCCGGGCCCGTGCCGTCTCCTTCAATGAACGGGAGGATGACGTGGGGCGGGACCTGCAGTCCTTTCGAACTCATGGACGCGGGCGCAGCGGGTGACAGCATGGGGCAACTCCTGTGGGGAAGTGTAAGGAAAAGGACTGTCCACGGCAAGCAGGACCATGTTAGGATGCCAGCCATGCGACGCGTGGCCAGCCTTCTTCCAGCCCTAATCGCCCTCGCCCTAGCGTTTTTTTTGGGAAGTTCCAGTACCAGAGGGGACGTTTTCGTGGTGGGTAGCGACGTCCAGAAGAAAGAGCTCGCTTCACTGTTCAAGTTGCTAGTGAGCGAGAAGGAATCGGGGGCCACTCGATACACTCTGATTCAAGAAATTATCGCCAAGTTCAGGGAACAAGGGCAAGTTTCGAGAATGAATCTGTTCCTCACCGAATACGTTAACCAGAACCCCTCTGACCCCTATTTGGCCCACTACCTCTTTGTTGTCGCCGAAAACTACCGCCAAGCTGGAGCCACCGCCTTTGCCCTGCGGGAGTACTGGCGAGTTCTTTCCAGTACCACCGACATCTTGGAAGGGGGCAAGTCGATCCATGAACAAAGTTTGTTCCACCTCGTGCAATTGGAGCCCTCAGCCAGCAAGCGCCGGGAACATTTCGAGGAGCTTAAGGCTCGCTTTCAATACAAGATGGTGACCCCCGACCTCTACTATTCTTGGGGACGCACAGCCGAGACGCTGGGCCTGTGGGATGAAGCCCTGCTTGCATACAACCGGTTCCTCCAGTTTCCGGACCCAACGGTCGCCGGCGACCCCAAGGCAAGCCAGCGTATCCGATCGCTCGTGGATATCTCGCAGACCGACCGCGCCTGGGTGCGGCAGGACCTCAACGCACTTGTAGCCCAGGTGAAACGGGCTGTCATCAACAGCGAGACGCAACTGATGGAAACCTTGCGCGCCAAGGTAGGGTTCTTCACCTTGTCGTGGGATAACACCGACCTCACGGATACTCTGACAGAAGCCTTCGATATCCGGGTATTTCTCAAAGACCTGGTACTCCAAGCGAACTCCGGTACCGGCAACGATGTCCGTTTTGAGCCTGAGCTCGATCCCTTGTCTAATGATAGGGAGGCCTACCTCCGGTCCACAGGCTGGAACTACCGCATTCCTACCTGGTATTTTTATTTCCGCCGTGTGGAGTATCCAGCTGACCCGGAGTCGAACGGCGCATGGGAATGGGCAGGGGTGTTTTTCGGCGAGAAACTATGAGGTTCTCGAGCCTTAGCACCGTGGTCGCGCTTCTTGCTTTCGCTGTGGCGCTCTGGGGGCAAGAATTGCCCCCGTTGGCGCCTCCAACGTTGGAGTTTGAGTCCCAGGTGTTGCCCCACCCAGGAAACCTTGAGGCGCCGGCTCTGACCTCGTTGCCCGCGGTGGAACATCCACGGATCAATAAAGCTTTGGCCTATTTGCGCGCAGAAGGCCGCTCTTGGGTGGAACTTTGCCTGAGGCGGAGTTTGCCATACCGGGATTTCATCCACGCGCAAATCGAGGCCCGGGGCATGCCTTCCGAGCTATTCTGGCTGGTCGCTGTCGAGTCAGGTTTTTCAACAACGGCCACCTCGCGGGCAGGTGCTGTCGGCCTTTGGCAGTTCATGCGCAACAGCATTGGAGGCTACGGCATGACGATCAGCTCGTTTGCCGACGAACGCCGGGATTTCTGGAAAGCAACCGAAGGCGCGCTGGATAAACTGCAGGACAACTATAAAACCTTTGGCGACTGGAACTTGGCTCTCGCAGCCTACAACGCGGGGGAGGGCAAAATCCGTTCTGCCCTTCGGCGCGCAAAGGGAATCACCGACTACTGGCAGCTCCTCGACAAAGGGTTTCTGCCCCGGGAGACCGCAGGATACCTTCCGCAGCTGCTTGCCCTGTCACAGATGACAAGTCGCCTCGAGGCAGAGGGGCTTTCGGTTGACTGGCCCCAGCCCAAGGTTTGGAACCGCATTGCCCTGGAGCGCAGCGTAGACCTCAAACTCCTGGCGGAAGCAGCAGGGATTCCTTGGGATGCCTTGCGCGAAGCCAATCGAGAGCTCAACTATACGATTACCCCCATGCTGACCGGTGGCTATTGGCTCAAAGTGGATCCCGAGTGGGTTGAGCCGCTGACTGCGGCTTTGGCCAACCCTAAACTCCCCCTGATGCGCTTTTACTTGTATAGCGTGAAAAAAGGGGATACTCTTTCGCAAATAGCCCGTTGGTACGGTGTGAGCATCCCGATGATACAGCGCTACAATCCTGGCCTCCTGCCAGAACGACTCAAAATAGCCCAAAACCTCGTGATTCCCGGCCTCAAGGACGTAGGAACCTACCGCCGTTCCGCCGAGGCAGGAGGATGAAGATGCTTGGCTGGTCGTTGCGGGTTTGGATTCTTTTGCTCCTCGCCGGAACAAACTTACCGGTGCTTTCAGAAGAAGCGGCCGCACCCCCTGCGAGTACCGCTACAACCGAGTCGTCGATTGACTGGACCGCTGGAAGGTTCTACCTGACCCTCAGGGCGGCGATGGTGAACACCGAGGCTACCCGTGAAATGGCGGCACCCAAGCGGCGCTACCTGACAGAACAAACCTTGGGAGCCAAATTGGAACAGGCCTTTGTTGCCGAGGCGGGGAAGATTCCCGTCGATTCCAGCCGGACCTTGGCCGATCTGGAAGCGGAAGATCCTGCGGTCACGGCGCGCTTAAGTGCTTTGGTCCCCTCGCTACGTTTTCACTATTCCCGGGTGGATGAGGCTTACACGTCACTTGAAATGCGCTGGTCGGCTTCCCTCTGGACCGACCTGCTTCCGTTGGTGTCGGAAGTAGCTGAGCCCAACCCTCTGACCAGGCTCATATCCTGGAGTCCAAGCCGTGATTTCTCGGGCCTTGTCATCTTCGCCATGGGGAACCTGCCTTGGTACGGAACCAACAAACTGATGGCCATGTGGAGCCCTGCCCTGACCTTCCGTCTGCTATCACCCGAAGGGGAAGTGTTGTTCGACCTCTCGATGGCCGATCCGAAAGCTCTCGAAGAAGCTGGTCTGGCGGGCCTGAGCCTCGGTAAGTTCAACGAAGAAGCTTGGCGCGACCGCATCGGTAACGACCCGCTTCGCATCGTGGCCCGCGGAGTGTTCGGTAAAAACCCCGGCGACCTCATTTTGGCCAGAGACGACTGGAATAAAATTCTTGCACGCCCGGCAAATCGCGACCTTCTGGTCGGGGGCAAGATTTTGATTCTCTGGGGTCCATTTCCCGACTACACCATAAAGCCGAACCCGGACTCCGTGATCGACGTGAACCAGCCGGCCATTCAGGTTATCCCCCAGCCCCCGGTTGAGAAGGCGGCTGAACCTGCCAGCTCGGGCCATTAAGACCCAGCAACCGAGCCCGATTCAAAAAAGACGGGAAGCCCGGCCGCGCGTCAAAACTCCAGTACACCTCGGCCAACGCCTCTAGGCGGCCATCCAACCTGGTGTTTTCTTGACCCGCCTTCAGGTGTTCCGTCCAAAGACAGGCCTCACCCCCCAGGATACCGCCTGCCAAGTGCTCGCAGCCCGGTGGCACCACAGGGTTTTCATACACTTTGGAAACCGGGATGACCTTCATGTATTTCTCGTCATACCAGCTGTTTTCCGAAGTATACGGATAATCGAAGTAGCAATATTCGGTATTGGAGCTCAAAAGTGGGTTACCAGCTTCCAGAGACTTTTTTGCCAAATCGGGGTGAAGCCACCACTGTGCCACCGCTGAGTGGGGGACGTTGTGCTCGACCATCTCATTCCATCCCACCGCCGTCTTTCCACGGGCGCCCAAGTAAGCGATGAACCTCTGAAAGAATACTTCTTCCAACCCGCGTTCGCCTGCTAGAGACTCGCTTCGGATTTTTTCCTGGCACCGCGGGCACGCTTGCCAGGCTTTACGGATCACTTCATCGCCACCAATGTGCACCCAGGGCCCCGGAAAGAGCCTGCAGGTTTCCTCCAGCACGGTTTCGAGAATCGAGGCCGCCTTTTCGGAGGAGGCGCAATAGACTTGTTCGAATATTCCCCAGGTGCGAGGGATTTCTATGCTCTCTCCGGTGCAGGAAAGCTCGGGGTAGGCGGCTATGGCGGCGCTGCTGTGGCCCGGCAGTTCGATTTCTGGTACCACCACGATGCCCCTTGAGGCTGCATAACCCACAATTTCCACCACGTCGGCCGTGGAATAGAACTCTTCGCCCGACAACGCGGTAAGGCGTGGCAGAGCCGGGATTTCGAGGCGCCAAGCCTGGTCGTCCACCAGGTGCCAGTGGAAACGGTTAAGTTTGAGGGTAGCCATGCGGTCGAGCAGAGTCTTGAGATTCGCTACAGGAAAAAAATGACGTACGCAGTCAAGCATAAGTCCGCGCCATTCAAAACGGGGTTCGTCCTGGATAAGTCCTGAAGGCAAATGCTTTTGCCCTTTGAGCTGGTTCCAGGTTGCCTTAGCGTGGGAGAGACCCGCGGGATCAAGGGCCCTGAGGACCACCTCCCCGGCGTCGAGTTCTATCTCATAAGCCTCGGAGGCGACAAACCGTGGAACAAAACTCAACGCACCGACCAGCGATTCGGTCACGCGGGTTCCGTGGGGCGAGAAGGTGTTGTGGCTGGGAAGAAAGGTTCGGACAGCAGGAATCGCAGGTAGTGAGTGGGGCATTTTCAGACCCTAAACCTGACTCTGGGTTTTGGCAATAGATTTTAACCCCCGTTCGAAAAGTCTTAAAGCGCCACGAGTTCGTCGCTGAACGGCGGGCATTTTTCCCACAACCTCTTGAGGCCGGCATGCTCCGGAAGCTCAAAACCCGGATCGCGTGACAGGCGTTGTAGCAGATCTTCCCGGCAGGCCATAAGAATGGGTAAATCGCGACCTAAGTCGGCGATGCTGAGTTTAAGAAAGCCCGATTGCCTCGCCCCCGCAATGTCTCCCGGGCCCCTGAGCTTGAGGTCCTCCTCGGCGATTTTGAACCCGTCGGTGGTTTCCATCATCACACGGATGCGGGTCTTGCCATCGTCGGTGAGTTTTTCTCCGAACACCAGGAAACAGTAGCTCTGCAAACCCGAACGTCCCACGCGGCCCCTAAGTTGATGAAGGGCCGACAAGCCGAAACGCTCGGCGTGCTCGATCACCATGCAGGTGGCGTTGGCCACATCTACCCCCACCTCCACGACGCTGGTGGCTACGAGAACCGCAACTTTTCCTTGGGAAAACTCCTCCATCACCAACGTCTTCTCTTCCTCCGGCAAGCGGGAATGGATGAGTCCCACTTTGTGCGTCGGAAAGAGGGAAGACAGCTGTGCGGCCATACCCTGCGCATCCTTGAGGTCAAGCGATTCGCTGGCGTCGATGAGCGGGTACACGAAATAGGCCTGGTGTCCTAAGGCCAACTCGGCTTTGACGAAATCGTAAACTTTCTGTTGATTTGCCATTTTGTTGGTGTGGGTCACAATCGGTTTGCGTCCATGAGGCATGGTTCGGATCACCGAAGTCTTCAGGTCGCCAAAGGCTGTCAGCGCCAACGTGCGGGGGATCGGCGTTGCGCTCATCAGCAGCAGGTCTACAACCTCGCCTTTTCGCAAAAGAGCCTGACGTTGAAGCACTCCGAAACGGTGTTGCTCGTCGATGATGACGGCCCGCAGGTTTTTGAACTCCACGGGGTCAGAAAACAGGGCGTGCGTTCCTACCACAAAGTCGATTTTTCCCGCAGCCAACTGTTGGAGCAGGGCATTGCGGCCGGCGGCTTTCAGGTTACCTGAAAGGAAGGCGATCTTTACGCCCAAAGGATCGAGAACACGGGCCGCATTTTCGGCGTGCTGCAAAGCCAACAGTTCGGTGGGGGCCATGAGCGCGCACTGGAAACCGGCTTCAATCAGCGGAAGGGCCGTGAGGAAGGCGACCAGAGTCTTGCCGCTTCCCACGTCGCCCTGAAGGAGCCTCGCCATGGGAACCGAGGATGATAGGTCTGCGTCGATTTCCTTCAAGACTTCCATTTGTCCGGTAGTGAGGCTGAACTCAAGGCGCCTGAGAAGCTCCTGTCGCAATCGCTGGGGAAGCACGACGGGAACCCGGTTCGGGGAAGACGAGGAGAGCGAACGGCGCAAGACTGCAGTCTGCAGGTGAAACAGTTCCCGCCACACCAAGGTGTTCTTAGCCGCCTTCAGGTCTTCCAGTGTGGGAGGAAAATGTATATGGCGAAGCGCCGAATCTAAGTCAACCAGAGCGTGCTGCGACCGGAAGTCCGCGGGGAGTTCCTCGTCGAACGCTACCGGGGCGTAGTCTTCCAGCGATTGCTTCACCAAGCGCGCCATCTGGGTGTGGTTGAGGCTACCTGCTAACGGATAATGGGGCACCATTGTCCCAGCCAGACCCAAGGGGGTCCCAGGGGCATGGCCAGGCGGCGGAAGCTCCAAATCAAAGCCGGCAACTTGGAGCGACTGGTACTTGCTCTCGGGAAGCCCGGATAGCCATGCCTGAGCGCCTACCGGCCAGGTCTTGGAGAGAAACGGGCGGTTGAAGCAGGGAAGTTCGGCAACAGTTCCCTGCCGGTCGAGTACATGGAGTTTCAAAGTCTGCCGGTGCGGCGGACCGAAGAAACTGTGGGCAGCAATGGTGACCACCGTGTTGGCCATTTTTTTCCCGGAGGCTGCCTCCAAAAGCAAAACTTCATCGCGGCGGTTCACGTGCTCCCGGGGTAAGTGCATCAGTAAACCTGCCACCGTGTGGATATTCAGTTTGTGTAGATCTCGTAAGGTGGCAGGTCCGGCTCCCTTGAGCCTGGCAACGGCTACGGTTAGTTCACCCGGAAGCATGGCCAACTACACCGGCAAGCGTTCCAGAAGCAACCCTAGCAACCCAAATCCGATACCCCCGGCAACCGTCAGCAAAACAGTCAGAACCACCAGAAGCAAGAGGCTCGTGGCATAAGGAAAGAACGCATCCCGTTTCAAAACCTGATTGAGGTACCTCGTCATGGGCTGGAGCAGGGCATCGAGAACCTGCCAAACCGACTCGCCGCCCCAGCGGAACTGAACCGCAAGAAAGCGGACGAGTGCCAACACGCCTATCAGAAACACAACCGACGAAAACAAAGCCCACAACTGGCCCAGAATCGCGGCCAAGACTACCCCCACGCTCAGCGATCCTTGGCGTGCCAGCCTGAGGACCAGACCTTGGACGACAATGAGGACACCAATGGCAATCATCGGCGAGAAATCAAAAGCCCCCAGCCGTAATCTCATGCCCCGGAACAAATTGAACCAAGGGTCTGTTACCGCGCCCAAGGCTCGGAACACGGGGTGCGATTGGTCGGCAGTTACCCACGACAGAAAAATGCGAATGGTGAGCACGAGAATATAGACTTGCAGGACATCGGCGAGCACGATCATCAGATTCATTATTCTCTCCACACGGCGTCGGCCCAGGCGTGCTGCCCGAGTTGGTCGAGCACATCCTGCGAACTGGCAATCCGTAACTGTTGCGGACAGCGTATTTTGGCGGTTTTTGTTCCGTTGGTCAAATGCAGTATCAGCGGCGAGTTGCCCTGATGGTCGAGGAAGGTATCGCGGATGCGGGTGATCTCGGATTCCTGCCAATCCTTGGGCTTCAGGCGCACATGAACCGTGAGCGCCCTCACCTGAGCCAGCGAGCCTGGGTCAAGAATGTCGTCCACCAGAAACTTTGCCTTCTCGTCTGCCACTTCCACCTTGCCAGTGAAACCCAGTACGGCCTCTTCGGTGAGCCAGGGCTCCACCTTCGCGTATACCTTGGGAAAAATCACAAGCTCGATGCTTCCGTTGAAGTCCTCGAGGAGGCCCCAAGCCATTTTTTGACCTTTTTTGGTGAGTATAGTCCTGATGCCGGTAATGATGCCCATCAGTTGGTCTTTTTTGTCTTCGCCTTCAGTTTTTCGCGGCGCCGCCAGGTTCACCGAAACCGTCTGCTTCCAACGCTCTCGATGAGGGTCGAGAGGGTGGCCCGAAACAAAGGTGCCTAGGTTGAGTTTTTCGAAGTTTAGCAACTCTTTTTGGTCCCATTCGGGGAAGTCCACCAGGACCAATGGCGGTGAAGCCTCGTCGCCGTCGAACAGACCTCCCTGACCCGACGAGGCTTCCTCTTTCTTCTTGGCCGCCGTTTCGAGAGCCTTATCGAGGTTATGGAACAAAGTGGCCCGGTTGGACCCCAAACCATCAAAAACCCCGCACTGTATGCCCGTCTCGAAGACCCGTTTGTTAACCGCGCGCAGATCGACTCGTTCCAGCACGTCGAGAAAGCTGCTGAAAGGGCCCCCCTCCGAGCGCGCCCGCAGAATCTCTTCGACGGCACCACCGCCAATATTTTTCACGGCCTGTAGGCCGTACACGATTTTTCCCTCGACGACGGTGAAGAGCTTTTCGCTGGTATTCACGTGGGGAGGAAGAATGACGAGGCCCATCGCCTTGGCCTCGGCCATGTACTCGCCCATCTTCTCCTGGCTGTCCATTTCGTTGGTGAGGTTGGCGGCCATAAACTCGGCGGGATAGTTGGCCTTGAGCCACGCCGTCTGGAAGGCCAGCACCGAGTAGGCCGCGGCGTGGCTTTTGTTGAAGCCATAGCCGGCAAACGGGACCAAATAGTCGAAAATGCGCTGGGCAGTATCGCGGCTGTAGCCCTTTTTCTCGGCGCCGTCGAGGAACAAAGCCTGCTGCTTTTCCATTTCCTCTTTCTTCTTTTTGCCCATCACCCGACGCAAAATGTCGGCACCACCGAGGGTGTAGCCACCGATAATCTGCGCCACTTCCATCACTTGCTCCTGGTACACGATCACCCCGTAGGTTTCTTTCAGGCAGTCAACTAAGTCTTCATGGAGCCACTGAATACTCCGCGAGTTTTGTTTGCCAGCGATGAAGTTTGGAATCTGTTCCATGGGGCCGGGGCGGTACAAGGCGTTGAGAG
>Ga0209084_1001375_pt1 | contig 20564 bp, 20 predicted proteins | sample C_130820_MF_Meta_FD_187309 | JGI IMG/M metagenome (GOLD analysis project Ga0209084, IMG submission 187309) | Freshwater microbial communities from Lake Croche, Canada to study carbon cycling - C_130820_MF_MetaG (SPAdes) (version 2) | ecosystem: Environmental > Aquatic > Freshwater > Lake...
GCAGGCACCAAAGAAGAAACCAGCACCTAAAAAGAAGAAGATTGTTTATGAAACTGAATCTGATTCTGAATCAGAAGAAGAGATCGTAATAGTTAAGAAACCCAAGAAGAAAGATGTTCCACCACCACCACCAGAAGTCAGAAAATGCAAGTTCTTTTAACCAGTATTTAGAGATATTATATTTAAATCATTTTAAAATATAATATATTAAGCATTAAATCCATATTTTTCATCAATTGGTTCGCTAAACTCAAAGTTCAATATCAACGCCCAATCTTGCAAATTAGTTCCTGCACCAGGTAATAACGCTGATTGTGTTACGCCACTGGTTATTTGACCATAACTATTATTACACAATTGAACTTCTAATGTTCTCATTCCACGCGGGACTTCTATTTGTTGCCCTACTCCACTTTGAAGTGTTGTTGATCTTAAAAATGTGTATTCGTATGTAACTGGGTTTTTACATGTGAAAGGGGCATTTACTATTGCGGTCACCGTGCTATTTACAAATGGTGTTCCATCTGGATTGTTTAAAGTATACGTATATCCACCAGTAACAGATGCAACTGTTTTTGAAACATAACCAACAGGGGTTGTGTAGGTTGCAGGAGTAGTGCCAGTATTTGATGTAAAAGCAGTTGCGTTATACCACGTTATAGAATCACCGACTTCCAACATATATAATGGGCTGATTGTTGAGTTTATTGTCATAATTGATGGGGTCGTTCCTACACCCACTGGTATTGATGCCACAAAATTATTTGAAACTACGCTCTGATGTGTGATATTTGAACTTGTAACAGAAGATGCACATACTTCTATTAATCCTAAAACTGCCCCACCTTGAACCGATGTTGAACGACTATTTATTCCATTTACGACTAAAACGCCATTTTGATTGTTAGGCAAAAATGGGTTTGATAATGGTGCCGAATCAGAAATAAACTCGTGTCTTATTTTACATGAATTGTATTTGTGATTTTTTCCGTTAAATACAGCGTCCCAATTAATAGTAAATATCACATCAGCGGCACTTATTTTATTTGTGATGTAAGGACTTCCTCCGAAACTGTTTAAGAATAAAGAAAATGATTCTACTTTCTCTGACATTATACTATATAATAAGATTATATTTTATTGGAATTATCTTTATCATACATTCCATAGTCCAATTGTTTTTCTTCTATTTTTTCTTCCATTTCAACTGCACGATGTATTTTTAAACAACAAAAATCAACTTGGTCGCATTTGGATTTAAGACACATGCGTATTGATAATCCTAAAAAACCTATTACTAAACCACTCAAAGTGATCCAAAAACCCTCACTATAATCTGTCATAATATAATAGCACTATATTATATGATGAAATCCGATCAAGACATAGAACAATTAAAAGAAGTATTTAGAGATAATGGAAAAACACCTAAACATGATTTTTGGTATTATTTTTATTGTTTATTTTGTAAGAAATAAAATATTAAGGAAGTTTATAATGGACGAAATAATTATTGTTGGGACTGGCGGAAAAGGGAAATCTATTTACAATGATGAAAATGGGAAGTTTGATTTTAAGAAATACCATGAACTAAACAAAGATAAGATTAAAGAGAGAAATGACAAATATAGAGAAGCAAACCGTGATGTTATTAGAGAGAAAAATAAAAAATATTATGAAACAAAAAAGGATGAAATAAATGCAAGACGACGTGAGAAATACGCACAAGCCAAAGATTTACTATATTCATAATTTTTGTAAAAATATATATATCGTCTTACAATATATGTATTGTTTAGAAAGAGAAAGAGAGAAAGACGATGACACAAGATGTTGTCATATATGCAACCGAATTATAGAAGAAACTGGACGAATTGTCGTCATAGATGGTTACAGAACAAAATATTATCATCATCAATGTTATAAATATATATGGTTGTTTTGGTAAAATAAATAATTTATAATATTTAGAGATATATATAGAATGGACTGCCATATTTGTTTTGACAAACCAGACCCAAATATCCCACTACTAAAATGTAAACATTATGTCTGCTGTAAATGCTATTGTGATTTGAAGTCAAATGGATTTCATGAATGCCAAGTATGTAAAAAGAAATTAGTTAGGGGATCAAGAAAAAACAAATAAAGAAACTATTTAGAGATATTTTTTATATATATATAATATAAAAAATGCCCCAAACTAACACGGAAGCCCATAAGAGAGCACGTAAGAAATGGATTGAAGAAAATAAGGTGTTCCATAATCAACTCTGTAATATGCACACCAAACGCTATTATCAAGACAACCGAGAACAACGGTTGGCATATGCCAAACAATATAGGGAAAAAAAGAAGGCTGAAAAGCAGGACCAGGAAGTTTAGGAATAACTGAAAGTTTAGGAATAACTTAATTTAATTTTATATTTAAGAAAGAACTTAAAAATAAAATATTTATAGATATATATAAGAATGACTACTTTTGTAAAGAACCTCGTTGACGAAAAGTTCAATCTCTTTAATGTTGATTTAACCAAATGCCCCGTTGATAGAAACGGAAAAAAAATGAGAGATTGGATTAATAAGACTTATGAAGAATTAGTCAAGGAACATGATTATAATTCTAATTTGTGGGGTTTAAGTTTAGGAGAACAAACCAACGGCAGATGTATTATGTCATTAGATTTTGATATTTATGATAAAGATACTGATGGTATTGATGAAGAAACAAATAAACTAAAACTTTATTATTTAGAAAACTGTAAAAACCAAAATGGCATATATACATCTTCAACAGAAGGCAATTTAAATGTGTTAGTGGATTACACCAATAGTCAAATAATAAAAGATTTTGTAAAACAATTAAACGCTACAAAGTTTAAGAAGTTTGAATTGGAGATTTTAGTAAAAGGAAATCAAGTTATACCACCAACCCAAACCACTTGTAAAAAGACAAAGAAATTAGGAAATCCAAGAACATTTAAAAATGCAGAAAATCCATTTTACATAATTGAAGATGGATCATGTTTTACATTTAATTTTATTAAAGATTTATTTGAAGAAAAATTAAAACCTATTAAGAAAGAAATGAAAACAGTAAAAATAAGAAATGAAGTAAAAACTAATGATGAAACTGATAATGAAACAAATGATGAAAATGATAAGGAAATTGATGATAAATATTTAGATTTGTTATTTAATACTATTAAGAATGAAAATAATAAGAAGGGAAAAAGGGGGGTTGATTGGGATGATTGGTTTAAAATCGCTGGGATACTCAAACATAATGAATATACAGAAGACGATTTTGTAAAATATACTCTACTAAATCCAATTGGAAATGCAACAGAAGCAAGAACGTTATGGAAAGGTATAAAAAACAATAAATCTATGAGTATTTTTGGATTACAAACCATAGCAAAAAAAATAAATCCAAATGGTTTTAAATGCTGGTTGAAAAAATGGAATATTTATGGAATATCTTTTAACGAAGTAAACGATCCGTATTCGTGTGCGTGTAAAATTAAAAATACACTTAATACAACTCTTAAATTATGTAAAGAGAATTGGTATATGTTGACAGATAATCAACTTTGGAAACAACAAAAAGAACCAACTTTTTATATTATAAAAGAAATACATAAATATTTAGACCATGAAAAAGATTTACTAAATTACAAATCATCAAAAGCAGAAGGAGAAGAAAAAAAATCACTCATTACTCAAATGGAAAACTGGCTAAAATTGTATTCTGTAATTACTAAAAGTGGATATTTAAGTGTTCTTACAAAAACATTAAGACCATTATTAACTGACGATGACTTTGAAAGCAAATTAGATAATAATAAAGGGTTTTTAGTATTTAAAAATGGGATAATGGATCTATCAACAAAATTATTCAGAGAAGGAATAATGTGGGATGATTTTGTGACTGAAACAATACCATACGATTATAAACAGTCTGAAACAAGTTATATAAAATCAATATTGATAAAGATTCTTAATAATAATCAAGAACACTTAAATTATTATTTATCTTTACTTGGATATTCTTTTACTGGTAATGCAGACAGCGAAAAAGCAGTTTATTTTATGATTGATAAAACCGAAGATGGAAAGGGTGATAATGGCAAAACATTCTTTTTTGATATTTTAAATGATTTATTACCTAATTATGTCTATAAATCCAAATCATCTTTTATTTTAAAGAAAAATACAAAAGCACATAAACAACTTGCAGAAATGAAAGGTAAACGATTAGTCTGGTTAGAAGAGTTGCCAACAGAGGAAACAAATGCGGAATTAATAAAAGAGATCGCAGATGGTAAATCAACTGAAAATGAAGTTATGTTTGGAACAAGTGAAAAAATAAATATCATGTTTAAAATGTTTGTTTTATCAAATAATATACCAAATATTAAATCAAACGAAGAAGCAGTTTACAACAGATACAAACAAGTTTCTTTTAATTCTCATTTTGATAGAACTGGTGACAGAGTAGAAGAAAACGCAGAAAAATTAGAGTTTGTTGCTGATACAAAATTATCCCAAATTATAAAAGAACAATATTATAATGAGGTTTTTAATTTGATTATTGAATATGCTAATAATTATTATAAAAATGGTTTACCAAAAATACCTCAACAATTCTTAAATGACACTAACGAAACTAAAACAAAAAATAATAAGTTTTCGTCTTGGTTTTCTGAAAATTGCGAAAAGGACGAAGATGGAAAAGTAGCATTAGACCATTTAGTTTATATGAGTAGTTGCAACAAAGATGATATTAAGAGTTTTCTTAAAAAAATGGGTTTTAAATATGATAAGGATTTATCTGGGTTGGGTAAAAATAATAAGGGGAAAGCATATAAAGGTGGTTATGTTGGTATTAAAATATCTGAAAATGAAGAAGAAGAATAATTATTACGATTAATGATAATATTATAAAATTATTATTATTAATTTTTAGAAATATAGAGCAGAGAATAACTTTTTCCTCTTTTTCCGTTTTTCCCTTTTTTTTAAAGTCCCCCATGAAAACTCAAAAATATTATGGATAGATAAAAAAGCGGAAAAACGGAAAAAAGGGAAAACAGAGGAACTAAACAATTTAACTAAAATTAATGTAATTTAGGGAAATCTTTTTTTATAGACATTATATATAATGGATAGTCAGAAGGAAATAGACCTGATAGCTGAATATATTGTAACCCTAACTGGTTGTGCTGTTCCAACAAAGGAAATAAAAGTCCCACCAAAGCATTATTATAGCACAGCAGTAATGTATTTTAAAGAAATTAAAAATGGAAGAGCACAAAAACCAGACAATATAAAAACGCCAGAAGATTTAGAGGATTGCATCAAGAACTCAATGGCAAAGTTTCTCATGTATGAAAAGTATTTGCAAGACCTGGTCCAGCAAGGGTTAACCCCAATTGTGGATCAGAATGATAATTTTTGGGTCAAGGGTTGGAACTGCATAGATGATACTTTATAAATTATTATTTAGAACAAACTAAATAATATTTTGTTACTATATATGAGAGTTTTAGAATTATTCAGTGGGACGGGTTCAGTTGGAAAGATATGTAAAGAATTAGGTTGGGAAGTTGTCAGTTTAGATCTAAAAAATGCAGATATAAATTGTGACATAATGAATTGGGATTATACCCAATTTGAAAAAGGTTCATTTGATATTATATGGGCATCGCCACCGTGTGATACGTTTTCATCATTACGAAGAACATGGGTTGGTAGAAAACTTAAATGTCATAATGGCGAAACCTGCACTCACGAATTATTACAAAAAGATATTAACGAAATTGGATTACCCATATTGAGAAAAACCGAAGAAATTATTGAATACTTTGATCCTAAATCATGGTTTATTGAAAATCCACAAACTGGCAGAATGAAAGAATATATGACGAAACCATTTTATGATGTTGATTATTGCAAATATTCAGATTGGGGATATAAAAAACCAACTCGTATATGGACTAATAAACAAGGGTTTATACCCAAAACATGTAAAAACGATTGTGAACATTGTGAAAATGGAAGACATAAAGTTAATATGGGTATGACTAAAACAATTGAAGATAATGGAAAAATTATAAAAGTAAAATCAAAAGAATTGAGAGAAAAATATAAAGATTATAAAAATATAAAACCATATATAAAAGGAGGAGGCAATGATAGGACCGAACGGTATAGAATACCACCGAATCTAATAAAACAATTATTAGATGTAAGTATTTAAAGATAGTATCATAAATTATTATTTAGAAGAAACTAAATAATATTTTGTTATTATATAATCAATGGAAGAACTCAAAAAGATAATTAGAGAGAAACGCCCAAACATAACAGATTCATCTGTGAAGACTTACGCATCACTTTTAAAAAATCTTTATTTTAAAGATGAGAGCAATAAAGGAAAGGATATAATTGTAGATTGGTTTAAGAACTCTGAAAAAGTATTACCACTTTTAAAAGAAAAAACGCCACAAACTCGCAAGACCAATTTAGCCGCAATAATTGTTTTGTTAGACGGTAAAGCACCAAAAGAATATATTAGCATGATGAATGATGATGCAGAAAAAACAAAAGAGAATTATGAGAAACAAGAGAAGTCTGAAAAGCAAGAAGAGAACTGGATTGATTATGACGACATAGTTGCATTATGGAACGCAAAATATAAGAAAGTAAAAACAATGTTATTCAATACAGAACCAAAGGACAAGAGAGAAATACAAGAACTGGTAAAGTTTATGGCGATGACACTAACTGGTGGTATATTTTTTGAACCAAGAAGAAGCGAATGGATTTATGTAAAGGTTAAAAATTATGACCCCAAGACAGAGAACTATTTGGATCTAAAAAACAATCAATTTTGTTTCCATAAGTATAAAACTGCAAAATCATTGGGGACCGAACGTATCACATTTCCAAAGGAGTTCAAGGCAATACTCACACGATATTTGAAGTTCATTGATAATGACTATCTGATATTCAATGCGAGAAATCAACCAATGACAAATGTAAATCTGACGCAAGTATTGAATGGGATATATGATAAGAAGTTGTCAACCAGTATGTTACGCCACATCTATTTAAGTCATAAGTTTAAGGATATGCCATCTTTAAAGGAGATGAATGAAACGGCGGCATCAATGGGTCATTCAGTGGAAACTATGTTAGAATATATTAAAAAATAACTTAAAGAGATTGTATTTATAGATAGTAGTGCGTATTTATAGATACAAAAAACACTCATTAACAAGGATATTAAGTAATACCCTAATATATTCTATTAGTTAATTACAGAAATTGAAATAAAAATATTTTTATTCTCTTATATCCTAATATAACAGCGTAATATATTAAGTTAATACTTAATATATTATAACCCTCATTAACAAGGTTTAGGGACTACTTAATATTATTGTTAAATATCTCTAAATACCCGCTATTTATCTATAATTTTAATATTTCAATTATATATAAATGTCTTTCTCTCTGCCCTGGTCCATAAACAAACTCGTATCAACAAATATAAATAATGCGAATAGTGTAACAGGCACTTATACAAATGTGTCCCTAAAAGTAAACGGAAAAACTGAATTATCAGACGACACAACTATAAGTCGTTTAGGAGTAGGTAAAAACATTAATTCTTCTTATGTGATTGACGCATCTGGGAATATGAATATAAGTGGAGATTATTATAAGAACGGCACGATCTTCTCGCCAACTGGATTACTGACTTCAAATAACTCATGGAGTGGCACTAATTTTTTTACAAATACAACGACAGCACCAACAGTTTCATCAAGCGATAATTCCACAAATGTATCCACAACTGCATTTGTAAAGAACCAAAATTATACAACTCTGTCAGCAGTTCAGAGCAATAATAATACTTTCAGCGGAACTAATACATTTTCCAAAATTAACATGACAAATGGTTTCAATATTCAACAAGCATTAGTCGTCACAGATAATTTTTATTCAACTAGTTTCTCATTAGTCATGAACTTTAATTATTATGACACGATTGTTGTTATACCATCATCATCAAGGATTGTTTCGCCGCCATTAGTAAATATTACTCTTCCACAAATTACAAGTGCAAATATTGGGGCGAAGATCCGTATAATGTTAGGTGGTGCTCTTGTTGGTGGTGATTACAGTTATGAGATTCAAATAAGTAATTATCCATCAACACAACAAATATTTTATAATGGAACAAAATATATCGTTTTACCAATTGATGTTGGAAATGGTTATTACAATGGTTTTCCAGTTGGTTATGAACTAGTCGCTGTGAATACGTCGCAAGCATGGGCTGTTACTAATGTCACTTGGTCGCCAAATATTATGACACAAAATAATAATAATTGGTCTGGAACAAATGCATTTTCAAGTTTACCAACATCAACTCAAACACCAACAACCTCTACACAATTAATTACAAAAACATATGCTGATACAACCTATGGCAGGATTTCTTCAACGAATAATTGGTCTGGAACAAATACATTTAATTCTAGTTTACCAACATCATCACAAACACCAACAACGTCAACACAATTAATTACAAAAGCGTATGGTGATGCAACTTATCAAGCAACAGGAAGTTATGGCACAATTTCTGGAACGAATAATTGGTCTGGAACAAATACATTTAATTCAAGTTTACCAACATCATCACAAACACCAACAACATCAACACAATTAATTACAAAAACGTATGGCGATTCAACCTATGGTCTTTTAGGATCTACTAATACTTGGGGTTCAACACAGACATTTTCGGTTCCACCAGTTTTAACGAATAAAGTAACTTTGCAAACCGCATCAGTGAGTGGTTCATCATTTTTTGTATATACTGTTGGGTGGGGAAATAACGAAAATATTATATTTACACCAGAAGCAGCATACTCGGGTATATTAGATGTTCAACTTCCAAGCATAGCGACTGCGAATATCGGGACATCATTTAACATATTGCAAGGTGGTGCTGGGGTTTCAACAAGTAATTATGTTCGCATTCGCAACTACAATGCAACAGCGGGTATGTTTTATAATGGTGGTTTTTCAACAAATATCTATATTGATATGGGGCGTGGTATTTATTTAACCTCTCATTTTGGATACAGATTCACCGCAATTAGCACAAGTCAATTTTGGGTCGTCCAACCAATCGCCTTTAACCCCTATTCAATAACTAATTCAGCGAATACATGGGCGACGACAAATGATTTTTCTGTTTTGCCAACAAGTTCATTAACTCCAACACAAGCAAGCACAACGGCAACACAATTTTTAACAAGACAAATAAACGATGCGAGATACGGACAAATATTAAGTAGCGTGACTAACACATGGGCATCAACTCAAATATTTTCAATTTTACCAACATCATCAGATACAACAACAACACCAGTAAACAACAGTTTAATCAGAAAACAATACGCAGATACAAGATATAATCTTTTGGGTCAATACACAAATACAGAAATCACAAATCAAATTGTAAACTCATGGTTTCAACTTCCATTAATAACTGGCACCACTATTGCGTATTATCTTGTTAGTTCAAGCACAACTGATTATGCACCCAATTCATCAACATTAACCGCATTAGGATTTACTGGTTGGGGTTTTCAACATTCAGGATCACAGCAATATTCGGCTGCGATACAATCTGGAACTGCTGGAACATATTTTTTAACAGGCTATCCCTATTCTTATAATCAATGTTTAGTTTTGGCAATTAATGGTGCAGGAAGTTCTGTAAAATTATATTCGGCAACTTATACAGGATATGGTGCTGGTGTATATAATTTAGGGTTTTGGTTATGTGGTGGTGGATTTTATTATAATTCATATATCGTAGCCAATGTTTATTCTTCTGGAACATTAGTTTTTACATCTCCGAAAATAAATGTGCAAGGTTCATTCCCAACATGGCAATATTTAACGTATGATTTAACACTCGCAACAAATACGGGTGTTTATGTGTCATTTGATTTTTACCAAGATCCAACAAATAGTGCAGGATATTACGCATGTATAATGGGGGTTATATTTACTGGTCATAATGGTTTTATTTTTTCAGATTCAACTGGAACTTCTGTAATTGCTGGAACAAACAGTCTGTTAAACTCTTTATCTGTAAATAACGGTTTAGCAATTAATAGTGGTGGGATTTCATCTATTGGACAAGTAAACTTTAACACGACTTATGGTTTAAACAACATAGCAATAAGTAATTCGTTGGGTGATGTGGTTGGTTCAAATAACACAAATTGTGTATCAATTGGAAGTGGAAGTCTTGGTGCGGCAACGGGTGCTAATAACTGCACAATTATAGGCGGACAAATAAACGGATTAACAAATACAACAACGCCATCTGATTTGGTTGTAATAGGTTCCAATTCTCAAACTGGAAATCAAAGTCAATCTGTATTTATTGGCAGCACAATACAATCACCAGCGGCAACTGGCGGAAATAATGTAATTGGTTATAATATTGGTGGCGGACAATCAGGTCTTGGTGGTGATTACAATAGCATTTTGGGAAATAATGGTTTTTCAAGATATAATGGTTTCAATCTTCTAACACCGTCTTATAACTGTGCGATAGGTCATAATTCTCAAACTCAAAGTGCGGACTATTATAATGTCAGTCTGGGTGCAAACAGTTTGCAATTGATGGCTGGTGTTAATGGTGTGACTAGTGGTGGAAACTCTGGATACACAACACAATATAACTGTGCGATAGGTCATAATAGCGGCAAGACTTACACATTATTAAATAAATGCACTCTGTTAGGTGCGGCAACAGATTTAGGTTCAAATAACCTCACAAACGCAACCGCAATCGGATACGCCACAATTGTAAGTGCGTCTGATACAATACAACTCGGTTCTCATTCAGAAACGGTTGCTATTTCTGGAAGTTTAAAATCTGGTTCAAACACAATAACCGCTGCACAATTAGGTTATTTATCTGCGGTGTCAACTGGAATTGTGGATACTAATTCGGCACAAACCATCGCAGGAGTAAAAACATTTTCGTCTGCCCCAGTCATGTCTGGTGCGTCAATAACAAGTGGAACTGTTGGTCAAACACAAGTGTCAAATGGATATGTTGATTTAGGAACTGACCAAACCACGATTGGCGGAAGTAAAACTTTTCTTTCAAGTGTAACTGTTAATCAAAACTTAAAAACAACACAAGGATACGCAAACGGATTATCACCAACCATGTTGTCAACAAGTTCAAGTATATTATCATCGTCAACATATTATCAAATATATAATTTTTCAATGACAAGTGCTGCTGCTTTGACTATGACATTAAGTAGTGCCGCCACATATCCATCTGGAACAGAAATAACTTTTAAACGCATTGGTGGTTCATTACAAATATTAAATATTCAAACCGCACAAATTGGAACAAGTGGATTTTATCAACCATTATTTTTATTAGGTTCAACACAAGGAACATTAGGATCAAGTGGTTTAAACGCTTTAATAAGTGCATCACTAAATACATCAAAAATATACGCTTTTGCTTTGGCTGGTGCTTCTGGTGCTACACTTTCGGCAACTTATACAAGTGGTGCCACGAGTATAAGTCTTAATGCACCAACTTCTGCTGTTTTATATGTAGGAACTGTTATAACTATAAGTGGAAATGTTAGACAAATAACCGCTTATGGAACTGGTTTGGGTGGTGCTGGAACTTATACCATAAACGCTTCAATTGCCTCCACTTTTGCATCAGGAACTGCTTATACAACACAGGCATTAAGTGCTTGGGGACAAACTTATATCGCATAATTATTTTCTCTCTATATAATAAAATGTCAAGTCCGCAACAACCAATTAATCCACCAATAACCCAAACTATATCAATAACTTATTCATTTTTCACAGTTGCTTTGTTTAGCATGGTTTTTAACACGAGTGCAACATTTCTTGTTCAGTTATACGATTCAAATTACAAATTAGTTGATTCACGCAAATTAACAATGATTGGATCTGATTATAGTAATTGGGGCGGGAATGATGATTATGTTTATACGTGGGTTAATCAACAACTCCAACAAATATAATATATTAAAACTACTTAAAGAGATTTAATATATTGAGTTTTTACCATTGCTGACTTAAATAAAACGCAAATGGAAAACCATTTATATAAACGGTATCTGTGTATCCTCCCAAATAAATACCTCCTGCACCAGATGCAGAATTGATTGTTGTGCTTGGTGCTTGAATTAAATGACCTCCTGATGTTGACGATAGATTTAATTTTCCGATGCCATCAAGTGTTGTGTTTAAAGTTATATAATCTGTATCAACAGAATCACAAGATACAAGACCATAAAAAGTTGTTTTATTTGCTATTGCGTTTTGATTTTGGGTTTTATTTTCAACAGTATCTATATTTGCTTCATTCACTGCAACTCGTGCCGCTAATGGATCAATAACGGTTGTTGTATATCCTGCTAATGCAGTCCCTATGGCACCGTCTGTATATGCGTTTGCTACACCAATAGCGGCGGTGCTTGATGCGGCAACATCTAATAATGTCGCATAACCTGCCAAACTTGGAGTGTCGCCTTTTTCTCCTTTTGGTCCTTGTGGTCCTTGAACTCCTTGAACTCCTTGTGGTATTCCAAAATTAAAAACTGCGGCTGATGATGTGCCTACATTTGAAACTGTTGCTGATGAACCTGCTGCTAATGTTGTGGTTGAACCTGCTGTAACTGTTGCTGCTGCCCCATTATTTCCTTGAACTCCTTGCAATCCTTGAACTCCTTGTGGTATTCCAAAATTAAAAACTGCGGCTGATGATGTCCCACTATTTGAAACTGTTGCCGATGAACCAGCAGATAATGTTGTGGTTGAACCAACCGTAACTGTTGCTCCCGTTCCAGTATTTCCAATCGGTCCTTGCGGTCCTGCGGTCACGCTTACGATTTGTTGGATATTTACTAAAACAGAATAAGTGCCCGTTGTTGATGGAGTGCCTAATGACGCTGATGAGGTTAATTGCATTCCAGATGCAGCAGATGCCCACATGGGTTGTATTTTATCACCTGCGGATAAATACATAGTCCAATTTAAAGTCATCGCATTATATATTATTGTGTAAGTTGAAGACGCAGCAGGAACACCATTTAAAACAGCACTTCGTGTTATATCTGTTCCATTTAATCTTAACCATATTCTGTTTGGTTCTGTTAAAGTTGTTGATGTATGAGATGGTCTTGCTTGATACATGATATTATAATAACCATCATGATCTACCACAATTGAATTAGAACTTGATGAATATGTTGCATTTAAATCCGCTAATGAAAAACCATTTGTATTTGGGTCATTACCATTCATACACGCATATTGAATATTTCCAGCACCTCCATTCTGATTATTTGTTAACACAAGGGTTGAATAGAATGAACCCCAATATGCCGCTCCTGTGCTAATAGAAGTATTTATTGAATTGATTTGGTTTTGAATATTACTGGACGCTCCGTCTAACGTCCACAGTTCATCATAGGTCAGAGTTTTTAAATCATTGCTAACATTAAAATTGAGTGATGTTGGGTTTATTGCAAATAATGTTTCTTGATGTGTTGCATCTGTTCCTAAAACATATTTTATAGATGACAATTGTGGCGTGTTAATTGTGAGATTATCTGTAACTGGATCAACTGACATGTTAAATGCCAAATTGCCTGTATCTGCACTTCCTGCTGGTTGAAAATATAATTTGTCTGTAATTGTTAAATCATTTATTGTTGCGGTTGATAATTTCGCACTTTCCGTTCCAGATAAAGTTGGAGGGTTTTTACTTGCTGAAAATCCAAATAACGACATACTAATATATGATGATATTTTAATTTAAAATAATGAATTAACAACACTACTTAAATGTTCTCTATCCCCAATAACAACTGCTTTTTTTGGTTTTTTAATTGTTGCTTTCTTTTCTAGTTGTGCAATACTTTTTGCTTTTTCTTGTAAATCTGCTAATGTAACTACTTTTTTATTTTCCATTAATGGAACAGGCACTACTTCTTCTGAATCTAATATAGTATTTTTTGGTCTTGATTTCAACCTACTAACCATACCCATTCTCTCTAATTCTTTATCTTGTTTTTCAATTGTCTTTTTTCTCTCTCTTCTCAATTCAGATGCAGTTGTTTCTTCTCGTCTTTTAATATATTCATCTATAAATTGTTTTCGGTTTTCTGGTGTGTTCGGTAATCCTCTACTTGTTAATCCTTCCAAAACTATTTTGTCAGATGGTTTATATGTTTTTCTTTGTTTCGCTAATTTCTTTTTCTCATCTTGAATATGATGTATCGCTTTCTCTTGATTTTCAGATGCTTCTTTGTTTTCTTGAAAAAATGATTTTTGTTCGTTTTTCGCAAACTCATTAAAACCTTGTGTCAAACTAGGTATATTATCCTTGTGATTTATTGGGATCTCTCTACCCATTGCAGATGATGGTTCGGTGGTTTTAATATTTAAATTGTTAGGTTCGGGTTTTCTAACAACGAAATCAGCATCTTTAAAATCAGTCTTTCTTGTAAACCCTTTATCCATTTGCTGTGCCAAGTTTTCTTTCATGTTTTCGGTTTCTGATTTCAAAATTGGGATTGGATTTGCTGTATCATTCGGTTTTGATTGTTGAACTAAATTAGGGGTTAGGTATGCATCATAATTGAAACTGCTATGTTGTGGGAAATTGTATTGGATTTTCGGGATTATTTGTGAAATTGCTTGGGCGTATTCTTGTGCTTCTTGACTTGGTTGTTTCGGTCGTCTTGCTCTACGCTTACGTTTTGGTTTTACTTTCTCTCCTACATTTACAATAACCTTTTGAACTTGTTGTTGCTTCTGCTTTTGGTATGTTCGTTTTGTTTTACGAGGCATTATTATATATAAAGATATTATATTTTAATCAAATGTTATTTCATTCCAGTCTTTGTTAAATAATCTCTTATATTTAAGATTTAATAAGATCCAATCATGAATAGTAGGTGCGTGTTTCATCAATTCTAAAAAATCCTTTTCTGGCATTTGGAATGCCTCCTCAAACAGTTTCTTATTTTGAGCCTTGTTGGTATTCCATAAAAATATATTACTGGCTAATTCTCTCAACTTCTTTGGCATCTGATAATATGACTGACATAATATCCAAATCTGTCCCAATTTTAGATGTCGCATTTTAGTAATAAATCTTTGCAAAATCTGTTCGCATTTTTTATCTCCTTTCATTTGCGGACCAAAATCGTCTATCAAAACCATTGAATACATATCTTGCTCTGCATTCGCCTTTACCTTCTCATAAATCTCATTTAATGTTTCTTCGTTGTATTCATGATATAAATGGTCTTCGTCTAAATATTTCTTAAAAATATTATCTTTCTCTGAAATAGAATGTAATGAAATCTCTGGGATTAAAACATACATTTCATGATGCGTCTTTCGCATACATCCTTTTAACATCTGAATAACTAAACTCGTTTTTCCGCTGCCCATACCACCGCTGAAAATTGTAAAATTAGGTCTGCTAAAACAAACCTTAACTGCCTCTCCATGTTGTTCTAATTTAGGATCTATTGCTCCATCGCAATTCATTTTTACACTTGCCAATTTAGGTTTATCGTGTTCAATTACCTTCATTATATAATAATATTATATTTTTATATAATATAATGGAAGTTAAACAACCAAGAAAAAAAATAAAGTTTCATACTGCCTTAAAAATTGGGTATACACGTGATTTTAATAAACAGCAAAAAATGTTGAAAAAATATGGTTATGTTATAGATAGAGATTTAACCAATCCAAGAGAACAAGTAATCGCCTACAATCCATTTGACAGAAAATTACTTTTTATTGAAAACGGGACTGATCCCAGTTCAGAAAAAGATTTAGTTACTGATTTAGTTTTATCACAGGGTGCTATTAAACAATCAGCAAGATATATGGATTCTAAAAATGCACTTACAAAGGCGTTGAAAAAATATCAGGATGTCCCATCTAAAAATATTAATGTTGTAGGGCATTCGTTAGGCGGGACTATTACAAACTATATTGCACCAAGTGGATCACATGCATATACATATAATGCTGGATTTACACCTAACCAAAAAGTCAGAGAAAATGTCCGCAACTTTGTCACCAGAGATGACCTTGTCAGTTCATTTTATACCAAACCAAATACAACCGTTATACCAAATACGCATCAAAAAGAGGCGACAAGTATTAAAGATTATTTGTCAAAATCACATGAATTGGATAATGTGAAAGACCTACCAGTTTATTTTTAAGTATTTATGGATATAACCATTTAAAGACAATTTTAGTTATTTAGGGAAAAACTAAATAAATAAAATCTTTTTATAATATATAAAATGAGTGATTCACTTGTTGTTGACTATTTGATTGAGATTGAGAAGAACCGCAAAGAACATCTAAAACAGTTTTCTATTGTTGTAAATGGAACTGTTGATTTAACAAAAAAAGTTCATAACATAAATGATGACATTGAAGAACTTAAACGAAAAAACTACCAACTGGTTTATTTGGGTATTTCTTATGTTCTGATAATGCAACTGCTACTCGTTGGCGTTCTGCGGCTAATTTGGTAAGGGGTTTTTTAGATAAACGGCGATGCGTCTTGGCATCTTCCACAAAATAAGATTTCTCTTGTTTGATTATACGATATGGCATTATACCATATAATCAGATTATTTTTTATATGATGATTTGCACTTGGGATCTTTCATAGCCATCATATAGGACATCTTGTGTTTGGCGGCATAAGCCTTAACGTGTTGAATCCATTTATTCATTATATATAGGGTTTATATTATAAATTACCATAAAAGATTTCTTGCCAAATTATTTGCTGAATATGGATTATTTCGCCATTCACCATGCATATTTCCAGATCTTTCTAAATAATCCTCCCGCCTTTCTTGGTCCTTATGTTTTGTAAAATCTTCGTATCCCATTTGACCGAAATGCACCCATTTATCTTCCGTTGGATTGTAAACCATGTATTTCTTTTCGTCCCGCGTGGATAATCTGATAATCACTTTTTTACCTAAATACTTTCTTGCATTCGCAAACACTTTTTTTGGATTTGAATATTTCAATATATCCTTACTTTTCATATATATTGAAATATTATTATTTTTATTTACATTCTGTAATTGATTGTTCCTTGTTCCATATCAATCTCAAAGATGATGTCAAAACGCCCAGTGAAGAACACTGATTGAGTGTTAGTGGGAGCATATAACAAGTTCATTTCCAAAAAGTGATTAGCGGTTATAGTTAAATCTACGCCGTCCAACACTTGTGAGTTATGGACTTTTCTTAAATCTTCGCCAAAAATAAAAGTTAGCAAATTGGATGCAGATGAAGTAACACCTGATGCACACGCATCTACTACATTCTGATCGTAACCATTGGCGGCAGTAGGAGCGTTTGCACTAATAGTTCCAGTAGAACCAGACCAGATGGGAGCGAAGAATTGACTGGGGATAAAAGATGAACGAGTTTCCCATTCAGCAAACTTCTCTGATGCCATAAGCAGACGATTAAGGACCGATGAGGGAAGGATTTGAGTGTTGTGAGGAAACTGGGGGTAACGGTCTTTGCCTTGTAGCAAATAATTCAATTGAGAGCATAGAGGCATTTTTGAGTCATAAACCCCGTTGATGCAATAACTCTTACTTATTGCGGTTGATAAAGAACCAGTGTCTACAAATCTCGTAAACAGATTTCTGCAACTTTTTCCTCTTAAACCAATAAGCGTATTTGTATAACCAGAAGTTCCTGCGGCGATAGTGGAAGATGCTGTGCGTTGAGTAATGCCGTGTAAATAGTGCATCTTGGGACTTCCGAGCATTCTGGCTGATTCGTTATCCAAAGTCAAATACCAAAGATTGAGAGAAATGTTGTCAATGGTAAATGTGACTGCGGGGGCAGTTGAAGTTCCAGTAGCAGATCCAGTAAATATCGTTACTGGGACTTGACTATTTGTATACAACTGAACGTCTAATTTATTGACTGAACCAGCAGGGAAGAAACCCTTTGCGTATTTGCCTAAAAGAGCAGATGCGAGGGGAAACTCATAAGAGTAATAACAATTGGCAGCAGTAGTAAGACCTGTTCCAGTAAAACTGGGGATTGCGTGTCCTTGTGTATAGTTGGTGACAGTTCCAGTTTCAGCCAAGAAACCGAATTGTCCCGCAAAATTATCACGGTCAGTTGTATTGTAGTTTAGCAAATGGTCTATGGTTTCAGAAATATTGGCGTTGACGACATCATCTATCGTCTGACCGTTAGGACCAATATGAACGATTCTGTTAATCCACGATGAGGCAGATTCTTGTAAATAACCTGTCCCAGCAGTATACGAAGTTCCAGCAGTTGTTACAGCGTAATTGACACGGAAAGAAATACTGGATTTCTCGCTATCAATCCAAACATGACGACCTTGACCACATGGAATACTGAATTGGATTAGTTGAGATGGAAATACTAAATTGTTTACATAAGTTGATGCTGTTTGTGATATAGATTGAGCCGAAGAAGAAATTGTATTGACGTTGTTGGGTTGCACACGAACCAGTTGTGAAACACAACCTGCGGACATTGCGACTTCTGGTGTTGGCAAAATGCCTTTTGGTAGTCCAAGAGAGATTGACATTTATAATATTATATTAGATAATAATTTCCATAATATTATAATATTTTGTCAATCGGTTTTTCTATATATTCAGAAGTATCTTCCACTAAACCTCTTAAATTAGTCGCACCTCCTAAAACTTGTTTAAATGATTTTAGACTTCTTCTAATTCTTCTATATATTCTAACTCTCAATTGAAAATACGAACTGATCCCATTAAAATCAACGAAATCCCCATTGTCGTCTAATATTGCTAAAATAAGCGTTGTCTGTCCGCTCAATTGCATCGCAAACTCATCGGCGAAGTTTTGGTAAACTATTTGCGTGTTTTGTTTTGTGACATTAGGAATTGACGCTAAAACATTTGAATAGGCTGGATTTCCTGCCGTTCCTAAAACCTGACCGTTATACAATGTATTATTTTCAATACATATCCTAAATAATGGATTGGGCAAAAAATTAAAAACACGGGGCATCTGAATATAAAACGGTGCGGTTACTTGTGGAGTTGTTATGTCATCTGAATATCCTAAAATATAATTCATAGTGCTACTTTCGTAAAGTGTAAATTGATGTGTTGGACTTAATAATGTGAAAATACTTGTGACTTCATTATAAGTTAAACTGAAATTAGGTATACCAAGACCTGTCATCTCTTGCAAAAATACTGGTATAAATGTATCAACTGAATAATTGCCATGTGGCATATATAAAGCAGTATCGCCTGAAAATAAAACCCCATTAAATCTGAAATCCAATCTGTTATTATTTTCGTGTATTTGATAATTAGAATTACACAAAATAGCATAGGGCATAGCAAGTGTAACGGTTTGGATTGTATCATCGCCTGCAAAATCCAAATAACTTTTTAGATCAAAAGAAACATGTGATTTCATAGTTCCGTTTAATTGGGTGCATTGAGTGCTGCGAGTTGATAAATAAAGCATTTTAGTTTCAATTACATTTGAGATTGTATATTGGTCTTCATCTTCCCGAACAGCGTGGGAAATCCCCCCCGAGTCTTGATTCTGATATGTCATCATTTGTATTATCGTTAGATAATATTTTTGTTTCTGTTTCTTTTGGATAATCAAATGCGTAACTGGGGTTTAATTCGGTAAACTGCTGTCTTATCATCTCATATTCTTCTTCTTTTTGTTTTTTATATTGTTCAATCATCTCATCTGTTATTTTACCAGTTTGTGATAATAATATAGCAGTCTTAATATCTTTTGCACTCTCTCGTGTCCCAAATTGGCGGTCCAATTGTTCTTTTAGTATTTTCTCTTTTAAAGATTCCATTATACATTAAATAAATATTTTTTTTTCCTAAATTATTTTGTTAATTAAATATATAATGGCAGATTTAGAAGAAACAGAGGACGCCCCAATTCTCAAACCAAAGACCACAAAACCAAAGCGTGATGTATCCGATGAGGAGAAAGAGAAGCGAAGAACTCGTATGTTGGAAATAAATGCTAAACGTATTGAGGATGCAAAGCAAAAACGATTAGAAGAAGAAAAGAAAAAGAAAGAGCAAGATGATTTAGAGTTTGAGGTAAAGGTTAAGGAAAAGAAAGCAGCGGTTAAAAAGGAAGAACCTAAAAAGAAACCTGCACCAAAGAAGAAACCTGAACCAGAACCAGAACCCGAGAGTGAATCAGAAGAAGAACCAGAACCACCTAAAAAGAAAACTGCACCAAAGAAGAAACCAGCACCTAAAAAGAAGAAGATTGTTTATGAAACTGAATCTGATTCTGAATCAGAAGAAGAGATCGTAATAGTTAAGAAACCCAAGAAGAAAGATGTTCCACCACCACCA
>Ga0209084_1001378_pt1 | contig 20507 bp, 16 predicted proteins | sample C_130820_MF_Meta_FD_187309 | JGI IMG/M metagenome (GOLD analysis project Ga0209084, IMG submission 187309) | Freshwater microbial communities from Lake Croche, Canada to study carbon cycling - C_130820_MF_MetaG (SPAdes) (version 2) | ecosystem: Environmental > Aquatic > Freshwater > Lake...
AGCAACGCCTATGGTCAATGCGCAGGAATACAAACAAATTATTGACCAGCCCTTTATGCCGGATAATATTTGGGATCCAGGCAATTTTTATCCACAGAATGAAGTTGTTAAAGATGGCGACAAGTATTACGAGGCTACACAAAATGTTCCACCTGGGACACCAATTACTGATCCTACTCACTGGGCATTAATTGTCAAGCCTACTACATTAGGCGATGCCGATTCTACTCGCAACAAAGATTTAGCGATTAATGACGCACTTGTTATACAAGCTAACGTGGATGTTCCGTTATCGGGATATGACAATGTATCTTTTTACATATTACCAAACACACCTTCGGGTCAACCTTCATCCAATGGATTGTATGCTGATTCATTGAATCCGCCTGTAAGTTCTACAACACAGGGCCAAGGGGAAACACCACAGTCGTTTGGTTATACCATGGGCTACTTAACTGGCGACACCATGGCGCCAAATGGACTGCCAGTGACACCAGGTGTATCGTTTCCTATGGGTCCAACAAAAGGAGACTACTGTTTGCGTCTAGATTATTTCCCCAATAGATTATTCCGTTTCAGCGGATCAGCGTGGATTGCTATTTCCGATGATGTTCGCACTCCTCTTGATTGGGGTCTCGAGAATAAAACACAGCGTTCATCCTTTGTTAACAATCCATATACCGTTAATACTTCAGATCAGGGTGCGATTCCAAGTCGCCAGAGTTTATCTGAATTACTCAAGCCTCAAGCCGACAATGGCAATGACCACGGCAACAAGCCACCTAAACCAAGACCACTAGGACAATAATGCAACAATTCTTTTTTGATTCTCAAATACGACGCTACTTAATTCAGTTTGCTAGAATGTTTTCTGGTTTTCAGGTTGAGTTTGGCCGCAATGAATCAGCGGCACCCGGAACTGGTGATACATTATATCGTGTTCCCGTTCGTTATGGCGATAGTTCTCGTCAAGCGCAGACTATTATACAGGAAAATAGTGCTAGTAATATGCCGTCAACTCCATTGATGACTTTTTATGTCACTGGATTAGACTTTGACCGTCCTCGTATGCAGAATCCAACTTATGTTGATAACAAAACTGTTCGTCAGCGTGAGTATGATGCTACTACAAATACATATGAAACTACACAGGGCAATGCGTTTCAAATAGAACGCTATATGCCAGCGCCTTATAAACTATCCATCAACTTGGATATTTGGACTAGTAATACCAATCAAAAGATGCAGATTTTAGAACAAATATTACCATTGTTTAATCCGTCGTTGGAAATACAATCCACTGATAATTTTTTAGACTGGACCAGTTTAAGTATTGTTGAATTAGTCAGCACAGGCTGGAGTAGTCGTTCCGTTCCGCAGGGCACAGAAGATCCTATTGACATTAGTACTATTAAATTCGCACTACCAATTTGGTTGAGCTTGCCGGCTAAAGTTAAAAAACTTGGTGTTGTTGAAACTATTATTGCCTCTATCTATGACGGGCAGGGTGATTTGGTCAATGCTATTAAAAACAATGATTTGTTATTGGGTACACGTCAATATATTACTCCGTTTGGATATAAAGTAGTATTAATTGGTAATAAATTACAAATATTAGCACAGTCTGCTATTGTAGATGAACAAAATTATCAGTTACCTCCGCCCGATCCAGTTGAGCCAAGTAACTTAAACTGGACTCCCGTAGTCAATATGTATGGTGTGTTAAGGCCTGGCATCTCTATGATTGCTCTTACACAGGAAGATGGTAATAAAGTATATGGAACAGTGGCATTTGATCCTACCAACGACCAGTTTTTATTGTTTACTATTATTGAGGAATCTGTTCCGTCTAATACATTGAGGCCATTGGATGCTGTTATAAATCCACAGGCCAGTGGACCTGGTTATGGACTACCTGCGGCGGCTACTGGTCAGCGTTACTTGCTAACAGAAGCTACTGGCAGTGAGTCAGGTGGATATGCCGAAGCGTGGGTAGGTTCTAATAATCAACCATTGGTAGCTAATCCCAATGACATTATTGAATACAATGGCGGTAATTGGTTTGTTGATTTTAATGCTAAATCTAGTCCTGACAATACGCAATATTGCACAAATATTGTCACCGAGATACAATACAAGTGGATTGGTCATGGATGGGTCAAATCTTATCAAGGCCTATACGCCGGAGGCGAGTGGTCGCTTATTATATAATTTTGTAGCGGCAGTTCAGTTACATATATACAAGATGAGCAATATTGTGTCCGCTGTGGGAATTTGGTTTTATTCCCAGTCTACTAATCGCTACTTATATTTGCTGAGAGATGATCCTAAGCATCCAGATTCCTGGGGACTTGCAGGTGGAAAAATCGAACAGGGAGAAAGTATTATGGCTGCCATGGTTCGTGAGTGTGAGGAAGAGTTGGGCAGTATGCCTAAATATGTAAAATTAATTCCTTTGGAAAAATTTACAAGTGCAGATGGTGGATTTGAATATAATACTTTTTTTTGTATTACTGAAACAGAATTTACACCTGTTCTAAATGACGAACATTCGGGCTATGCTTGGATTGATTCGGGGACTTGGCCTAAGCCATTACATCCAGGATTATGGAGCACTATAAATTTTGCAGCGGTTAGAGATAAAATTTCTATTATACAGCAACAACTTCAAACATCACAGTGACAAACAAAATCGTAATGATCTAATGTATTAGTATTGGCGCAGGATAGCCACTCATTGGGCATATTAAATTTGTTACCAACCATGGTAAAAATTGTGCCTGAATAGGCTTGTATAATATTAGTTATTTGTTCAATCCAATTACTCTGTCCACCATCTAATTCTTTGTTGTAACCAATCATATAAACTTCTTTGTGTCCATCAAATGCAGCTAGATAAATGGGTAATGCTATAGTACATAAGTGTGGATTCTGTGGAATTAAATAAAATTCACCTGGATTTTTAATACAGTTTCTAGCTGTAGTATAAACAATATTATTTTCTGTGTATCCAGATTCAAGTAATGGTTGTATATTAGCATAGTCAACATCCACAGCAAAATCTAGTCGCATCTCCTGGGCTATCGTTGCTGTTCCATAAGTTTGTAATTTTTTACTACCTAATAATCCGCCGCGATGATTTTCTAATAATTTGAATTTGAAGTATTCTCTATCCATATCCGAGCCAATTGCCGCGGCTCTGCCTGAGATATGTTGGTTGATAATAGGATTTTCAATGAATTCTCTGCGTTCAATCTTTTTGCCACCTGACCATTTGGATTCAAGTATGACAAATTCACCAGGGTAGTCTGCGCGGTATCTAGCTTGCATAATTATGCTAGGTATGATCCTGATGAGTTAAATGTTATGATAGTATTACTGCCAGAAGTTGTAATAGTTGGTGACCCTGTATATATTCCTGAATAATTAGCTGTTGAAATAGATAAAATAACTACTCCAGATCCGCCTGCTCCACCAGAATATCCATCTGACCCACTACCGCCACCACCGCCTGTGTTTGCAGTTCCAGCAACACCATTACCAGGACGCTGTGCGCCAGCACCATTTCCACCGCCGCCAGTGCCGCCGTCTTGCCCGTTTATAGATTCGGCAACGCTGCCACCGCCACCACCACCGCCACCACGAGTAACAGATGAGCCTGTGATTGAGCTTGCTAAACCGTTGCCACCTCTTCCAGCGTAGCCGCCGCCACCAGTACTACCAGCTCCGCCTGCTCCGCCGCCGCCGCCTGACCAGTTAGTTACACCGGTGCCGCCGTTATAACCTTGACCAGATGTTGCTGACCCGCCAGCAGCTCCAGATGATGCGCTTGCACCACCGCCACCTCCAGATCCTCCAGATCCGCCAGCAGTAGGAGTCGCAGAAAATCCGGCATATCCGCCACCAATAGATGTAATAGATCCAAAAATTGAACTATTGCCTTGTGCACCTTGTGCTCCGCCAGCACCAACGGTTACAGTATATGTAGTTCCAGGAATAACTTGAAGTGGCGTTTCGGCTGAACCTCCACCACCACTGGTTTCTCCACTTACTGAATTTCGATAGCCGCCAGCACCACCACCACCAGTTGATTTACCACCATTAAAATATACTCCGCCACCACCACCGGCTACTACCAAATAAGTAACAGGATAAGCACCTGTTAAACTTCCACTACTAGTAAATGTGTGAATTGTATTGCCGCCAGAAGTAGTAATAGTTCCGCCTTTAAATTGTTGAGCTCCAGAGTAGGATATAATTACTACGCCTGATCCACCAGCAGCATTTGTGCCCGTGCTAGTTCCGCCGCCACCGCCACCGGTATTTGTTGTTCCAGCAGTAGCGGCTCCAGAAGTTGACCCTGCTCCACCGCCTCCGCTACCACCACCTCCACCAGCAGTAGTACCACCACCACCACCTCCACCAGCGTATGTTACTGATGATCCAGAAATATTTATAGTAAACCCAGTACCACCAGCGCCTCCAGTATCACTAGAAGCATTACTACCTGCAGCACCAGCTCCACCACCACCACCACCAGCACCAGAACTTGCTGAAGTTGAACCACTTCCACCTGCATTACCTTGCGAAGACGTTCCTGAACCGCCAGCGGCGCCTACGGTTCCACCGCCACCTCCTCCTCCACTACCACCAGAAACGCCAACAATATTATTAAATGTGCCGCCAGATCCACCGCCTGTTGCAGTAGTAGGAATAATGCCAAATAAACTATTTGAGCCAATAGCACCGGCCGCGCCGCCTGCTCCAACTGTTACTGTATAGGTTGAATTGATATCAAGTGTAGTCCCAGTGCTATATATAACTCCACCAGCTCCGCCACCACCAGTTCTAACACCAGGATTACCTGAGCCAGCACCGCCAGCAACAATTAAATAATTTGCTTGTAAAGTGCTTAATGGTATTAATGATCCTGAGACAGTAAATGTATGTATAGTGTTTCCAGAAACTGTGGATACTGTGCCGCCACCAAATTGTTGTGGTCCAGCATAAGCAATAATAACTACACCTGATCCGCCAGCGCCCGAAGTTCCAGCAGCTCCGTTAGATCCGCCACCGCCACCGGTATTGGCAGTACCCGCTGTTGCTGTTCCCGATGGAGAAACAGAACCGGCTCCGCCACCACCTAATCCGCCTGTACTGCCAGTTCCTGCCGCTTCTAATGCGCCACCACCACCACCAGCATAATATGTTGCTGTGCCTGATATTGAACTTTGTACTCCAATACCACCGTTGCCTCCAACTGAGCTACTAACTGGTGAAACACCTACCGCACCCGCCCCACCACCACCACCGCCTGGATAACCAGCCCCGGCATTTAAACCAGTACCACCATTATTTCCTTGACCAGCTGTACCAGTACCGCCACTAGCGCCAGGTTGTGAGCCGCCACCAGAACCACCGCTTAATCCAGCCTGGTTGGACGCAGAGCCACCTCCACCTCCACCAACTGATGTAATAGTTGTTAGGCCTGTTCCAGAAACAACAGAATTGCCGCCAGATCCACCCGGAGTGGAAAAAGAACTAGATGCTGTTCCGCCAGCGCCTACTGTAATAGTGTAAGATTGTGTTGTAGCTAAAGATGTTGTGCCTGTTAAAAGACCGCCTGCTCCGCCACCGCCACCAACATCTCCGCCTGCTCCGCCACCAGCTACTACTAAGTAGTTGACTAATATTAACGGTGTTAGTGTACCACTTGATGTAAATGTATGTATAGTGTTGCCGCCAGAACTAGTAACGGTACCACCACTAAATTGTTGAGTGCCAGAATAGGATACAATAACAACTCCTGATCCACCAGCACCTGAAGTATAAGTTCCGCCACCAGCAGCTCCGCCGCCACTACCAGTATTTGTTGTTCCAGCAGTTCCATTTGTGCCACCGGCTCCGCCACCACCAGTACCACCAGCATAAGTGCCGCCACTATAGTTAGATGCGCCACCACCACCTGCATAAGTTACGGATGAGCCACTTATAGAACTTGCTGTACCATTTCCGCCAATACCTTGACCACCTGTATTGCCAGCTTGTGTTGCTCCACCGCCACCACCGCCTGGATATGGAGCACTTGATACACCGCCGCCGCCATTATTTCCTTGGCCGACAGTTCCAGTGCCTCCACCAGCTTGTAAATAACCGCCTCCACCACCTGATCCACCAGTGCCTCCAGCACCGCCAGGACTAGCACCATAGCCGCCTCCTGTGGAAGTTACTGAAAAAGCTGAAGAATTAGTACCTGGGTTACCTTGAAAATAATTACTGGCTGTTCCGCCAACTGCCGCTCCGCCTGCTCCTACTGTTATAGTATAAGTTGCGCCAGTTGATATAGTTGTTGTGCCAGTTTGAAAGCCACCTGCTCCACCACCGCCACCACCTGCGCCACTACCAGAAGCATAAGTAGAAGCACCTCCAGAACCGCCACCAGCCACAATGAGATAACTGGCAGTAAGGCCAGTTGGGCCCGACATAACAATGCCACCGCTGGAAAATTGCATTCCGCCGGAAATAGTTATTGGCATATGGTTCCTATTGTATTAAACATTTTCATTTATTTACTCATCTGGCGTTAGCGTATTTAAAAGGGTTTTCGGCAAATGCTGCGTAGATGTAAGTTGCACCGCTCTGATTAATTCCATAAGTGTCAATTGATCTATTTTTAAACCCATTAGACAAAATATCTATATAACTATACACATCGGTATTGTCTGCTCCAGCACTATTTGCAAGCATAACTAAGTTTGTCAAATTATACGGATTCCTAGATGTATCAAAAAGATCCCAGCTTGCAGCATTGGTTAAACCACTTGAACCTTTTATCATCACAAACTTAGGTCTAAATCCTGTGTATACAAAAGGACCATCAGTAGAACCGTTGCCTGTGTAGCTACCAAACTGACTATATCCTGGTATCGGGGTCCAGCAGTAGGCTACTTGTGTTTGACTAGAATTGCTTACATTGGCGTTTGTTCCAACTGAAAATACAGAAGATGTTGGTGTTGTATTTTGCCAAAGTGCTGTATCCGCACCATATGCATTTGTAAGATTTAAATACATACCACCGCCATTTCCCATTGAAACATGGTATGTAGCCCAGTTATACGCTGCGTTTCTTGCTTTAACAATTATCATGCTAGGTACTGCGCCCAAACCATGACCAATGGTCGCATTAGCTCCTGCTGAAGTCCAAGTAACAATACTAAATCCAGCTGTAGTATTTACGCTGACTGTTGATGTGATAGTGCCGCTTGTATTAGATGACGTAGTACCTTGTCCAGCTTGCCATTGCCAGCCAACAATACTTTGACCATTAGAATAATTTCCCGTTCCTAGGGAAAAACCGTTTGAATTAAATGCTGTTATAAAGTTGGCATCAGTTGTTTCTGCTGCAGTAGAAAATGAAATTAAATATTTAGACGCACCTCTAACCGAATCGTTTAAATCATTTCCATCAGTAGTTGTTCTTGATTTAGTCCATACTAAATCGGGTTTAAACCCAGATGTTCCTAAATCATTATTTGTAACTGTCTGAACACCACCATTACTGGTAAACAGAGTAGCATCCATTACTGTCCTGCCGTTAGGTATTGCGTATGTTGTTGGCATTTTCTATTCCTTACATATTGTATGCGTTAAGTTGAACATAACCCAGTGGTGGGGTATAGACAAAAGGTTGCTGGCCAAAGTTAACGTCTAACAAAGGTGTTCCGTTGTTATAAGCAGATACTCCAGGCATAAATGTGCCAGTTAATCCACTATACGCTGTACCTTGACTTACATTATTTTTGTAAAATGTTAGTGTTCCAGTGCTAGTGTCATATGTAACACCAATCACATCACCTGTTGTCCAGGATGATCCATATGATGTACTTGCAGCATTGTTATATTTTGTTCCACCGTTGTAGTAACCATAGCTACCAGCAGTTGATCCAATATAAGAAGCAACACCTGTCCAAACTTCCGTTGAAGCTGTGATACCAACTAGTGTACCGCTTGGTGAATAAGCAGTAATAGTTACTTCCCAATAATATTTGCCATTTGACATACCCATTGTGCCACTACAACTAGCATAAGTTCCAGCAGTATTACTAAAGCGTAAACTGCCATTGGTTATAGTACCGTTATTGTTTAATGGATTATATACACAATAATTTGAAACTGAAGCATTTGTTAGTGTTGGTACATCTGTAACTGAATCGTAGGTAGCACCCGAAGTTAAACTAATATTGTTTACTGTAAAAGTATTATTATTCCCTGATGTATCTGTGCCTAGTGCGGCAGTAGAAATGGTATTAGTAAATGGCAAATGAAATCCGTTAGTACCATAAGTGCCAGTATAGGAAATAGGTTGCCATACTCCAGTAGTAGAGTTAGTAGCACCAAATGAACTTGCTGATAATCCTTGTCCGTCAATGAAATTGACGTCAGTTAGATAACCGTCTGTATAAACGCTTCCGGCAGAATAAGCCATCATTTGTGATGGATAAGCAGGGGCATTTATTCTTATATTATCATTTAAAGAATAATAATTTGTTGTGGAAAATGAAGTTACTTGAGAACCGTTAACATAAACTAATATTCTGTTTGCTGTAGTTGCTTGTGTAGTATCAACTGAAACTTGAATATGATACCAAGCAGCAGGGTCACGATAAACGGCATTAGATACTAATGAAGTTCCAGAACCATTAATAAGTATTTGTAATTGGTCTGAAGAGTTAAAAACCACCCAAAATATTATTGCTGCACCTGATGTATCGCTAATATAAATATAAGAAGTGGTAGATAATTTTCCTCTTTTTATCCATCCAGACCATGTAAATTTTTGTGCGCTTCCAGTTGCTGTAGGAGTTCTATTTAAATAAGCACTACTACTACTTCTAAATCTCAATGAGTTAGTCATTAATGAGGCGCCCGATATAAGTGTGCCCGATGAATAAAAAGTATGTATAGTGTTGCCACCTGAACTGGTGATTGTTCCGCCACTAAATTGTGGAGCTCCAGAGTAGGATACAACAACAATACCCGATCCACCGTTGCCACCATTAGTATTTGCTGCTTTTCCGCCACCGCCACCTGACCCTGTATTCGTACCACCGTTGCCACCTGCGCCGCCAGCTGTTCCTGCTGTACCTGCATTTAATCCACCTGTTCCAGCAGCTCCAACGTTTGTATTAGCAGCGCCGCCACCGGCACCACCTTGGCCACCAGCTCCGGCATTACATGATGTTGCACTATTTTGGGCACCACCGCCACCACCTGCCGCCCAATAATAAGATGTGCCTAAAATTGTAGATATTGCACCAATACCGCCAGCACCTGATTGACCGTCGGAGCCACCAGCACCTACCGCTCCGGCTCCACCGCCACCAGCTGCTGGATAATTATTGCTTGTGCCAGAAGTAGTTCCGCCAGCATATCCAACACCATAGCCATAAGTTGAATTTTGTGTGCTGGTACCTGGCGATAATGTTCCTGTTCCTGGTGGGATTGGTATAACTCCACCGCCACCGCCTGATCCACCATTTGAGCCTGCTGTGTTATAGCCACCACCAGTTCCACCACCTAAGGCAATAAAATCAAAAGCAGTTGTATTTGTTCCATTTGATCCTGGGCTTCCGCCAGCCCCAACAGTTACAGTATAATTAGAGCCTGACCCTAATGTTATTGAGCCGGCTACCAATCCGCCACCGCCGCCACCGCCAGCATATCCGCCGCTTGCGCCACCGCCAACTACAAGATAAGTTGCTGTAACAGGAGGTCCAACTGTAGCACTAACGCCACCTGTAAATGTCATTCCCCCGGTAATAGTTATAGTCATATGTTATTGTGTAATTGTTATTACTATATTTAGCTTTAACGGCCCTGGTAAAACATACCCCAGGAATTACTATTTTACGATCAAGCTACTAATACCCAGCTGGTTGTTGGCTCATCCCAATAGTATTGCTTGCCGTCTGTGGGAAATGGTGTTGGAGCAGCCCAAGTCCAAGTTGATTGATCGAGTGTCCAACTTGGATATGGTTGAGGCGCATAAAATACGTCATTCGTTGGGTCATATGTATAACCAATTCCAGCGTAATTACCGCGTAATGCTACACCACCATCTGGATTACCATCGGCTCCATAATGAACACCGCCACGGGTATTATAAGATGTTTGAATCCATGAACCTGGGCTTGTATCCACAAAAGTTGTGAAAAAATCTGCTTCAGCTACAATAACTTGCGTTACTGTGCCATCTGTTACTTTAGCATAATGTGACATAGTTTGTTTCCTTTAAAAAGTTATGTTATACTTAGATATTTATGCGGTATAAGTTCCGCTTGATGTATAAGTTAATCTACTCCATATTTACAAAAATAGTATTGTTCTCTAATGCTTCAATTTCATGCCATTCATTGGCAACTAAATTAACCGCATCATCTTTTGGCGTTAATACTATCTCTTTATTTTCTTTTCTGATAGCACAAGAACCAGTAATGCAAACAGTTCCATGGCTATAAGTATGTTCGTGTTTTGGTAATCCCTCGCCTTTATTGGCAAAAAATTCACTAAATTGTACACTCCTATAGATAAAAGATCTATTTAACCTTGCTGGTGTTGTCATTATATTAGATAGAAGCAATAGTTGTTACTGGATCCCAAGATTTGGTGGTTTCATTCCAAATGTACTGCCCACCATTTGTAGGATAAGGCTGAGGCGCAGTCCAAGTCCATGTAGGAGCAGAAATTGTCCATGATGGGAAAGGTTGCGGAGCATAGAAAACATCGTTTACTGAGTCATATGTATATCCAATACCAGCATAGTTAGCGCGAAGTGCCTTAGACTGATCTGGATCAGCTGTACTTGTATTAGGTGTGTAGTAAATTCCACCACGAGTATTGTATGAAGTTTGAATCCAAGTACCCGGTGTTGTATCTACAAAGGTATCAAAAAACGATTGATCAGCAACGATTGCTTGCTCGACTAATCCGTTATTTACTTTTACAAAATGACCCATTTAAATCTCCTTTAGTTATGCTGTATAGGTGCCAGAGGCGGTAAATTTAACAATAGTATTACTACCGCTTGTAGTGATTGTTGGGCTACCTGTGTATGTACCAGTATATGATGCTGTTGGTATGGACAAAATAACTACACCAGAGCCACCTGCGCCGCCAGCGTTTGTCACAGCAGAGCCTCCACTTCCATTATTACGCTCTGCTCCACCACCACCGCCGCCAGTATTTACAGTTCCAGGATTGCCTGGCCCACCAGAACCAGCACCACCACCGCCATTACCACCTGCTCCAGGGACGCCACCAATTCCGCAAACAGTAACGGCTGCTCCGCCACCACCACCAGCATAATAAACAGCAGAGCCAGTAATAGATGAAGATAAGCCAACACCGCCGGCACCAGCAGTTACACCAGAGGAGTTTCCACCTACAGCACCAGCACCACCACCACCGCCTTGACCAGCATTAGGAGGAGCGCCATTACCACCTGCATTTCCTTGTCCTGATGTGCCGCTGGCTCCAGCACTACCCAAGGAACCGCCGCCACCACCTGATCCACCTGATAATGGTGGGTTTCCTGCAACATATCCGCCACCGCCACCTCCACCTAATGCTACGGTTAGACCTGTAATAGAAGAATTTCCACCGCTAGCACCTGCGTAGCCAATATTTCCAAGGCCACCAGCACCGCCAAGACCAACAGTGATTGTGTATTGTGTTCCTCTTACTAAATCTGTAGTTCCAGTTAACATACCGCCAGCACCACCACCGCCACCTAAATAACATCCACCACCACCGCCCCCGCCGGCAACTATAAGGTAAGAAACGTTAACAGAACCGGCTTTAATTGTAGTCCAAATTCCGTTGATATAAGCTTCTAATGCTCCATAACTTGCTGTATTATATCTTATCATACCATTAGTTGGACTTGACGGTCGTTGAGCTGTATTGCCCACCGATACAGTAATAGCACCAGTAGAGTTACAAGTAATATTTTGATCGGTACCCGCAGTTAATGCGGCATTACCGTTGGTCTGTAGTTGTAATACTCCAGACGTATCTGAAGTTTCTACTAGTCCTGATGAGCTTGCGTTTATTGTAGTTGTCATGCTGTATAAGTTCCTGATGTAGCAAAACTTAAAATAGTATTAGCTCCTGATGTAGTAACAGTAGCGTTAGCATAAGATCCTGAATAATTTATAGTTGGAACAGATAAAATAACTACGCCAGAGCCACCATAGCCGCCTGATCCGCCAGCAATTCCAGATTGGCCACCTGCTCCACCACCGCCACCACCTAAATTTGCTGTAGCCGGCGAGGGCGCGGCGGCTGTATAAATTGATCCATTAGCGCCGCCACCGGCGCCACCGCTACCGCCAGTAGTACCACTGACGTGGCCACCACCACCACCACCGCCAGCATAAGTTACACTTGAACCAGTTATAGAACTTGTGTTTCCAGACCCGCCGGCTCCGGCAAAGCTACTAGCAGCTGTTTGACCTGTAGAAAGTGCTCCGCCACCGCCGCCGCCAGAATAATATGTTGGGCCATTAGTACCGCCTCCTCCGTTAGACCCTTGCCCAGTAGTTCCAGTTCCACCACCAGTTGGTGTAGCTGGGCCTGAGCCACTGCCGCCGCCAGATCCGCCATTGCCGCCTATTGGTGGTTGTCCATTATATCCTTGTCCACCACCACCGCCACCAATAGCTGTTTGGCTAAATGCTACTGAATTGCCTCCTTTTACATTTTCAGCGCCACCTGCGCCAACGGTAAATGAATAAATAGTGCCACCGGTAAGTGTAGTAGTTCCAGATAACAACCCGCCGCCGCCACCTCCGCCACCACCAGCCCATGTGCCGCCACCGCCACCTCCAGCTACTATAAGGTAAGAAGCTGTATATGATCCAGATTTAATTGCGGTCCAGCTTCCTAATATATAACCTTCTAATACCCCGCCGGTGGTATTATATCTAATCATACCATTAGTTGGACTACTTGGGCGTTGTGCTGTATTGCCAACAGGAACAGTAAACGTGCCAGTTCCATTACAAGTAAGATTTTGACTATTATCAATAGTTAGGGCAGCCGTGCTATTAGTTTGGAATTGTAAATTTCCCGAAGTATCTGCTGTTTCTATTAGACCAGCTGAACTTGCGTTTATTGTGGTTGTCATGTTAAAGTGAGCCAAGTATTAATAATATAAATTTCCATATTGGAAATTGTGGTGTTGTATCGCAACATTCCACTAACCGGACTTGCTGGGCGTTGTAGTGTGTTTCCAACTGGAATAGTAAATGCTCCAGTGGAAGAGGCTGTAATGTTTTGTAGTGTGTCTATTGTTAGTGCTGTATTCCCAGAAGTTTGAAGTGAAAGATTGCCCGTGCTATCAGCAGTTTTAACGATGGCTGTGGCTACTAATGCTGAACCTGGTTGTGCGTTAATTGTAGAGGCCATAGTTTATTATCCGTTAATTATTAAAAGTATGCTGTAACTATAATGATACCAGTTGCTCCTGCTCCGCCAGCAGAACCTCCACTGCCAGCAGTTCCAGCAGTTCCAGCCGTACCAACCAAGTAAGAATATGTTACTGATGGACTAGAAATAATTGCATTTATATATCCACCTGCCCCGCCACCTGCGCCAGTAAATGAGCTAGTTCCGCTTCCACCACCACCTCCACCTGCACCAGTATTATTAGCGCCAGCATTTCCTGTTGTATTTGCGCCAGTTGAGCCAGATCCTCCGCCCAGTGGGTTCACGCCACCACCGCCGGCGCTATTATAGCCTGCGCCAGCATACCATGCAGCGCCACCAGCACCACCGTATATACTATAACCTGTAGCTGGACTAGTTATAGTTCCTGCTCCACCATTGCCGCCAGGTCCAAAAGTTGCACTACCTCCGCCAGTGCCGCCAGTAGCAGAAAGTAAAGATGTACCAAAAGTAGTAGTTCCTCCAGTGCCGCCACCAGTACCGCTGTATAATGTAGTACCGCCACCTCCTCCACCGCCGCCACCACCGACCAGTTGAACTGTTAAATATTTTGCGCCAGTAGGTGTTGTATAAGTTCCTGACCCGCTGGTATAAGTTGTTACTTGCGGAACAGCGCCTGTGCCATAAGGAACAGATTGCCAAGCACCACTTATATATTGATCAAACAATCCAGTGGTTGTATTAAACCCCATTTGTCCTGCTGTGGGACTAGCTGGTCGAGTAGCTGTAGTCCACGATGGATATGTAATACCGTCTGTTCCGTTAATAATTGCTGTCATATATTTTTTTTAAAAGTACGCTGTAACTATAATAATTCCAGATCCGCCGCCGCCGCCAGAATATTTTGTTGCGCCACCGTCGCCTGCGCCACCTGCGCCACCTGCTCCAACACCATACGAATAGGTTGCTGATGGTGATGTATATGTTTTTTCTACATAGCCACCTGCGCCACCACCAGCTCCAACAGAGCCCGCGCCAGATGCGCCGGATGGATAGCTATTATTTCCACCTGCTCCGCCACCACCTGAATTTGTCGCTGCACTCCCGCCGCCAGTATTTGGTTGAGCCCCGTATCCACCACCACCTAAAGCAGAACTACCGCCGTTGCCACTTGTTACAGGACTAGTTCCTCCTGTTCCACCACTTGAACCGCCGCCACCTTGAATATTAACGTCGCCGCCCGAAGCAGCTCCACCAGATGCTCCGGCAGTCCAATTTCCGCCGCCAATGCCACCAGAACCAGTCAAGCTACCAAAAGTAGTATTTCCACCGGTTGTTCCTGCATTTGTACTCGATGCGCCACCACCGCCGCCACCGCCAACTAATCGAACAAATAACCATCTTGCGCCAGTAGGTGTTGTATAAGTTCCAGATCCGCTGGTATAAGTTGTTACTTGCGGAGTACTATTACTAGCCGCGACAGCTTGTACACTTCCATCTGGAAATGTAATGCCTGTTGTGCCGTTAGTAATCAGTGTCATTTTTTATTATCCTTATGCTGGTGGAAGTGGTGTGTTGCCTTCGGCTAACCAGGCTTGGTAACCTTGCCAATCTGTGTTGGCTGAGTCGTTGGGGATGATAGCGTTATCTGGCAAACGTAAGATACGAGTAGGATCTAGTTGACCTGTAAAGGGCGCTAATAATTGTTGATAGTTGTATTCCATTTTTTATAACTCCGCAGAAAACATTAAACTATTTGCATCGGTAGAACTAACTGATGCCGCATATCCATTGGAAGGAACTGTTGTAGCTAAATTAACACCAAGTGTACACATAGCTATTTGCGCTGTGCTTCCAAAACTTGCCACACCAAATGTTGCACTAGCACAATAAACTGTAAAATTACCAATTGCGGAAGTTGTTATTGTTGGAACTGTTCTTTTTGTAGCTTTGTAATAATAACCGCCATAACCACTTGCAGTGGAATACATACCAACTACACAGCCACTTAAAATTCCTGATGTTTCATAATAGCGTTGACACATTGCAAATTCTGTTGGGTAAGAACGGAAGTCAAAGCTCGTTGCTTGTGAGCCAACTTCTAGTTGTACGCCTGTGATGTAGAATGTTGCGCCTGATGTGCCTACTACGCTTGTTGCGCCTGTGGCTGAAAAATATGTATTGGCAGACCACGATCCAGCGGTTCCGTTATATGTAGAGCCTACACCAATACCAAATAAAGCAACAAGACCAGTACCGTTTGTTGCACCAACCCACGTCCCTGTTGTCGGTCCTGCTATTGTTACTGAAATAGAAGTCCAAGTATTTGCTGAAGAAATTGTGTATGTAAATGGGTATGAATAGTTATATGCGCTGTTAGTGATAACTCCACCAAAAGTTCCAGTCAATGAACTGTAAACTTGAAATGATAAAGTAACTGTTTTGGCGTTGGCGGTTCCCCAAGCTAAATCTGCAGTATTAAAACCTTCAATACGTTGTTGAATCCCAAAATAATCTGTAGATGTAACACTATAAGCAGATGAAGAGGTGCAACCCAAATAATTACTATATCCAACGGGCGGTGTTACTGATCCAGCATTTTGTTGAACTGTAAATTTAGATGCTTGCGTTCCTAAAATTAGCCATCTATCTAAACAATACTGCGTTCCTGTTGTTCCTTGCGTAACACTAGCACCAGCATTACGTTGGTCAATAACCATACCGCCATTAATTAATCGATTTTTAAATCCAAATGTATTAACTGACGTTACCGATCCAACAACACTAGCATTGTTAGCCAATGTGGCATTCTGACTAGTACTCAATGTCAGTGCTGTAGTCGTGCCGTTAGTTTGGAATACTAGATTACCTGTAGTATCTGAACTTGATATAAATCCAGTTGTTAGTGTGTTGCCCGCTGATATTGTGCTCATTTTGATTCCTTTTGTTTACAATTATTCATATTATAGTATAATCCATCTTTGTCCTGAGGCCACAGTTACTGACACATTGTTAGCATAAGTCATTGGTCCCACTGATAAGCCGTTTTGGCCGTTGGCTATTGTTAAGTTAGCTGATATAGTTGCAGTAGTAACTGATACAGGAGTTATAATAATGCCAGTTGCGCTTACTGATCCAGCGATTAATATATTGCCACCTGTCACGTTTCCGGTAGCACTTACTAGACCAGCAGTTAGAATATTTCCATGTATAGCATTGCCAGTTGAACTCATTAATCCAGCTGTTAATACATTGCCACCAATTACGTTACCAGTAGCACTTACTAGACCAGCAGTTGTAATGTTTCCATGTATAGCATTGCCAGTACTTGACATCAATCCAGCTGTTAATACATTACCACCAGTTACGTTACCAGTTGCTGTTATCAAACCAACAGTGGTTATGTTTCCACCAACTATGTTAGCGGCACTAGTAATTGTACCAGTGGCTGAAATTAATCCAGGTGTTAATATGTTGCCACCAGTTACATTGCCGCTTGATCCATCAAGTACTCCCGATGAGCCAAATGTTGCGTTAGCCGTTCCTTGTAATTGAAGTTTAGATCCACTTTGAATATTAACAACTGTAACTCCGCCGCCACCCAATGTTGAATTTCCTGAAGCGGTCAAACCAGTGGTATTTACATTGCCACTGATTACATTACCAGTTACACTGAGTAATCCGGTACTTAATAAGTTATTACCAGTTACGTTACCAGTGGCAGTTAACAAGCCAGCAGTTGTAATATTACCGCCTGTGATATTACCATTGCCAGTAATAGTTCCTAATATGGAAACACCCGTTGGTGTAAATACTGCCACATTACCTACAGTACTTACTGAAACAGTTACGTTGGCATTAGCAGACGCAATATTTACATTACTGTTGCCAGAATTAATATTACTTGATGTAGTACTTACTCCAGTTAACAATGCACCATTACCTAAAATATAATTACCAGTTACGTTACCAGTTGCGCTGAATAATCCAGCAGTTAAAATATTTCCGCCAGTTATGTTACCTGCAACACTTAACGCAGAGCCGCTGGTATTGGCAACTGCTAAAATTGTATTGGCTGTAAATGATATATTTCCATTGCCAGTATTGGTTCCTATAGTAATTACTGTGTTTGAGCCCGCAACTCCGTTGGTACCAATATTGATTGTTTTGATATTGCCACTACTAACCGCGCCATTGGCAACATTTAAAGTTTGAGAGGCCGAAGATTGACCAACAGTAATTGTGCCAGTTTGTGTGGCATTTCCAATTACAGTATTACCAGTGTTTTGATTTGTACCAATAGAAATAGTACCGCTTGATGTGGTCATTTGAACTGTGGCACTAAATGAAGCAGTACCGGCAGCACTTAGTATACCAGCAGTTATAATATTTCCAGCAGTGATGTTACCAGTAACTGATTCTGAACCATTATTAGTAATATTACCCGCAATAATATTGCCGGTAGCACTAATCAATCCAGCTGTTAATATATTTCCGCCAGTTACATTTCCACTAGCACTTATCAAACCAGTTACATATTCACCTGTTGGAGCAAATACAGCAATGTTGCCCACTCCACTTACACCAATAGTTATGTTAGCATTAGCATTAACAACAACATTACTATTGCCGTTGAGAATAGTAGTTCCACCGCTGATTGTTAAACCAGTCAAGTAATAAGCATTTCCCAGGAAATAATTACCAGTTATGTTTCCTGAAGCACTAAACACGTTAGCACTAATTACATTAGCGCCAGATAAGTTACCACCTGAACCTGTACCTACAATTAAATTGGCACCAGTTACATTACCAGTAGCTGAAATCAATCCAACTGTTAATACATTACCAGATGTAATATTTCCAGTAGCACTAATTGATACATTGGTTGACCAGGAATTTGATGCGTTTAAATATTGCCAATAAGTTAATGGCGATCCAGTCGGACCAACTGATAGTCCGGCATTGTTAACGTTAGCATAAGTGTTTTGATTGTTAGCCAGTACAATATATAAATCATTTGTAGTAACTACATTACTATTAATAAATGTTACGTTACCTTGAACGTTTAAATTACCAACAATAGTAGCATTGCCTGCTACACTTAAATTACCATTTGATAATAAATTACCCGCTGCTGATATTAATCCACCAGTTAGTACGTTACCGCCAGTTACATTACCTGACGCACTGATTAATCCAGTTACATATTCACCTGTTGGTGCCCATACTACAACGTTACCTACTCCACTTACAGCCACGGTAATATTGGCGCTGGCTCCTACGGTTACATTACTGTTACCATTAGATACGAAACTTCCGGATGGCACACTAGTCAAGTAATAAGCATTTCCCAGGAAATAATTAGCAGTTACGTTGCCGCTTGCGCTAAACACGTTGGCACTAATAACATTAGCACCTGATAAGTTGCCGCCTGATCCTGTGCCCACAATTAAATTAGCACCAGTAACGTTACCAGTAGCTGAAATCAATCCAACTGTTGTAATATTGCCACCAATTACATTGCCAGTAGCAGTTACTAAGCCAGCAGTTGTTATGTTTCCACCAGTAATATTAGCGGCACTTGTAATAGTTGATGTAGCTGAAATTAATCCGGCTGTTAATACATTACCACCGGTTACATTGCCATTGCCAGTAATAGTACCTAATATACTAATACCAGTTGGCGTAAATACTGCCACATTACCCACAGTACTAACTGATATAGTTACATTGGCATTAGCCGCAGAAATGTTTAAATTACTATTACCATTTACCACATTGGATACACTTGTAATAATGCCAGTTAATTGACTACCATTACCTAAAATATAATTACCAGTTACATTTCCAGTAGCACTTACTAGACCAGCAGTTAGAATATTTCCATGTATTGCGTTGCCATTACTGGACATTAATCCAGCGGTTAATATATTGCCACCAGTTACATTGCCAGTAGCCAAAATATTTGCTGTAGCTGTTACGTTAGCCGAATTAACATTAAGTGCATAGAAATTATTCCAATAATTAGCAGTTGTACCTAAATTTAGTGATATATTGGCTGATGGAGCAATACTTACATTGCTTAACCAACCTTGCGTGGTATTGTTATATACAAATGTAGCTAAAGGAGTGCCACCAGAGTTACCAGCAGTAAGTCCTATACCAGTTAAGTTTGCTCCAGTAGTTATACTACCACCAGCTATTACGTTAGCATTTGATGTTACATTACCAGTACTAGATATTAATCCAGCAGTTAAAATATTTCCGTGTATTGCGTTACCAGTTGAACTCATTAATCCAGCTGTTAATACATTACCACCGGTAATATTGCCATTTCCAACAATAGTACCAAGTACACTAATACCTGTTGGGCTGAATACTGCTATATTTCCTACAGTACTTACACTAATAGTCACGTTGGCATTGGCAGATCCAATGTTTAAATTACTATTGCCGTTTACAACATTAGATACACTTGTAATAATTCCAGTAAGTTGTGATCCATTACCTAAAATGTAATTACCAGTTACGTTACCACTAGCACTGATTAATCCAGTGACATATTCGCCAGTTGGAGCAAACACAACTACGTTACCTACTCCGCTTACGCCAACAGTGATGTTGGCATTGGCACCTACAGTTACATTACTGTTGCCGCTGTTAATAGTAGTAATATTAGCGTTAATTATATTACCTATGAAATAACTAGCTGTAATATTTCCACTGGCACTAAACACATTAGCACTAATCACGTTAGCGCCCGATAAGTTGCCACCTAAACCTGTACCAACGATTAAATTACCACCAGTTACATTACCAGTTGCCGAAATCAATCCAGCTGTTAATACGTTACCAGATGTAATATTAGCAGTAGCACTAATTCCCACATTGGTTGACCATGTATTAGATGCGTTTAAATATTGCCAATAAGTTAATGGTGATCCAGTTGGCCCAACCGATAATCCAGCAGTATTAACGTTAGCATAAGTGTTTTGATTATTTGCCAGTACAATATATAAATCATTTGTAGTAACTACATTACTATTAATAAATGTTACGTT
>Ga0209084_1001381_pt1 | contig 20484 bp, 27 predicted proteins | sample C_130820_MF_Meta_FD_187309 | JGI IMG/M metagenome (GOLD analysis project Ga0209084, IMG submission 187309) | Freshwater microbial communities from Lake Croche, Canada to study carbon cycling - C_130820_MF_MetaG (SPAdes) (version 2) | ecosystem: Environmental > Aquatic > Freshwater > Lake...
AGAGATTCCGGGTGGTCCATCACATATCTGTGATCGCAGATAATCAGTTGGGTTGATTTAGGTTCCAGTTCCAGTTACAGATTCCACCGACGCCATTACTTCCATCACCGCCATCCACTTTATTACACGGCGCGCCGCCACAATCACTGGAATAGTTGCACCGTTTCCCTCCGACAGCCGCGGCAGCATCTTTTGCCTTCTGCAGATCCGCACTAATAGCCGGGCCAACCTTGCTCCTTAATATCATTAACACACTTTCACTCATCTCTGAATTTATACTGGTATCACGGAATGCGTTCGTCGCAGCTTTTACAGCGGCGACTGCCTCGACATATGTCGCTGGAGTTCTCGAAGTCAATGAATTAATAGGCCCAGTTAAAGCGGTTATGTAGTTATTAACCGGACCGCTCTTTAGTTCGGTCGCCACTGCCTTTAATCCCTCCACTGCAGAAGCATAGGTGGCACCGCCTACATTAGCTAAAGGTGCCATAAGCTTGCCTAACGTATCAGGCTTATTAAGATTAAACTTAGATCCCATCAAGAAAGTTGATATCTCATTTGCACCCTTAATCGCCTCAGCATATGACAGAGGAGTTGTCTTATTCAAAGCAGCAATAAACTGATCCGCAGCATCAGAGTATTGGGTCTCAGAGACAATATTTTCTATCTCCTTCAATGACTTCTTCATTTCAGCAATCGCATCCGAATATTTGAGTGGTGCTAATGTTGCTGTTGCGCCTACTCTGGTAATAGCAGTATCTAGATTGGCAGAGTATTGTTGTGCAGATCTCGCTGAGGCTCTTACCATCGAAGAAGCCGTAAGAAATGAAAGCGGAGGAGAACTCGCGGTTGCAAACCCCTCGGCATAAAGATAGTGCCACACAGCCTTGTGCGTGACATGATAGATAGCCGCGAAGAGAAGTCCGTGAATAATCGCAACCTGTATCTTCGAGAATCTCTTCGGAAGAGTAAAAACTATGCCGGGTGTTAGGATAACAAAAAGTGTGGCAACAAATAAAGACATCATAAGATGCATTCTATCTATTAAAGTAACCCATTTTAATCATTCAACGCCACCTCTGTAATACTTAGAGTATAGTCCCCCTCGCATACAAGAGTGACAGTCGAATACTTCTCATACATAGCCGCCGCTTCTTCCAGGAGAGTTTGGGTGCCTTCAATCGTAATATCCTTAGGGTAAATATCCTCAGTATAGAGAACATCCTTCGAGAACAAGTATTCCTTATACATCGTTCTCGCAAAATAACAGGCACCTTCTAAGCTCCGAAAATACTCTTCGACGAATCCATGATTTAACTGAATGACACGATAGATGGTTGTCATTGTATACTATATAATGATCACTATCCTTTTCAAATTTTAATCCCTCCCTGTCTAGAATCCGGGTGGCCTGACACAAGGCGCCCATATTATTTCTGGATATACGGATAAGCTATAGCAACCGCTACCATTCCCAGGACAGCTATATCGAACCACCGGATGACCTTCTGATACTTTATAGGGAGCTCTTCATACTTCTTTCTATACTCGGGAGGCTTGAAATACATTGACATCCACCCAAGAAGCGTGGGCTTCAAATGGTCATTGCAATCATAAAGCACGTCATACCAGGCTAAACTGATATATGTCGCAGTAGCCAGTAAAAAGGCCGCCACTATCCGGTGACTGAAGGCCTTCGGATGGGGAAGCCAGTATACCAATAGCACGAGGCCCGATACGATAAGGCATTTTATGTTAAGATAAAGAGGTGTGCCAAAGAGTCCTCCTCCCATCTCTACTTAGACTCGTTATTTAAGATATTTAGTATCTCCTGGTTTCGGGTGAGATCTGTAAGAGACTGGTCACATGTCGTAATGACATTCCGATTCGCCCCCAGATTCAAGAGCATAGTAACTGCCGCAACATGCCCCTTCACAACCGCGTCGGTAAGAGCCGTATAGCCTGCCCAGCTCACCTTATCGATGTTCGCGCCGTGATCACAGAGCCACATCATCATATTCACACGGCCGTAGTGTGCCGCCCACATAAGAGGAGTGATAGACATAACATCGATACCATTTACGTCCGCCCCTTTCTCAATACATTTGATCATACGATCAATGTCATCCTCTCGAATCGCAGAGTTCAACTCCACATACAAGCTAAAGATAGGGGTGTTCAGATTCTCATATGAGTTAGTAATCTGGCCGGAAGGAATCATATATATTAGTAGACTAATCCTGCAAAAAATAAACAATTTTATTGAAGCCTTACTTTTTCCGACGCAGAATCTCGCGCCGGATCTCTTGGGCGATCTCGGATAAACCCATATTCGTGGCGACATCATAGATTGTCTCTCCGCTGCGATCGACCAGCTTGAAGTCCCGCACATACTTAAGAAGCTCCTTCACGTGCTCCTTCGTAACAGATTTATCGAAGGTGGCGATTGAGATTAAAGAGTGCATGACAGAGTCGCCAAACTGATTCAATGCGCTGATGTTCGCACCGTGCTTACAGAGAATAGCGGCAATCTTAAAGTTGCGCTGAATGATCGCCCAATGAAGAGGTGTATCGTTAATCCCCACTTCTACCAGCTCCAGGTTGGCACCGCCCTTACAGAGTTCGATCACACACTCCTCATAGTTCTTTATTACGGCACTCGCCAACGGCGTGAGGTTTCGACTCGAGTTGGGATTCTCACCCAGACGAATCAGTGTCCGAATCAGTTGGGGCTTATTATTGCTAGCCGCGAATGAGATAACATGCTCATACTTAGGGCAGCCAATCGAATAGAGATACTGTATCACCGGCGTTCCGACACCCTTGCCTTCGATGACGCATGCCAGGATATCATCATCAATGGTGGCCCCGTGTGCAATAAGGGTCTTCATGATAGGCAGATAGCCCTTGGACGCCGCAATCTCGAAAGGACTTTCACCCTGTTTCGTGTAGATGTCCGCCATGGCACCGCGCTCCAGAAGCAGCTTTACAATAGCGTGATGCCCATTATAGGCGGCAAGAAAGAGAGCCGACTGCCCCCAGCTATCTTTGTAGTTGATATCGACGCCCGCGTCGAGAAGCACATTAATCATAGGGATGTGACCCTCCCATCCGTTGCTAGCGCAGACAATAAGTGGGGTGAAGCCTCCGATGTCCCCCAGATTCGGATCCGCCCCGAGTGCCAGCAGCTCCTTCACCCGCTTGATAGCGTCATATGACGACAGCAGATGAGACAGATAGAGGTTCTCCGGATAGCCCGCATGGAACATCTCTTCACAGATAATCTGCAGCCGCGTCTTCTTCTCCTTTCCGTGCCGCATGTTCACCACATACGGAAACCAGAACTCATCATTCGTCCACGCCTCCTTACCAGTCTCCAAGTAGCCCTGCATATCTCGCGCATATCCGTTCCACGCACAGAGGTGCGCAACATCGTATAGGGTCGGCATTCTCTGCCAGGTTACCGGGTAACCTGGGGTCGCCGCAGCTCAATTTTACATCGAGGCCTCGAGATACTCCGCCGGAACCATTGTCATTCTGTCATTGTGATCCGCCGCGAACCAGTGGATCTCGGGCGAGTCCCGGAGACACATCATGTGCACCCAGACATTCACTTCCCACGTGAGACGGCCGGATGCCACAAAACTCTCGAGGGCCGCGGCAGCTCGCGCGGCCAGCCGTCCGGCCTCGCCCCTCGGGGTCACGAAGAATCCTCCGCAGAAAATCCAACAAACCTTTCTGGCCAACTTCTCCTGGGACCACGGCTCCGGAGGCCAGCAGCCCGGAACAACCGTTCCAGATAAATCCGCCCGCATCCGAAGATTCCGGAGCCGCGAGAAACTCTCCTCCGGATTCCGGAACACCTTCCGGATTCCCGCATCCAAGAAAGCCACAAAGGGCGCGTCCGTCTCCGCCGCTACCAGCCCAGCCAACTCCACTTTCGCGTTAATCAACTTCATATAAAAGGAACTATCCTTTCCATCATTCCGGTCCGCAGGAAGAGCCAGCTCCTTCGAACCACAAATCCGCCAAGTCTCCGATGACTCTAAAGACCAGGTTACCAACTTCAGATCCGGGTGGTTTGCCACCCGGAACCACGGCGCCGCTAAGAGAGCCTCATAGTATTGACTATCCAAAAAAAGAGTAAGGCGAACGCCTGACTCTATAAAGGGTCGCAGCCACTCGAGACGGTCTTCGAAGCGACAGGGATCCGTGGGACACTTTATAAGCATAGATACATAATGTATGTTTGTCTTGACCATTCCTATCCTTACAAGAGATGCATATTTAGACTGGCGGGCTTATCACAACGGCAGATAATGCTTAAAAATAATATAACTAATATTATATATGCCAAGGTCAACTAATAAACCCGTTGTTAATAAACCCGTTGTCAATACGCCCGTTGTCAATAAATCAGTTGTAGAACATAGACTACAGAGTAATGAACGCCCCACTTTGTTTAGCAGTATAAAACAGGGGTTTGGATTTGGTATAGGAAGCTCGATTGCTCATAATATCTTTGACCGCAAAGAAGCGAAGCCTGTTTATTCTGTAATAGATAAAACTGCAGAATTTAAGCAGTGTATGGAAAAAACGTATGATAACTATCAAGAATGTGCACCTATTTTGAATGGGCTCAATACCCATTCTAAAGTCGAATGAAGATCGCAAAGCCTTTACCGTGGAAGGCTTGAAAAAGTCTAATACCCTATTAAATGGCGCGTTCCACGCGCAGAGTAAAGCGCCCCAGACGTAAGACGAGAGTCCAGCGCGGAGGTTCAACGTCTACCAAGACAGTAGACCTCGTCATTGCTCGCTACAAGGAGGACCTCGCCTGGCTACAGAAGTATGCAGGCAAGTTCAGAAAGGTCATTATCTATAACAAGGGCCCCGATATGATCTGCCCGATCAACATCAAGAACTGCGTGATTAAGAAGCTTCCGAATGTAGGTGTGTGCGATCATACCTATCTCTATCATATCGTGCACTCATACAATGATCTTGCTGATATTACAGTATTTGTCCCAGCCTCTGCCGACCTCTATCACAAAAAGTCGCGCCTCGAACGGGTCGTTCGACTTGCTCTAGATGGCGAGCCGGCCCTATTCGGCTACAATGTTAGCAAGCTTCGTGACCACCAGTATAACTTTAATCTGACTGCCTACGAAGTCACGGATCCGGATAATAAGGAACTGGGCGAATCCTACACCCTTGCCCCGGCGAATCCCAGACCGTTTGGTCTCTGGATGGACACCTATCTTCCTGGTTCGACCTGTCCCTATGTCACCTTCTTGGGACTCTTCAGCGCCTCTAAAGGAATGATTCACGATCACCCTTTATCATTCTACAGACCCTTTTTGGATCAGCTATCTCATGCTAAATATCCAGAGGCGGCGCACTATATGGAGCGGGCCTGGGCGGCTCTTTTCTGGCCCTTTCCGTCGGAGTATTTTCATACTTAACGGGTTACCGGTAACGTCATGAACATAAGTTAAGAACCCCCAAATGGGGGGTTCTTAACTTATATCCTATGACCTTAACCGCTCATACCAAAGTTAAGAACTCCCCGTTCGGGGGAGTTCTTAACTTTGGTATATCACGGTAAGTGCATAAGTTAGGTGCCGCCTATAAGGCGGCACCTAACTTAGCCTACTTCCCAATTAGTGTTGTAGGCCAATGTTAAGCGCCCCGCCAGGGGTGCGCTTAACTTTGGCACAACACGTTAATCCTCTATGTCTGCGAACCAGATTTCTCAACTGTGTATCGGTCTCCTCCTTGTGGTCATACTTATCAAAATATGCCCAATCTCTCACATTCACTACCACATCGGCCGCTCCTCGCGACATCTTAACCTTTTCGAAGAACTCCTTCGACTGAATGGCATAGTGATTCAATTGAATACCCGGTGGGCATTCGATAGATCGCCCAGACACCTTAGACTTATGTATATCAAGACTCACAATATCCCTCAAACGCATGATCGATTTTGTATTAGAATCAAGTTCCTTCTTGCGCCACGTGAAGGCCTCGCGGATACTTTTAGGGTGCTTCACATGACCACTCGAACCGAACATTGTCCACTTGCACGATATCTGTGAGACTGGTTCCGAAAAGATTTCGCGGACGTGCTGTCCAAGATTCTTTCCATCCGTTCCAAACATGAACTCATCTATGTCCAATATGGCCAAGATGTCCACCTTGTGCTCCCTTAACCAGGGAAGACCTATCGTATTATAGTTCTCGACCTGGGCGTGATTCTTGGGAGCTGGAAGAACCGTGGCGTCCAGTCCTTGAATATCTCTCCAGTTATCCGTCGAGTTATTATCCAAAAGAAGTATCTTATCGACCCCCTGCCACTTGTAGTGTTCAACCCATTCACGGATGTTCATGGCCTCATTCTTAAATATGGCCATTACGGCAAAGACTAGGTGATTCCCTCCCCTTTGGCGCGACCGTTTACGTGTTCGCGTCTGACGCTTACGCATCCCCTATAGGATGGAAATAAAATTGATTAGGGGGTCGATTACGAGGCTGTGCAACAATGTCTGATCATTATCTGAGTAAGCGCGCCAACTGGGAGGCTGCGGCCAATGCGACGGGGGCCTCTCTGGAGAATGCGGTCGCAGGAGGTCTTCGCGCCTTTCTCGAATCGGAATATCCGGGCCAGTTCGAGGTCGAGACGCATCCCAGCGAGTTCAAGCAGATTTATCTGGAGGAGGATCGCCGCAGGAACCCGGGCACGTATTTGAAGCCCACTGCCCCCGTTGCCGGCGACATCTGGTTCGACGAGGCTCGCGGAATCTTTATGACGCAGAGTGAGAAGGGTCGACCGCGCGAGGCCCAGTGCGGCTTCGTCCCCGACGTGAAGATTAAGTGCATCGCCACCGGTCGCGCCTACTATGCAGAGTGCAAGGCCCAGAACGATGCGGGAAATGCCCATGAGCGGGCCTGCAAGTTCGCCACGCCCTCCGTCATCGAGGCCATGCAGCGTAAGATGGGTATTAGCTACCACCCGATCGGCTACCTCTTCTCGGGTGATCTCATCACCAAGAAAAAGTATCTCCTCGAGCTCGAACTCTGCTACGGATTCAAGCGCGAGCACATGCTCCTTTGGCCAAAGACGCGGCCCGCGGAACCCTTAGCGACCTGGTTTGAGAAGACGATCAAAAATCTCATCGTATAATAAGATGGATGTCTATGGCATCTTCGGCCACGGCTGCGATGTTATAAGGGCGACAAATGCAGAAACGGATACCGAAATGCCTCCTGACTGCACATACGTCACTATAGTCCTGTGTGGCCTCTACTCACACTATCTCGTGAAACTCATGTATGCCTTTCAGGATCCTTTCATTAAAGATGCACTCAAGAATCCAATAGAAAACATCGAGAAGCTCAATGCCTATTTTACCTTATATCACCAAGATATGATCACAGAGCCGATCATTCACGTGCACAAGGCCGGGACGGCCGCTAACACCTACGTCGATTCTGTCAATACTTTTTTGTATGATGCCAGCCCCCATATATTTAAAAGTGGCCTCTATAGGCTAGGTAGTTTTAACACTCTCGATGCCTTTCATGAGGATGATGGTATGAGATTCATGGACTCTATAGTAGTTGATGGAACAGGCCCTATAACTCGAGAACATATAGATAAGCTCTATAGAGGATCTCTAATACAGCCCGAGCTTCCCGAGGTAGCCTTTCCATCGCTGGAGGCCTTTAATAGAGTAAACGAGCATAATCTAACCCGCTACTTGAGTGATCTGTTTGCTACTCGCCCGGGTATATACTATAACTTTGCCTGTCGGCCTTCGTGCACGGCGGAGTTCCAGTCAAAGACTGAGAGGCGTCGCGAAAGATCGAGACATAACCAATACAGGGCCGATTATTACGTGCGCCTCGGCCACAACATGCAGCCCATTCTTCCGGATCCCGATGTCATTCGTAGTATAGATCCTGCGCTGACTCAGACAGTTCAGGACTGGTATAACGTGCGGGCGCGGATTACGAACGAGTTCATACGGCTGCGGGATCTTTCAAAGGGGCGCGCCGCGCGAAGAAGCGCGGCGCTGAGGAATCTTCGGGGCGAACGGGCCACTCGAAATCTCAAGCGGCGGGGGCTCAGCAAAACAAAGAAGTCGCGCATGGCTCCAAAGTCCCAGAGGTCTCGCATACTGGCGCGCGCAAGATAATATCTTGCACCGGCTAAAGTTGATAGCCTCGGATGTAGAACTTACTAGTATGAACACGCACGGGGTGAAATATATTGGAAGTAAGGCCGCCCTTCTGAATGAAATCATGGACTTTGTAAAAGAACATCAGGGGACCGGCACGTTCCTTGATGTCTTTACCGGAACGACGCGCGTCGCCCAGGCCTTTCGAGCGGCTGGCTGGACAGTGGCCTCCAGCGACCTCTCGTGGGCCGCGGAGGCCTACGCCCACGCCTTCTTGATCCGCACGGCCGAATCTGGCGCTCGTATTCCCGCCCTCATAGAGGAGTTGCGTCAAGTCCCTCCAGCGGCAGGCTGGCTCACACAGTCATACTGCGACGTGGTGGCGAATGGAGGCGTGGTCCGCATGTGGACACCGGCCAATGGCGCTCTGGCCGACGCCATGCGCGAAACTATTGCGACGTGGAAAGCCTCGAAACGGATCACGCACCACGAGTCTATGATTCTGGTGGCCTGTCTCATCTTCGCCCTGGATCGCGTCGACAGCTCTGTAGGAGTGCAGCAGGCCTACTTGAAGAACTGGGCGGCGCGGGCCAAGAATCCGCTCGAGCTCAAGGATCTCCCCTTTCCTGAGGGCCCGCGTGGCTCACACAATGTGGGCGATGCGCTACAGATTGTCTACGGGGAATGCGACGTGGCCTATGTGGATCCGCCCTATTCACCGCACTCCTATGCGACCTACTATCACATCTGGGACAGCATTACGCGCTGGGATAAGCCGGCCGTGGGCCTCACCACGAATCGGCGCGTCGACCGTATTAGCGGAGAGGGATTCGACGATAAGATGACGAGTCCCTGGAACAGTAAGAAGCACGCCCTGACCGCCTTCTTGGCGCTCGTGGATCGTCTGCCGGCGAAGGCCGTCGTGATCAGCTACAGCGACGAGAGCATCGTGTCCCTGGCAATCCTAGAGGCGGCTTTGAAGGAGCGGTATACCGTGCATAAGAAGGTCATCCCCTATAAACGGAATATTATGAGCCAGATCGGCAATGCGGAGGCCGGCATAGCGGCGGGGGCCGAAGCCAAGACGACGAATCATGAGGTGTTGCTATGGGTCGCTAAATCATGATCCGGGTGGCCTGGTATCCAACCATCAAATCCCGTAGATAGACAACAAGTTCAAAACAGTTCCATTGAAGTGCTCGTAGCTAAGGAGCTGTTTGCCGGATATCTTAATAGCCTTTATCATAGGCGTTCGGAGTTGTGCGAGGGGTATCCGTATTTTTATCGGGCCGTAGGTGGCCTCGAGCTGGTCCTCAGGGAACTCGGGCACCCCCTTTGAAATATTCACCATGTTGTGGAGATCCCAGAACCAGTGCCGGACGAATGGCCTGAGTTGTTCGTAGGGCAGGGTCTTCAGTGACTGCTCGACAGGATTCTCTTTTAAGAAGGCCTCGAAGTGGGCCTTGCATGTTGGACAGGGTATCATGGCACCGATCGATTTAAAGAAGGCAATGAGGCCACGGCGCTCGTCCGCCCGATAGATTGGAAAGGGCGTTGTGCCGACGCGTTCAGCGATGCCGTGGAGAATGGACCATAGGGGAGGACCCCAATCCGCGGCCTCCGGATATTTTTCATAAGGTATTTTACACTTACAGGGCATCTCTTACTTTTTAGAAAGTATCTCCACTCCAACTTTTTCCGCACCTGTATCCAGATGTCCCAAGAGGAAACCGATACAAGTACTCTAGGATGGTCCTCCGAAATCGATGATCTCCTAGCCACCTGGTGCGACAAGGCCAAGTGTTTCGAGTGGATGCACACGGAAGCCTTTTCTCTGTTTGATAAGAAATCGAAGGATTTCATGATAAGTATCAACTGCCTCACGGCCATATCAGGAGTGTCAAATGTCATTGCGGGTGGATTCGCGATCAACGGATTCCAACTGGCCTGGGTCTTTGGAGGTATCAGTATTGCCGCCTCGACCCTCAATATCCTACAGGACAAGCTCGGGTATCAGTCGTCGAGCCAGCTTCACAAGAAGTTGGCTGGAGATTGGTGCACCATAAAAAGTAAGATTGAGGAGGTCATAACAATCCCCTATGGAGCCAGAAAGGACTGCAAGACTTTCATGCGGTATATTCGGGACGATATTGGCAAGGCGGCACATGACGGAAATGCCTTGATTCCAGAGTATATTCGCGATGCCTGTTACCAGAAATTCAAGGATCTTAGCGGCTTCCATATTCCGGATATCTGTGGGCAGATGGAGCATACGAAGCCCTACGCGGGAGCGAAGGCGCCCTTATTAGAGGTAACGTCATGAACATAAGTTAAGAACCCCAAATGGGGGGTTCTTAACTTATATCCTATGACCTTAACCGCTCATACCAAAGTTAAGAACTCCCCGTTCGGGGGAGTTCTTAACTTTGGTATATCACGGTAAGTGCATAAGTTAGACTAAGGATAGTGGGGATACGACCTTCACGTCGCCAAAGCAGCACGGCGGGCCCTGATGTGGATCCATATCCTTTATAGGATGTAACCATTCCATACAATACAATAGGACTGATATAAGAGAGCATATGAAGAACATGAGGCCTAACTCAAGAAGTATAAAGTATACTTCGATCGGATAAATCCGGTGAACGATCCCATAGACACCTGTTCCCATGAATAGGCCTGTTAAGAACAGGCAGATTCGTGTGAAGTATTTAATAATACAGTTATCTGTGCATTTCATGATGGCCCTTTATGGGTCGGGTGTGGACAATTTTACATAGTTTGTTTCAGAATCCGTCGCGACCGAAGATTATAATAGGTCTTCTCTACGGGTCTGACCGGCTTCGCATACGTAGACATCTGAGACGTGGCGCACATATACTTATCGACTAGGCGGAAGAGACAGCCGAGCATTATACAGGTTATTATGGTCCAGACTTTAGGCATTCCACTTAAGCCCCAGAATGAAACGGGATCCCTTGGGCCAGGCCGTGTCCTGAAAGAGATCCTCTCGAAAGGCGCGCACGGCCCGCTCTCCAAAGAGCGGTCGCGCAGCCTCGATCAGCTCCTTCAGTTCAATCTGGACGCCCTCGCCCACCTGAGCGGCAGCGAGAAGCCACTTGATAAACTCCTTTTGGCGATCATCGCAATCGGCCAGACGCTCCTTCTTAAATACAATAGGACTGAGATAGGTCTCCATCTCATTCTGAATCATGCTCTGTTCAGAATCGTCTCCCATGGCCACTCGTAGAAGCGTCTGCAGCTGGGCCTCCGACTCTAGAATATATCCCTGGAACTCCGTGAACATCGTGTCCATGCGTCGCCGGTGCCCGACCAGCGAGTTCTTGTGTTTGGCCACTCCGAGGCTGTGGGACCGGAGAAGATTCGTGATGAGAAGTCCCTTCGCCTCCAGGGCCCGCACGGCCGCCGCCTCCTCCTTTACGGGCCGGGCCATGGCCTCCACTGTCTCGAAAAGAGGACGAAGAACCTGCAGATAGAAGACGGGGTCCTCCCGAGCCAGAAGATTGGACATGAAGAGGATGAAGCGCCCGTCCTCGAGGAACTCGACGTCGATGTCTCCGCCCCGACACTTTCCGACGATGCCGTGGCGCAGACTGACAAGGATACCGCCGGCCACGTCCGGATGCAGTCGGAGATCGCGACGAAACTTCTCGACCTCCTCGCTCGACACCATGCGCGTATAGTTCTTGCTTTCCCAGAAATAGACCGCCTGGCCTCGAGTCATCCGGATATCGGCCGTCTGGGCTTCCTTGGCCACCACCTGGATGTCGCAGTCGTAGGCCTTTTTCAGAAGGCCCTCCACGAGAGTCTCTCCGAAGGCACCCTTCTCCTTTGAGGAGCTGAAGGTCTTGGTGATCGAGTTCTGGAGGCCCTCGACGCGAGTCGAGACGGCGTCCATGTTCTTCTCTAGAGTCTGCTGGAGGCGATTGATCTGGTCGTCCTTATCACGGAGGATTTCCGCGAACTGATCCTTGACCTCCTGGCGACTGAGGGAGCGGATGGTGGCGGCGGAGGCCTCCATGGCCTCGATGCGATGGGTCGCGGCGCGCAGAGCCTCTTCGGCCTTGGCCTTGTCCGCCTGGAGCTTCGTCGTAGTGGTTTTCAGCTGGGCGTCGAACTCGGCCGTTGCTTCGGCTATGGCCTCTTGGTGCGTCTCCTGGCGAAGGGTCTCTAGAGAACGCTTTTGGATATAGAGGGCCGCATCCGCACCGAGCTTTAAGGCAAGCGCGATGCTGTGTGGGGTGGTCTCTGGGGCTGTGTAGAATGACGGTAAGGGGGAATCCTTTGGAATATCAAGATGGATTGTGCGGCTCATTATATATATATAGCGTCGAGCGTTTAAATCCCGAGAGCCAAGTTAAGCACTTACCTTACAGGGTTGGTAAGTAGGCTAAGTTAAGCACTTACCTTACAGGGTTGGTAAGTAGGCTAAGTTAAGCACTTACCTTACAGGGCCCCGCAGGAAACAGCTCCGGCTTCGCATCCTTATACCACTTTGTCGGATAGGCCGTCCGGGCGCCAGCAAGAATGGCCCCCCACCAAGAAAAGGTGCTATTAGAAATAACGGCACCCCCCTCGCACAAACTCATAAAGGCCAGCGCGGCCAGCTCCGGCTCATCTACGAACTGCTTGTCCTGCAGCCACGGCTGCTGCTTGCACCAGGCAATATCGTCCGAAAGAACATACCAGTGCAGCGGCTTTGTCGAGATGGCCTGGATCGCCGCCTCATAGTATTCCTGTGTCTGGACCCAGTGCGCACTCGGCTCTTTAAGATAGTCTCCGCGACGAATGTGAACAAAGGCCGCGCGTCTCGGAAGGCGCATATTATACTTGTGGGTGAGCTGGCGCCTCAGCGGAGCCAGAGCCTCGATGAACTCACCTCGGATAATCGGAAGAATCGGAGCAATCGCCGGCAAGTTCTGAAAGTAGCCCTCGAGGCGCACCACGTCGGCTCCGACGAAGCGCTGAGGCGTCCAGGATTCGAAGGCATCCTTTTGATCATAGACGATGGCCGGCTTCAGAGGAGCGGTGCGCAAGCCTTTGAAAAGAATACCGTTGTAATCTGTATTCGAGTGCGGGCTAACTCCGTCGAGTAGCACGAGGGTCCCTCCGAGTGTCTGGGCGGCTATCCGGCCCGCTGCGTATTGGAACATCTGGTTTCCGACTCCGCCAGAAAGATTTTTAATAACATACTGGGACATTCCTGCCTTCCTAATAGAATGAATCTTAAGTTCTTAGTTAACCTTGAAAAGAATGCCTTTTATGTTTTATTACTATCGGTGATTGGCATCATGTGGTGGATGGCCGTCTACGGCCTACTAGATGATCTTGCACAGCACATTAAGGATAAGCATAATATTCCTCGCCGGGTTCAATATGTCTTTATAATAGCGTTTGTTATATTAGTTATATTATTAGATCCGAAGATCCTTCATACCTTTTAACTAGGTAGACCTCAAAAATTTACAGCTAACCCGGCCCAAATACTTGCAAAATGCCTGTGACCCGTGCCCAGTCCGAGATGGTTGCTGCTGCCCACACTCTCCTTAGCCTGAAGGTTCAGAAGGCACCGAAGGCACCGAAGGCCCAGAAGGCGCAGCGTAAGGCCGCGATCGTCGCGCGTCAGCTCATCCGGCTCTGCGCCGAGTCTGAGCAGGATTGAAGCTTGCAGACCCCGTCGACTAGAGTCGACTGACAACGCGGACACAGATTAGAAGAATCATAGAACGCCTTTAGGATAGGCGCACAATCCAGACAGGGTTGAAAAAAATGCATATAACGGGTTTCCATAAGAGATGTCAAAGTCAGCTCCTTTGGAACACCGCATAAATCACAGAGATTTTTTTCGGTCGCGATACGATACCATTCGAGTTCAAAGGCGGCCTGGCATGCGTCGCACTCACACAGGGGGTCACAAGAGGCACTCATTTACTTAGTTAGATAGGGGCCATTTTAGGTCTAAATGAGAATCTATATTAGTTCTAGATGGGCCAGCTCTTTTCTACCACAAAGGAAGTCCCTAAACCTATATCTATCAATGGACCCGTGTCTGCTAACACCGTTATCTGTGAGATATGTAAGATGAATAGCAATAAGATGTGGACGGCCTGTAATATCTGTTCGAATGAGGTAGAATATCCGGTAGAGTTCAGTAGTTAGACCTTTGAAGTTTAAAAATGGGCGCTGGTATAAAATTGATAAAGTCGGCTCGTAAAAGCCAGGTAAGAATGTCACGCGCTTATATACCGCCCTCCAAGCGCAAGGCCGTCGAGACTGTTGCGACCATCGATCCCGAGACCCTTAATAATATCAGCCTCTTCCCCACCCTCGGCACCCAGATGGCAGCGAAGGCCACCGCGATGAAGTTCAAGGCAGTTGTCAACGAACAGATTGAGGAAGAGAAGCGGCGACTCGATCAGGAGAAGATGCTCTTGGAGCACACTCTTCTGCTCGAAGGCGAGTTTGACAAGACCCTGAACTACAGCGCGATGACGGATGAGGAGATTGAGAAGTATGGACTCTGGCGTCGGCGATGGCCTATTTCGAAGACTTCTTAGGATCCGGGTGTGCAGGAACCCCAAGAAACTCGTCAAAAATCGCATTTTTTGCTTGAAAGGTCCACTTCTCCCACTTTAGAGAATGGTGCGCATCGTCCGTCGACGAGAGCCAGTCGTCATAGGCCTCGTCATTCTGCTTGATCCACTCTTTACGAACGAACTCGACCAGCTCCTTATCTCTCCGAAACTCCTCGGCCTCTGGCAGGCAGAAAAATAAGCGGATTCCGAAGATAAATAGCTCTATATTCTCCGTATGATCTTCATGCAGTTGCCGGGAAAATGTAAGAAGGGCTACGGCGGGATTCTCATTAGAGATGGCGGATAGGATATCTTTTACACCTTTACTGGCAGCCTCCATTCTAACGATTGCCGCCATTTAAACTTTTTATAAACAGTTAGAATCATATGTCCGAGTTCAAATATATTGGACAGAGTATTATAGACGAAATCAAAGCCTTTCATGACAAGAACGCAGACCTGGATGCGTCTGGAACCATTGACATGTCGGGGCTAATGAAGGCCTCTAAGAAACTTGACCTCTTTATAAAGGGCGACTTCAAGGCCCTTTGGGAAATGGCGGAGGCTGAGGTGGAATCTCTAAAGGAGTCTGTGCAGGATTTGCAAAAGGATTACGATGATACTCTTTTGAGTATTGAAGAGGCCTATGACGTAAAGCTGAGCAATGAAACGCAACAACTTCAGAGGAGTCTCTATGTAATGACGCGGTGCGCCAAACATCTGAGTGCCCTACATGCTCGATATGCCGCGAGAAAAGAGGATGAGGCGGAGGGCGATTAATGCCCGGGCCAAAATTGAAGCGGCTGCGCCCCCCTATGTCGGTATCACACCATGTCTTGCCCGCCCTTCCTTATCCGCTTCGTCAAGAACATCGAGAAGGAGATCGACGATGTCCTGAAGATCACCCCTGCTGCAAATGACACCTATGACTGGATCTATCGCGAGCACGATCAGAAGGTGAGCCATCGCACGACTCTCATGCGGAACTCGGTGAATGCGCGGATTGAGACTCTCTTCAAGCTCCTGAGCTATGACTGCGAGCCGCCTCTCCAGGTTCAGGTCGACGTTCCTGGGTTTCCGCAGGTCCTGATCCCCTTTGATGACATCGATGTGGTGAAGAGCTTTATCTGCGACGCCCTCGACATGACGATGGGTGCGTGGCCGGTGCGTGACTGGCCGAAGGAGGAGTGCTATTGCTGCGGCGATGATATCGACGAGGAGACGGAGAAGGTCGATGAGATTCCGCCTCTCGAGAGGGAGTCGGCGATCGATGAGTCAGAGTCCATGCCGCCTCTCATCGACGTGAATGGCCAAGAGGTCCATGAGAACCAGGAAAACGCAGAGATCAACAACCACTACAACTACTACCACAATCACAACTACATGAACAACCCCAACGCCTGGTCTTGGAACAATAGCTGAGACCTATGCGCGTCACGTGCAGTAACACAGCCCCCATTTTTTACTGGGAAAATTGACCGCCGCCGCCCCTACCGCAAGCATAAAAGATGTCTCTCGGATTCACGGTCACCTTCGTCAACTCGGACACCAACTCCAAGAAGGATAATGTGCTTGAGGTGACGCCCTCCGATGAGGGCTTCGTCTGGCGATACAAGGATGCCACGCTCCGTTCTGGGCACAAGGTAGTTCTCACGCTGCACGAAGCCTATGATCGCATGGAGACGCTTCTCGACATGGTCTACTACGATCGCTACCCGATTGAGATGATTCAGATTGACGTGCCTGGCTATCCGAGCACCATCTACAAGCACGAGGATCTGAAGCACATGCGCCGCATCATTCTCGAGTCATTCTACATGACTCTGAAGACGTGGCCTTCGCGCGATCTTCCTCCGATCCCCAGCTCTCCTTGCCGATCGACGCCTGTGCGGACCCGTCCCGCTCCGTGTGCACCGCGCGCGCCTGTGCGGACCCGTCCCGCTCCGTGTGCACCGCGCGCGCCCGCTGCGATGTCGTTGCACATGGCCTTCCATGATTAGTAAAAAGGTGATGCCTTAAAATTTATTGTAATCTTTTTGATTGTTACAGTCATGTTCGAACTCAAGCCCGGCCCTAAGCTGGTCTCGCTCCTCCTCTTTCTCGAGGCATCTGGAATCGAGTTCACCGTGCGTGACCCGCAGATGCTAATGGAGGCACTGATCCCTGAAAAGGATAACCCATATCTTACGCCGACACTCCTCTATAACCTCAAGCTTCTTGACATCGTCGAACTTCTACCAGAATCCTTCAACGCCTTCAAAGAGATCGTTAAAAAGATGGATGCGCTGCCTTCTGGTGATCTCTACAGGAAGCCGAACGCGGCCTTCAAACACTTCTGTGGAGCCGAGGCCCTCACTGCCTCTGGCTGCATCACTCGCAACCAGGCTCTAGACTGCGTCTACAGGTATGTTGAACTGAAGACGCTTCGCAACGACCAGGACTTTATCAATCTCGATAGAGTTCTTCAGGACGCCCTCAGCACTGGTATCGGGTGTGTTCAGAGCCTCGGACTCACTAATCTTGTCGAATCGATATTCTGACCTCGATGGCCTTACGTAGCTTAGCAATCTCTTGATCCAACTCCACACCTGCAGTCGCATAACAGACTAAGAGATTATTTTTTGCGGCGAAGCTGCCCTGTTCAGCGGCTCGGTTATACCAGTTAAGAGCCTTGACTAAGTCCTGCTCGACACCACGTCCCTTCTCGTAAGAGATTCCTAGCTGGAACTGGGCATCGACGTGACCGTTCTCAGCGGCCAGATGAAACCACTTGTTGGCCTCTTTGTGATTAAGAGGAACCTCCTCACCCGTGATATACTTGCGTCCTATGAGATATTGATCATTTGCATTAGCCATGCCCTTATTATCTGGTCATCTATAATAAATTTTGTTAAAAAGGGGTGAAGCTCTGAGACTTTAGAAGAGGTGAAGCTCTGAGACTTTAGAAGGGGCACAACACGTTGCGGATGATGATCTGCGACCAGATGTGTGAAGATGGATGAGGTCTGGTCATGTTACCCTTGGCATACCAGCCATCTGCCGCATAGTCCTTGAGCCGAGCCTGGATGGACTCAACAGAGCCAGTCAAGACCTTCCAGTTACACATTCGTGACTGGGTGGGGGCGGGCGCGGGTATCAACTTTGGCTTGGGGCCAAAGTTATGTGAACACGGAGTGTTGGCTCAACTTTGGCTTGGGGCTGAGGCTGGGTCTGAGGCTGGGGTCTGGGTGGCCTGGGACCCAATAAAAAAGATGTTTTTGTCTTCTGTTTTGTTTTGTGTGTTTTATTGATTGTGTTTAGCGGCGCTTAGGCGCGAGCCCATCGAAGCGGCCTGCCACCTTGAAGCGGCGGTCCGTGTTCCACTCAGGCAGCCAACCCGCCTCGCCAGGGTGCAGGCGGTCACAGACGTGCTTGGCGACGAAGGCGCCAGTCTTCGGGTCCGTATACTCGTGCGACCAGCACTCTGTGGTGACGCCGAGCGTGGTAGGACGCGCCGGCGTGCCCTGGCAGTTGTAGAGGAACTTGCAGGGCTCTGCGCGCTTCTGGATGGCTTTCGCACCGTGGCGATTGCAGGCCGCGCCATTGCGGATAGCCACGCGCTCGGCCTTTGAGCGGCAGTCTGCCGCAGCTGCGGCGGCGGCAAGGGCAGCGTCGTGCTGGGCCTTTGAGGCGACGTATTCGACCTCAAGGCGCTGCTCGAGAGCGATCATCTCGTGGCCTGAGATCTCCCAGAGCGACTCGCCTGACTTCATACGGAAGTAGTCATGCGCAGCCTGCGGGCCGAACATTGCGAGTGTCTTCTTGAAATCGGAGGTCTCGGAGTAGTGTGTCTCTGCGTTGCAGCAGATACCCTTGCAGTTCTTGGCGTGCCCGATAAGGACACCATTGTCGTAGTTCATCTTGAGGATCTTGGGAGAGTCTTGGAAGGCTTCTTGGCAGTGTCTTGGCTTCTTGGATTTACTTGGCGGCAATGAGCTTTACTGGGGGTTTGCTCAATCAATTTTATAATGAAGTTGAATACCTACAGATCTATTACAGAGTCTATGATATTAACAGAGGGTATCATAGAGGGAGCAGAGGCTCTGCTCCCTGTGTTATAAGCAGAGCAGGTGCTCCTATAGGGGTCGATATGAAGGCCTCTGTTAGCCCAGATGCCTACATAGGCTCTGCTTAACCATAGGCCAAGCAGAGGCTCTGCTCCCTGTGTTATAAGCAGAGCAGGTGCTCCTATAGGGGTCGATATGAAGGCCTCTGTTAGCCCAGATGCCTACATAGGCTCTGCTTAACCATAGGCCAAGCACAGGCTCTGCTTAACCATAGGCCAAGCAGAGGCTCTGCTATATACACACCATAAGCAGAGGTTGTGCTATCTACCCACCAGAAGCAGAGGCTCTGCTATCCACACACGTCAAGCACAGGCTCTGCTATCCACACACGTCAAGCAGAGGCTGTGCTTAAGCGCATAATAGGCATAGCCTCTGTAATGCAGAGAGTATAATACAACAGATTCAATTCTAATATAAAATTGATGAGCCAAACCCCGGTAAATGTCATCACCCCCCAAGAGCAAGTAACAACGAACACCCTTCAAGACACCCTTCCAAGATATTCAAGATGATCAACGAAATCATGTTCCTCATAACCCTCTTCCTGCTTACCTGCGTCAACCTCCCCCTCGTCATCGTGATGTATCTGAGCAACATAGAGAAGCGCCGCCGCGAGGAGGCACTTCTGGCCGCGCGCCAAGCGCGAGTCTCGCGCGAATAACGTGAAGTGCCAAAGTTAAGCGCACCCTCACTTCGTTCGGATGGCTTAACTTGTGTCACTAACATTACATCCTCAAGTTGCCGAAGCGGCGCACTAGGTGCGCCTAACTTCGACACTTTGCGGTAGATGCACAACACGTTATCACAAGGACCCCCTTTTTTTATGTCTCTTATCAACTTCCGCCAGATCGATCGGCAGATTAAATGGAGTTATCCGGTGCACGGCATGAAAAGTAAAATTGATGATCCATCAACCTAATAAAGTTACTACGCCCCCCAAGCAACAAATAGCAAAGGAGCAAACAAAAATGAGCGCAATCGAGATCAAGAACCGTCTTCAGGAGATCAAGGATAGTGTGTCCGCGGCAGTGTGGAAGGAGGCTCTCAGCCTTCTTGCCGACGCGAAGCCCAAGCGTGTGCTCACAGAGGAGCACAAGGCCAAGATGCAGGCAGGTCGTGTTGCCAAGAAGGCGGCAAAGGCCGATGCCGAGGTCACTGTCGCTGCCGCAAAGCCCAAGAAGGTGAAGGCAGAGGTGACCGCTGTGCTTAGTGATAAGCCCAAGCGCGTGCTCACGGATGAGCACAAGGCGAAGATGCAGGCCGGCCGTGTTGCCAAGAAGGCCGCAAAGGCCGCAGAGGTTGCGGAGATCGCAGTCGCAGTCGCAGAGGTCCTAGAGGTCGCAAAGCCGAAGCGCGTGCTCACAGATGAGCACAAGGCGAAGATGCAGGCGGGCCGTGTTGCCAAGAAGGCGGCAAAGGCCGCAGAGGCCGCAGTCGCAGAGGTCGCAGTCGCAGAGGTCGTCGCAGAGGTCACAGAGGTCGCAGAGGTCGTCCCAGAGGTCGCAAAGCCGAAGCGCGTCCTCACAGCGGAGCACAAGGCGAAGATGCAGGCGGGCCGCCTCGCTAAGAAGGCGGCAAAGGCCGCAGAGGTTGAGGAGG
>Ga0209084_1001382_pt1 | contig 20482 bp, 23 predicted proteins | sample C_130820_MF_Meta_FD_187309 | JGI IMG/M metagenome (GOLD analysis project Ga0209084, IMG submission 187309) | Freshwater microbial communities from Lake Croche, Canada to study carbon cycling - C_130820_MF_MetaG (SPAdes) (version 2) | ecosystem: Environmental > Aquatic > Freshwater > Lake...
TATGTGGTTTTGATTCCTGTTCCTAATCCAGTTGCGTTAATAGTGACAGTGCCTGTACTAGTATTACTATTTGTCATATAAACAATATACATTCCGTTTACAGGCATATATGTAGGAACAGTAATAAGAGCAATTGTCTGTGCACTGGCTGATCCGGAAAAAGTAATAATATTGGTGTAAAAAGTTGGATAAGGTCCTGCTCCTGTATTTGCCAAAACGAGTGTAGTAAAAGGAGTTGAATATGTTGCTGTACCTTGTGATACTAACAACGTTTGTTGAACTCCTTGACCATCCCAACTGGATGCTGGAGTAGTTGATGCAGAATTATAGTAAACATTTCCACTAGTTGTATTGTAAAATAAAAATGCGCCTTGGCTACCAGTTGATGCATTTATAGGAAGTGTTGTTCCAGTGCATCCTGTTATGCCTGTAGATCCTGTCCATCCTTGAACTCCAGTACATCCAGTTGATCCTGTAGTACCTGTTGTTCCTGTTATACCTGTTGATCCAGTTGAACCAGTAGATCCTGTAGATCCTGTTACACCAGTGCATCCAGTGTATCCAGTTGAACCAGTAGATCCTGTTGATCCTGTTACACCAGTGCATCCAGTGTATCCAGTTGAACCAGTAGATCCTGTAGATCCTGTTACACCAGTGCATCCAGTGTATCCAGTTGAACCAGTAGATCCTGTAGATCCTGTTACACCAGTGCATCCAGTGTATCCAGTTGAACCAGTAGATCCGGTTGATCCTGTAGATCCTGTGTTACCAGTAGTTCCTGTGTATCCAGTTGATCCTGTAGTACCTGTTGTTCCTGTATTACCAGTAGTTCCAGTGTATCCAGTTGAACCAGTAGATCCGGTTGATCCTGTTACACCAGTGCATCCAGTGTATCCAGTTGAACCAGTAGATCCTGTAGATCCTGTTACACCAGTGCATCCAGTGTATCCAGTTGAACCAGTAGATCCGGTTGATCCTGTAGATCCTGTGTTACCAGTAGTTCCTGTGTATCCAGTTGATCCTGTAGTACCTGTTGTTCCTGTATTACCAGTAGTTCCAGTGTATCCAGTTGAACCAGTAGATCCAGTTGATCCTGTTACACCAGTGCATCCAGTGCATCCAGTGTATCCAGTAGATCCTGTAGATCCTGTAGATCCTGTGTTACCAGTAGTTCCTGTGTATCCAGTTGATCCTGTAGTACCTGTTGTTCCTGTATTACCAGTAGTTCCAGTGTATCCAGTTGAACCAGTAGATCCTGTTGATCCTGTTACACCAGTGCATCCAGTGTATCCAGTTGAACCAGTAGATCCTGTAGATCCTGTAGATCCTGTTACACCAGTGCATCCAGTGTATCCAGTTGAACCAGTAGATCCTGTAGATCCTGTAGATCCTGTATTACCAGTGCATCCAGTGTATCCAGTTGAACCAGTAGATCCGGTTGATCCTGTTACACCAGTGCATCCAGTTGAACCAGTAGATCCAGTTGATCCTGTAGTTCCTGTGTATCCAGTTGAACCAGTAGATCCTGTATTACCAGTAGGTCCAGTAATTCCTGTGCATCCAGTGTATCCAGTTGAACCAGTTGTTCCTGTATATCCTGTTGGTCCAGTGGAACCAGTTGTTCCGGTTGATCCTGTAGTTCCTGTATATCCTGTTGGTCCAGTGGAACCAGTTGTTCCGGTTGATCCTGTAGTTCCTGTATATCCTGTTGGTCCAGTTGTTCCGGTTGATCCTGTAGTTCCTGTATATCCTGTTGGTCCAGTTGTTCCTGTTACGCCAGTGCAACCTGTATTTCCAGTATTTCCAGTTGTTCCTGTATTGCCAGTAGGTCCTGTTACACCAGTGCAACCTGTATTTCCAGTTGTTCCAGTATTACCAGTAGATCCTGTATTACCAGTAGTGCCAGTCATACCTGTGCATCCTGTAGTTCCTGTATTTCCAGTATTTCCAGTTGTTCCAGTAATACCCGTTTTACCAGTAGATCCTGTATTTCCGGTAGTTCCAGTATTTCCTGTTGAACCAGTAGTTCCAGTTGTTCCTGTTACACCAGTGCAACCAGTAGTTCCAGTTATTCCTGTTGCACCTGTGCATCCTGTATTTCCAGTAGTTCCTGTAGATCCTGTTGAACCAGTAATACCAGTGCAACCTGTAGTTCCTGTATTGCCAGTAGTTCCAGTAATACCCGTTTTACCAGTTGACCCAGTTGAACCTGTTGTTCCAGTCGGACCGGTTTCACCTGTACAACCTGTTGTTCCTGTTTTACCAGTACAACCAGTTGATCCTGTTGTTCCTGTTTTACCAGTACAACCAGTTATTCCTGTAGGTCCGGTAGGTCCAACTAGTAAATTCAACGTCGGTTGAACTAAAGAAGGTTTCGCAGGAAGATAATAAGTATATAACTCTGCAGCAGCAACGCTATCACTATTTGTTAACACCTCAATCATAATAATTGGATTTGTTGGTAAGAAAATGCTATTATCATTAATTGTAAGAGCTATAATATAATTCGCAGAAGCATTTGGGTTTTGATCTACAATGGTTACTTCGTTAGATGTATTAATAAGAGTTGCTGGTACAGTTGGATAGTCATCCGCACTTGCTATATACAATTTCCAGAAAACTTTCAAGGTAGTTCCTACATTGAAAGAAGCATCTAACCACAAACTCAAATACCAAACTCCTGAATTTAAATAACTTGTAACAACATCTCCAGGTGCAGTTGAGTATTGAATAACTGAACCACTTGTGTAAGAATAGACAACAGGATTTGCAGAACCATCAAATACAGTACTTGTATCAATAATCTGAACTGAATTCAATGGTTTCGTAAAACTCAATTGGCGAAATGTATTTCCACCTATAGTGACTGTTGCAGTCGGATTTAAATAAAGACGAGCGTTTAACTGAATTCCTGGCCCCTGAGGTCCTGTTGGTCCAGTTGGTCCATCCGCTGCATCAGGAATGAAACAATCACACGGTCCTGGTACAAAACTACAGTCTAATTGACTATCACACGGATCACCATTTGAATCTGTACAAGTTCCACAACTTACATACATCCCACCTTCCACTCTTACACCTGTGATATAATTACTGGATGGAATCCCATTTATATTTTGAGCGTTTACATTGGTCGCATTCACATTTTGAGCGTTTAAATTAGTTGTGTTGATGGTACTCATATTATATAATAACAAACAAATTATTATGTTGATTGGAACATAATAGCTTATATAGGGACAGACACTTATTTAGGGCAAGGAAAAGGACGCTGCGACTTCTCAACTACTAAAGGCTCAGGTAATAGTGTGGCGTTCCTTGTAAAGAAATGAGCACTCTCTAAATTCTTCAACTCAGCCACAAGAGGAGGAGCTGGATTCACCAAATTTGTGGAGTCAATTCCAAATAAAAAAGATTCTATGTCAGCAGGATTTTGGGACATCTGATTCCAAGGGATTTGAGCTGGATTCACACCAAGACCAGGCAATTTTGTGCAATAAGCGGCTCCATATTGGGAATTAGGATAAAGTGTATAGTTCTCTGAATGCTTATATTCTTTTTGTTCTAAATAATAATTTCCAGGTGTGTTGATATTTCGCGTAGATGCCATTAATAATAATATAGATATTATTTTATTATTTATTATTCATTATTCATTATTCATTATTCATTATTCATTATTTATTATTCATTTGTTATAAATATTATAAAGAGAAAATCCTATATACGTTGCCCCACATAATGCTACTGCATCTTTTGTTAAAGATAACTTAATATCTCCAGGAATCAAAACATTAATTATATGATAAGATGCCCACGCTCCAGCTAATGCAAGTAGTGCATTTCCTGTATCCATAATATTATATGTATTTTTATTTTATATTGTTTTTTTATTTTAAATTGTTTTCTACTTCTAATTTTAATGCATTAAAATTATTTTCACTAATTGAACCACTTTCCAAAAGATCACAAATACAAGGATGTATCAAGAAGAAATAGCTATATGAAAATCCAACCATTAATCCAATATCTGGATCTTCACTCATAAAAGTAGACGCTAATTTTTTCAACAATGTAATCATTTTTTCATTTCCAATTATCTTTTCATTTAAATCTTGAATAATTTTATTTACAGCATCATCGCAATAATCGTCCACTCCAAATACTTGCAAAAATTCCTTGAAATATTTCTCTTGTGCTAAGTCAGCAAATTCTTCAGAACCATTATCCAGATCTTGATATGTACATTTAATCTTGGTGTTATACATCTTTTGACTTTTTATTGGTTCACATCATATTTTTAAATACTTAATCTAAAAATATGTTATAAAATTAAATAAATAGTTGGATTATTAAACAGACTGGTTCACAGTGTGAGTATTGAAATAATCCTTATCACGGGTGAGCTCACGGGAAGGAACGCCGCCGCGAATCCATCCATCAGATGCAGCGCCTTCCACACAGTAAGCAGGGTTGGTAACGCGATCCTTCACAGTAGGGATAAGCGGTGTGTTAGAATACTTCATATAGCTCTTTTCAGTCAAGTGAGTAACACTGCGCTTGTTGGTAACAGAATCACCTTGCTGAATCTGGGACTCTAAAACAGGGTTTACAGATCCGCGTCCTAAAAATGGCACAGTAGAAAATGGGCGATGGAAAAGGTCAATACGCGCCTTAGGGTGTGTTTGGATGCTACCAATCAAAAGCTCTGAGCTCTTATCAATATTGCAGCCACCAGCACCAGAGTTATGTCCACCATTGAAGAAAACACCAGGTTGGGTAGTTGCTAAAGCAATAGGCTGCTTCATAGAACAATCATCTGCAAAATAATTTTGCAATAAATAATTAGAAGCCCTTATGTCTTGAATAGTATTTTGATCCTGTGTGCAAGTATCATTTCCAATTCTTGACATATTTTCAAATGTAAAGTTAGTAACATACGCCATATTTATATATAAAAACATTATTTTATTTTGCCACAAATACTAAATTATTTACTAATACAATTTTACTATACTAACATTTAAAATAATAGAATGCAAATGTTATATAAATCCATATTCTAATGATTCTTGTGACCACATTTTACATTCCCAAAAATGAAGTAAGAGAGAAAGAAATAAATAAATGTTTACAGAAAAACTGTAAGAATCCACATATCCAAAAGATATATTTATTAAATGACAGAATCTATGATTTGCCATTAGATCCAGAGTTTACAATAAAAGTGGAGCAGGTTATAATCAATTCAGATCATAATTATAAATTACGTTTTGATGATGCAATCCATTTCATCAACTCCAGACTTCAAGGAAAGATTTGCATTCTCTCTAATAGTGATATTTATTTTGATAAAACCTTGGGCAAAATTGATAGTACAACCATTTCAAACAATGTTTATGCCTTATTAAGATATGATGAAACCGAAAACCAAAACCAAAATGGAGATGGCCAACTTATTGAATTATATTCAAAGGAAGGTAAACCTAGAACAGATTCTCAAGACTGTTGGATTTTTAAGAGTCCGCTAAAAGTAGAAACCAAACTATTAAACTTTGAATTTGGCACTCTTGGTTGCGATAATGTATTTGCCAATATAATTTACAATTCTGGAATTTATATTAGCAATCCGTGTTTACAAATTAGATCTATACACGTTCATTCTTCCAATTTCAGGACATATGATGACTCAACAAGACTTTGGGGGACTTATTGTAAGTTACCACCTTGTAAGTTGAGAGAAATGCCCCCTGTATTTTTTACTGATCAATGGGATAACAAAATAGAGAGGTCAAATATACCATCTAATTCATATGCAAATGTATTAATTTGATTAATATAGTGTGTATCGGAAGTTATCCTGTAATAAAGCGAATTCATTGCCCTCCTTAGCACTTGGCATATTACCATACAAGAACTGTCCAAATGCACCTTGATCTGACGCAACGCGTGTATTAGGAGTTGAGTTAAAGATCCTCAAAGACTGGTCTAAATAGAAGTTCTCTCCTAAATCACCGAATAACTGTTTGTTGGTGTTTTTAATGCCTGGATTCAAGCTCTGTACCATTTTTTTTACATTTTTTGTAATATCTTCATCCACGTCAACATTGAATGAAGGTGGAGCAGCCAATCTATTTGGGTCGTCATTGATCTGTGTCAAAAGCACATTATTAAAAGGATTCTTTTTATTCACAGACTCAAAGTCACTCTTTAAAAAAGACTGAAGCGTCTCAGGGTTTATAATTCTAGGTGCATCTGCAACATAATTTTCTTCAGGACCTTGGAAGCTAACACGTTTTCTAAATCCTTCTTTTTTTGCGTTTGTATTTCCGTTAGTTTTGTAATAATACATTATGATAATTGCAAAAAGTGTAACAAACCCGACAAATAAAATGCGAATAGACATTGTAAAAACAAATCCTAAAATAGATAATATGATGACTAACCTACTAATAGAATTCATCTTCTCTTCAAATGTCATTTTGGGACAAGGCCATAGTTGAGTAACAGCATTTTTGTTTAATAATATTGTAGGGTCATTTAACCAGAATATATTTGACATATTATATATATAACATTACTTAATTTTTATAGAATTTTAAATTTACAAAAAATTAAGTCTCAAATAAATGATGATCTTATATTTCTACTTCTTGCATTTACCTTTCTTTTTTTTACCAGAATTTGTTCCACTTGTTTGCGGTTTTGCACCAACTGGTGTGCGTTCTACTTTCTCTCCTGTACTAAATACAGATAGAAGTTGTTCATCTGTTAAACTGCCAGCAGTATTCTCTTGAGTTTGCAACTGTTGTGATTGTGCTTGAGCCTTTGCTTCGGCCTTGCTTTTCATTCTCTCTTTCATTTGAGCCATCTTCATATTTTGCTGAAGCTTAGATTGCATTGCATTCATATTTGGCTTTGCACCACCTCCTAGTCCCATACCCATACCCATTTTTGCCAACATACTTTGGATATCACCCATCCCAGGCATATTCTTCATCTTATTCATCAGGTCACTTGCCTCTGCAATCAATTCAGTCTCTTTAATATCACCTGATTTAATCTTACTATCCAATTTCTCTCCGACATTTTTTACCATATTCATCAACTTTCCTGGATTTTTGAATAAATTCTGAAATACACCCTTAACGTCTGTTGTACCTTCCAAGTCAATATTCAAATCACTTGCAGTTTCTTCCGCAATCTCTTTGGCAAGATTTCCGATCTTACCACTCATCATATTGTTAATATGTGAATGAATATCATCTGCTGAAGGCATATTTCCCATATTTATTCCGCTTGGTGAACCTTGTCCCCCTTCTCCTTCTTGTTCTTGTTCTTCACCTGCATTCTCAAATAGTCCTTGCATTTTTTCAAGAGTCTCCTCCAGTTTTCCCTTGAAATCTTCTTCGTCAATGTTTTCAAACAACTTGGCAGTATTTCCAAAGGCCTCCTTGCTATGAACACAACCAATCACAGAAAGTGATATTAACTGCAAATATTTCCAAATAGTTTCACGCGTTTTTTCACTAATATCTAACTGCCATAAATACTTGAAACTGATCCCAGGTAGAAAATCAGTATTGGCAGATGATTCTTCTCCAAACATTTCATCATTCTGATATAAAATTTCAAAGAAGCGTTCAGGATATACAGCTAAGCAATGCTTAAACACAAACTTAATGCGATTCTCTTTATCTTTTACAATTTGCGATTCACGCTCTACTGGATCTTCAATATCCTCAAATGACTTCACTTTCCACCACTTGTTAACGATCCCCTCATATTCAGGAAAAGTATTTAAAATATCGTTGATAAAATCAGGAACAATTTTTACAAATTCTTCTGGAGGTTCAATTATTTGACTGGTCATTTTATATGTGTTAAATAATATTATTTATTTAAATCAAACTAAATAACATTAATTTATTTTATTTTATTGTTAGACCAATTAATTAATTTCCCAATAAGATGCCGACAAAATAGCTAAATTTTGTACATATTTCATACACATTCCTTGATCTCTTGGATCCATATTTCTCATAGGACCTTTCATTTTATTAATGGCATCCAAGGTCTTTGAGCTCCATTCGCTTAAATTCACTACATCATTATCATAATCCTTTTCAATGAAAAAACTCGTGTCTCCATCTTCTATAATCTTTCGGTATTTGATTACAACATATCTGTACCATACATCAATTAAAACCTTAGGGTTTGTTTTTCTAAAAAATATAAATGCATTTTTTGCCAATATTAGATCAGGATCTTTGGGGAAAATAACAATTACGTCTTCTACAAACTGCATAAATTGATCATTAAATGTTTTCAAAAGTTGCGATTTCATTTGTGGAGTTATTTGATACGTCATATTTTTATTATTATTATTATTATTTTTTTAAGTTTATTCCATAAAAATAAACAATTATTTTTAAATTTCTATGTTGCATACATAAGACTACAGTTTCCACCAACAAATGTAACTACATTGATTCTCTCTTCAAAAAGTACAAGATTAAAGTTGTAGTCATAAATTCTCCAAGTTGGTTTGTTAATTCCTATAACATTCCCCGTTTGTGGATCACATATTGTAAGTGACTGTGCAAGGGGATCTAATGGCGGAACAATCGTATTCATTTCAAAAACAATATTGTTAAAACGATTCATATTTATTGCTCCTGAAGGTTGTAAATCAAATGGCGATGTATTCATACAAAAATTATAGCAATACAATCCATCTGGTGCATTTCCAGCTGTGCGCAAATATTTTTCTATCAAGTTATAAACTGTTGCCGGTTGATTATTCTCTCTATAAGAACCATCTAATAATATTCCTAAATACACCAAAATATCTTTCTCATTATCAAAACTGTATGTTCCAGTAATCATCCAACCTGTTAGCTTACCATCTGCATTCACACCTGGACCAATTTGCACTTCAGTAGGCACTCCATTATCATAACGGATTGTAGTATATGCACTTGTTGTTGGTGCTTGTATCAAGTCATTCGGAATATATCTATATGGCCAATTTGTATAATTGCTCCATTCATTGCGTAAATTCACATCACTACGCTGCATATAAAACAAGTAACTGCTAATCATACCAAGTGAATCCAATTGGATCTTATTTGGACCGGTCACATTATAAAAGACCGACTCGCGCACTTGTTTAAATAAATATTTCTGCTCATTGAGTGCAAAGATTCGCGATTCTTCATTAGAGAGAAAACAATAAGTACAATTTAAGTGAACATCTGCATTCCATATTGTGCGCTGATCAGTATATGAGTTCACACCCAATTCAATATCAGGCGGTGTTTGTAAAAATCGGAAAAATTGCATATACCACAAGTTGAAATTCGGTGCCACATAAGGATAATTATTTACACTATCAAATACATCGCGTATTTGGAAGAGCTCTTGTATAGGTCTAAGCGTAATCGTTATATGTAGCTCGTTGTATTGCAATGAAACAAGTGGAAATCCCATTTGTGACCGGAGACCAAACCACGCATTTAGTGGCACAACTAGTGTGCGACCGCGAATAGATGGCTCAGCTCCTGCTGGATTTGAATTATAAAAGGCATTTGGATAGGAATTCACACGTGTGCCTGCATTTGCCGGGTCAAAAATTTCAGGAACATTCCCAACCATTTTATCAAATAAATCCTTCTTTTCTCCAGTAAAATCGCGCTGCACTTGGGCCAATAAATAAGATCCCGAAAATTCCTGGATCGTCTGGTTACCACAAGTAATTGAAATCTTGGAAATCAATTTAGCACCAATATTTTCAATCCATCTGAACTCATAAGGAATCCAGGCACCGGCATTATTTTGTTCAGTTGTTGTGTCATTTACTGGTGGCATTATTGGACTCCATATGTTTGGCAATTCTACTGACAGATAGCAGTCCATTAATAGGTCTGCATAACGCTTAATCTTGAATGTGAAGACAGATTCTTCGGCAAGACGCAAGGTTTTTGCACCTTCAAAGTCTAAACGAAACTTCTGAAGACCAAAATTGGTGTACTTTGCATAAGTACTCTTGAAAAAGGTTTTGGTCGGGTTGCCAGTTAATATAATATTTTGTTGTCCTTCTGATACTAAGTTCATTAAGCCACCTGCCATTGTTTTGTTATAATATACCAACAATATATTTAATTGAATTATTTATAATACAATTATTTTTTGAAAGACAATTATTATAAAAATAATATAATATATTAGATAATGTCTGATCCAACAACAAAGCCAAGTATTACATCAAGAATGGGAAAATCACTCGGAAATGCAACAGATTCTTTACGAAATGCTATGAAACAAATAATGCAAAATATGGATGAAAATTTTATTACTATATTTATTTCCATTGCAATTATAATTATTGCAATTATGATAGTTATTTATTATTTTATAAAGAAGACCTATGTGTCTAGAACTTGTAAAACAATGGATAACTTATATTCAACTATAAATACAAAAATATCAAATGCTGTTACTAGCACAGACCCTGATAGTCAATATTCATTAAGAGATTACTATATTAAGACTGCATACAATTGTTGTAGTTTAGGAAGTTATAAGAATTCATTTGTAAGCATATGTATGTTCAAGGACTTGGTCAGGCAAGGTGTTCGTGGTTTTGACTTTGAGGTATATTCCATTGACGATCAACCTGTCATTTCCACATCTACTGAAGACGATAATTTTTATGTTAAAGAAACATATAACTATGTTCCTTTCTCTCAAGTAATGGAAATCATTACAAATGCCTCTTATTCACCTAACCCTCGTGATCCAATTATTTTTCATTTGAGAATCAGGAGTACAAATATAGCAATGTACGAAAATTTAGCTTCACTCTTTAAAAGATATGATAACTTCTTTTTGGGTCCCGATTACAGTTTTGAAAATGGTTTGAAAAATGTCGGTGAAGTCAAAATTGCTGAATTACAAGGTAAGATTGTAGTGATAGTGGATAAATCCAATATGACCTTTATGGATTGTAATGCATTTTATGAGTATGTAAATATGACAAGTAACTCAGTATTTATGCGTGCATTAAGATATTATGATGTGAAAAATACCCCTGATATGGTGGAGCTTATTCAATACAACAAGAAATTTATGACAATTGCAATGCCTGATAAAGGTGCAACTCCGCAAAATCCGAATCCAATTGTTTGTCGTGAAATGGGTTGTCAAATGATTGCAATGGTTTACCAGAACTTTGATAATTATTTAGCTGCTGATAGTGCGTTCTATGATAAAAATGGTACTGCGTTTGAATTAAAACCTGAAAGGCTCAGATATATCCCTATGTACATTGATGATCCTGCTCCTCAGAACCCCGATTACTCTTATGCAACAAGAAGCGTTTCTGCGGATTATTACAGTTTTGATATTTAAAATTGGATTTGATTGAAAAATAATTTGATTGAAAAATAATTTGATTGAAAAATAATATGTTTTTAAAAAGTATATTATATTTGATTATATTAGTAACTTAATGCCAGCAAAATTATGTGATAAAGGGATGTCTTTTGAAGATTGTGAACTAACTATATTAAGAGCCGCAGTAGATAATGCTGAAGAAAAACTCGGTAAAAGAATCGTTAATTCACCTGAAATCAAAGAAATTATTGAAATTGTTGAAAATTTTATTAAGAAAAAAGGTCTTATTTGTTATGGTGGAACAGCCATCAATAATATTTTACCCAAGGAAGATCAATTTTATAACAAAGAAGTGGAAATGCCTGATTACGACTTCTTCACTGCAAATGCGCTTGAAGATTCTAAGGAACTCGCAGACATTTATTTCAAAGCAGGATTTACTGAAGTTGAGGCAAAATCTGGTCAACACTATGGCACATACAAGGTCTTTGTGAATTTCATTCCTGTTGCAGATATTACAAATGTTCCGAAAGATTTATACAAAAGACTCAAACAAGAGTCTATCAAAGTTGCAGGTATTTATTATGCTCCGCCAAATTATTTAAGAATGTCTATGTATTTGGAATTATCTCGTCCTGCTGGTGATACTAGTCGTTGGGAAAAAGTTTTGAAACGTCTTACACTTTTGAATAAACACTATCCACTTACTGCACATCAATGTATGCAAGTTGACTTTCAGAGAGAAATGGCTGATAAGGTTCACGGAAACGAAATTTATGAAACCGTCAAAGACACATTGATCAATCAAAGCGTTGTCTTCTTCGGCGGTTATGCGATCTCTCTTTATTCAAGATATATGCCTGTTGCCCTTCAAAAACAGTTGAAGAAGATCCCCGATTTTGACGTCATTTCAAATGATCCTGAAACAACAGCTGAAATCATCAAAGAGCGTCTGAAAGACATCAATATAAAAAATGTCAAGATAATTAAACGCCCGCCAATCAGCGATGTCATTCCAGAGCATCTTCAGGTTCAAGTTGGCGAAGATACAATTGTTTTCATATATAGACCGATTGCTTGTCACAGTTATAACAATATTGTAGTTCAAGGTAAACTTATTCGTGTTGCAACGATTGACACTATGTTGAGTTATTATTTGGCATTCTTATATACTGGACGCAATTATTATGACGTAGATCGTATTCTTTGTATGTCTAAATTCCTTTTTGAAGTACAACAGAAAAACCGTCTACAACAAAAGGGTCTACTCAAAAGATTTAGCATTACTTGTTATGGACATCAAGAAAGTCGCGAAGAAATGCGTGCTGAAAAATCCGAGAAGTTTAAGGAATTGAAAGATAAACGCAATTCTAAAGAATTTGAAGAATGGTTCTTGACTTATCGTCCAATTGATAAAATGAAAACAAAAACAGGAACAGGAACTAAAGCAGTAACTAAAGTAAATGCAACAAAATCTAAGTCTGTGAAAAAAGCAACAAAGGCAAAGAAGAAAAGTCAGAAAAGAGGTCGTGGTGGGTTTTTCATCTTCAAATAACTCGTAACACACAATTTTAATTCATTCATAATATTTATAATACAAATCTATATATATTATGTCACAGTCAAGGCAATTATTTCCTTCAAAATTAGGTAATGGGTCTACTGGGCCTACTGGACCCTCAGGAACAACAGATATTTTAGATACTAATAATACTTGGAGAGGAACAAATCAATTTAATGCTTCTTTAAATTCCAGATTTGCTTCTTTTCTTGGAACTCAAACTCCTCCATCATCCTTCCTCGCAGGTCAAGGAATATGTGTAGGTTGGAACACTGCTACTGGTTTCCTTGGTGAAACTGATTTTGTGAATATAAGAGGTGATGGTGATGGTGGTTTTTATTTTTATAATATAGCTAGAAATGGAACATTAACATCACCTCTTTTTATTATTGATTCTTCAGGAGTAATAGGACCACAAGGAATAACGCCTACTTATACTACATTGCCAACTTTTACATCTGCGCAAATAGGTGGTATTATTACACAGGCAATAGACACAACAGCAATTCGAACTTCAACCAGTACTATAACATTTGATCCAAGTATAGTTTCCACAATAACTTTGCCTATTGGAGTTTGGATTATAACATTCAATTTAATTTGCACTCTTAATACTTCTGCCTCTGGAGTCGTACTAAATCTTGCAATTGGACCGAGCGTTGCAACTATATATGGACAGACTTCTTCTTATGGTCTTCCTGCGTGGGATGTTTCATCTACTTTAACAGTTACACAACGAATAACTGAATCAACAATTATAAATGCATATGCTGAGGGAAAAACGTTCAACGCTGGTGTTATTGCGACGCCTAAAAGTCTTGGATCTTTTTTCCAAGCAGTAAGAATTGCCTAATCAAAAACAATAAGACTCTATACATTGGTTATAAAGTTTTACAATTTTTTCTTTAGCAAAATGAATTAATTTGTGATTATTTATATCAGAATATTCCTCTTTTGAGAAAAAGGTCTTAAACAAATGCAAAATACAAATAATAGTTATAACAATTCTCTCAATACAATATTTTATTATTTTATTATTTATCTGATCTATGAGTGTCCAATCTTCCACATAACTACACATCTTAGTTTTATTTTCTTTCATAAAAAAGAGATGAATATCCAATATTCCAGACATTATGCGATGAAAATTGCTGCATTCGTTTTTTACACATAATAAATATTTTATCTTATCGCTTCCAACTAAATCTAAATACAATGTCTTTATCTTTGTATTTGAATTGCTATTTATTGTGTTTGTTCTTCTCTCTTCAAGAGAGAAAATATGAGGGAAAACCCCATCAACATATTGGTTTTGATGGACTATTTCTCCATTCATCAAAAATGGAATAAAACTAGATCTTCTTATACATTCTATTAAATGAACATTATCATTGAAATTTGTTTCCAATACTTTCTTGTTTATTTCAATATTATAATAACATATGTACAATTTATTTTTCATTTTTTGATAAGTATTTTCTGGCATCTTATCCAAAATTTTTTCCAGTAAATTGTTGATAAATTTCAAGTTATGACATTCCTTGAATTTTTCAAGAGATTCACTATATAATTCCTCTGCCAAATTTAATTCGTCTATTAAATATAATAACGCACACATTGCACCAATGCTACAACCTGAGTACTTTTGTATTTTTATATATTTGCGCTTCTCCAATTCTTTCAAAAAATAAAGCGCACCAATCAAATAACTTCCATTAAAAATACCACCTTCCAATATTAAATTCATATTTTTGTTTTTCTTAAGTTTTTGAATAATGCTTTCAGGAAGTTCATCTACTAATTTTTTAACACATTTTTTTATCATTTAAACAATATATATTTTATATTTTTTTGATTTTATCTTATAAAATCAAAATTTTGTAAAATATATATTTGCTAAGGTTGGGCTGGCTCTTGAATTTATCCATACATTTCACGCATTTCGCTATATGTTGGTGTTCGTCCAGTTCTTTGTTCAAAATCATCAAAACCTGATTGCATAAACCCTGTTAAAATCTTGATTGTTTGATCAATATTTTTAGAACTCTTCAGTTCTTGGCTATTAATCAATGAAATATTGCTATCACTCTTTTCTTGCATCATCTTATTTACAAGGTTTTCGGATCCTTCTGAAAAACAACAACTTGTTGTTTCTTCCTTTCTCTCTTCCTTTCTCTCTTCCTTTCTCTCTTCTTTTATATCTAAACTTTGTTCTCTTGAATAAGAGTCCCAACTTCGTGATAGGGATTGACCTGGATAATTAGATCTTGTATAAGTTTTACCTGAAATTACTTCTGGTCTACTACATTGTGCCCCAATAATTGGCATTGGTCTACTACATTGCGATCCAACAACTGGACTTGGTTTACATTGTGCTCCAATAACTTCTGGTTTACATTGTGCCCCAATAACTGGACTTGGTCTACTACATTGCGCTCCAATAACTGGACTTGGTCTACTACATTGCGCTCCAATAACAGGTTGATTATTTTCATATTGTGATTTTGTTGGTTGTTCCATTATTGCATATTATGTCTTTATTTTTTTAAGTCTTTTGACTTTAAATAATTATTATATTCATCTTCTCTCATCAGTCTTGGTTTTTTTTCAGTTCCAGCGTTGTAAATACCTAATCCTATATATTCTTTATTTCCATAAACTAAATCATAATATGTCTTCATAAAATTTTCACAATTGGTATCTTGTTGCATTTTGTGTAATACTAATAATACATTCAGTTTTCGTCTGAATTTTTTATTTTCCTCTTTATTTAACTCATATAATTTATTTTCTTCTACAAAATTTTTTTTGAATGGCTGAATAGGGAACAATTTATTTATTAGTTTGTCCATTAACTTGTCTATATTAATGAAATTATCTTTATGCCATTTAATAAGTAATTCAACCCAAAATAAATTAAACTAAAATGCGCTATAATATACCATTAATTTTGAAAGCAAGTAGTAAAGCATTCCAAAAAGTGCACTCATAAAAAGTAATCCATAAATATTAATATTTCCATCCTTGTAAAAGAGTACAGGAAAGAATTTGTATAAATATTTCTTGAAGATTGGCAATTGAAACAAAAAATAAAGCACTGCTATTAAAAGTGGGATCTGAATCTCATCATATAATTCATCTAAGCTGTCCTTATATTTGAGGTTCTTGTTGTAATTTTCAATAATGTTTTCAGTAGTGTTTTCGTATTCATTTATATAATCTTTTTGCTGCTCAGGAGGAATATATGTGGGTTGAATTTGTTGATCGTGCATAATATTTTCTATACTTTGCGGAATATCGCGTGATGGTAATTGAGTCGCTCCAGTAACACTTGCTTGTTGTAATCCACTGACAATTTGGCTAATTGTTTGTTGATCTAAAGACATAGAAGTAGAAGGAGGGACCGGACCTTGGGTTTGAGGTTTATTCATCTCACTTATTTGCAAATCAACCTTTGGAAAAGGTTGCGAACCTCCTCCAATAGATCCCCCACCAACTGGATCCGTTGGCAAATCATTTATACTTGTGCTATCACCTGACATATAATTATTATAATCAAATAATTTATAATAATTACGCATTACTAGTTTGAATTCACTGTATTTTTATTTGCATCGCATTTTGTTGGTTTTGCATTATATTTATAACATTTCTCTTGAAAACGATATATTTGTCCATTAATGTCAGAAGAGTCAGGAGCCTTTAATATTATACAATTTTTCCCTTTGCAAACTGTTCTAAAGAGAGAAGCTAAACCGAAACCTAATATTACTGACATTAAATAATGACCATTTGTTGTATGTAAGAACTTTGATAAATGCATATATATTAATCATATATTTTTCTAATAAAACGGTTTCGCTTAATTCTTGAAAGTGCTTACGCTTGCACCGGAATGGTTTTTATTTTACCTTCATCACTAGGACATTCCGTAACAATCGCTTCATAAACATAACAATTATCTGCCTTATCCTTGTATTGCGTTGATCCTACATTTTCGGGTGTAGGATACACATAAACTATTTTCATATCTTGCCCCATAACATAAACAAAAAACATACCAATTGCAAAACTAATTAAAAATAAAGGGAAATTAATATATTTGCTAATCATTTATATTATAGTTTTATTTTATTTCTCTCTTCTAGTTTCTTCTTTCTTTTCCTTTTCTTACTCCCTGTAGTCCTCGCTAATAGTATCATCTGACGATTCTTGTATTACCAATTTAGGTTTGCGCTTAAGACTTTGTTTCAATGCAGGGATTCTTTCTTCTGAATTTTCTACCATTGTTGCAGATGTTGCCGACGTTTGTCTCATTTTTTGAGGAATGCCAGTCTTCATAGAAATAATAGAATGGTCTGAATTTCCATAATCTATTTCAAATTGTTGAATAGTATGTTTCTTTTGATCTAAATGATATGTTTTGTCATCCTCGTTATAATCAACGCCACTATATGCATATGTTTTTTCCATTATTTCTTCCGATTTTGGTAATATTTCATTCTTATACAATTCTACTGCTTCTATTACGTATTGAGTAATACCACTTCCTTCAAATTCCTCTATCATTGATTTAAATGAATCCACATTTTCATAAAATCCAGTAAGTAAAAGTTGATATTCTTCTTTTTTCTTTGGATTATCAACAATATTATTATAAAATTCAAAATATAAATCAAATAATTCAGTTGAATCTTTGATATAATTTTTAACTTCATCAAATTTTTCAACAGCTTGTGCAGAAGTAATATAACCAAATAATAGATCATTTTTGTCTCTAATGACTTGATTTTTATAATTGTTCAGTTCTTTTTCAATATTTGAAAGAAAATCTTGCAAACTAGTGGTTGCTGCCAAATTAATATCAATATTTAATGGACAAGGATCATTTCTATCACCACATAATGCAATTAAATGCCTGTCTTTAGCAACATAATCTGAATCCCCTTCTACTTTAGTATTGAAAATTGTTCCTACTGGACGCTTGCAATTGATACACTTCTTTTTTAGTTTTCTGTATTCAATGCGTTTTTCCTTCAAACTAAGCGCATTCATAGCTAAAATCTGCTTCTTTTGATTTTGAAAACTTTCCTCATAATCATTTTTAAGCCTATAATATTTCTTAACTGCTTCATTAAACTCTTCATCTTGGTTAACTTCAGGTTCTTCTGTTGAAATGCTATTTGATCTAATCCGCTGTCTTTCCGCCATTTGTTTTTTTCTGGAATCTTCAGATTCTTTTGTGGAGTTAGAGTTTAGATTAAAATCTGCACTTGAAGTTGGTTGTGAGTTTGAATTACTTGCAGGTTGTGGTAATTCTTCTATTTCTTCTATTTCTGGAGGAGGAGATTCGCTCATATTATAATTACATTAGAGTTATATTATTTATTTGCCTGGATTTCGTTATTCAATAATTTGACTCTCATATTTTTTTATGTAAATAATCGTACTCATTATCCCACGCAGGAAGCCCTGTTATTAGACTTTGTTGAGCAATCAGTTTTGCATCTTGATAATTTTTTATTTTTGTCAAAATATATTGTTGTTTTTCCCTATTTTTTGCTTCTTTTTCTGAAGGCGTTAGCTTGCCCTTGTACTTGAAAAGAAGGATAACTATCACTAAAATCAATAAAAAAACTCCTAAACTTATATTAAATAACGTGTTATAATATTTTTCCTTAAAGTCTTTACACTGTTTCAACGTTTCATTTAAGAAATATTTTACACCTGGTTCAATTAATAATGGTTTAGTAAACTCCTGAAAGTTCATAATACTAATTACTTTTATTATATCAAAATAAATTATACACAATATCTATATGGCAGAAGAAACTGTATCAGGTACCGATGGATCATTTCTTTCCCTCACTGTATTTTTAATAACAACTATTGTTTATTATTTATTGTTAAAACCACCATTCACTATAGATCTAATAAATGGTGGAAACCCTGATACTGTTAAAGATTTCCAGAAAAAGAAAATGGGAGCCCTTTTAAAATTCTTGTTGTTTGTTACCGTTGGACAATATTCAGTGAACTCTTATCTTCTTATTACAAAGTGTGGTGGAGACGTTGTAAAAAATATGATTGCTGCACTTTTTATGACATTCATCCCTTGGTTCCTCATTTTTGGTGCACTTGCAGCAACATTGGTTATTTTCCCTGGATTCAAATCAGCATTTTCAAATGTAATTGGTTACTTTATTGTTGCAAGTAAAGCCAATCTCATTTTAACAACTTTGCTGAAAAACAGCGATTTACAGGCAAAAATTCGTGAAGAAGATCCTGAAAAACAAAAAGCACTAGAAAGTGCGGCAGAAGCAATCCTTAAATTATGTGGAAATACCGGCATTTTGATCAACCAAATATCTCCTGATAACTTCTCAGAATATTGGGGATTATTGAAACCACTATTGAAAGATGAATTCCAAGCCACTGATGGTGATTCTTATAAAGGAGAATTGTTGAAGCTTGTCGTATTGCGTGACAACGTCGGAGAAGCATTATGGTATATTTACACTGCCGTTTTGATTGTATCCATTGTACAAATGAATATGTCTACAAGAGGATGCCAAACAGATGCCGCTACAATGGAGGCAAATCGTCAGAAGTATTTAGATGCCCAAGCAAAATACCAAGCAGAACAAGATAAACTAAAGTCTCAAGTTTATACTGTATAAAGTATTTTAATAATAAACTTAAATATAATAATATTTGTATTAATAATGAATAATAAATATTATTTTGCTTATGAATATGAAAGAATTGAATCAATAAAACAAAAACTAAAAGAAATAATGGAACTAAAAGAAAAACAACAAAAATATATTGATGAGTCAAAACAAAAAATAGATAGTCTTTTGTTAAATTGCAACTATGAATCAGCATTTGAACATTTGATTACTTTTTTAATATCTATTGAACCCAAAGATGTGTCTCATGTTTTGGCATATTACGATAGTATAATGAAAAAACGTAATAAACTGAAGAAAATATTCAACACTCTAGATTATTCTGTTTGAAATTGATTATCTAAATAATGTGGGTTGGGCTAAATAGTATAAAACGAATAAATAACTCAAAATGCCTAAAATGATGGCCAGTAACCATATTGGCAAAATTGTTTTATTTTTGTATCCTATTCCGAATGGACGAATGCTTCCATCGGATTTATATAAAAATGTTGGCTTCCATAATAAAATAGTTGCATATACTACAATAAATAAAAAAATGGATACAAGTACTGGATTGTTTCTAATAAAATAATGATTCATAATCTATGTTATACTATTATTATAAATAAATTTTATTAATTTACTTATAATGAAAAATTGTATTTGTATTTGGAATTGTAATATTTGCAATTAGGGTTCAATCATCATTTGGTTCCCAACCACTCCATTGATTCTCAGCTTGATCATCTTGGTCTACTTCAAAGTCACTATCATCTCCTTCTCCTCTTAATCTAGATAAATCATTATCTTCGCGATCTATTTCTTCGTCATTTCTCTCTTCATCCAAATA
>Ga0209084_1001383_pt1 | contig 20477 bp, 16 predicted proteins | sample C_130820_MF_Meta_FD_187309 | JGI IMG/M metagenome (GOLD analysis project Ga0209084, IMG submission 187309) | Freshwater microbial communities from Lake Croche, Canada to study carbon cycling - C_130820_MF_MetaG (SPAdes) (version 2) | ecosystem: Environmental > Aquatic > Freshwater > Lake...
CACAAGCGGCCAACCCGTACCATGCACAGCAGACCACGACTCAGAAACCGGAGCAGAACCAACAGAACCCGAAAACTCATCAGCCCACAACAACGCAGAACCCGAAGGATTCACAGTCGGGTATGGGCTAGGAATTGGACGAGCCGTCGCAGTACCAGTTGAGGTTACCGAAGGACGTGGAAGCGGCGTTGGGATAGCAGTATCTACTGGACCTGGTGTGAAGGTAAAGCTCGGAGTCGGCGTATCACTAGGTGACGGAGTGCCACCTGGTGTAGAAGAACCTGTTGGTGTTGGATTCGCACCGCCGAAGGTCGCTGTAACAACATCAGACGTGTAATTCGGACCAACGATGTGGTACATAAATGACTTGCCTGCGGAGTTGCCCGTGAAATGCACGGTAACGGAGGCTTGACCCTGAGAGTTCAACGTCAAGAACGCATCCCGCGGATCATTTGAACCCAGACCAGAACTGAAGTTGAACATGGACAACTCCAACTGCTTACCGGAATCGGCTGGGTTGCCTCGGTAGGTAAATGTGACATCTTGACCCGCATTAGGTGAGACCTGATTGTTGGCTAGCACTAGGGCTTGGCCTGCACTATCGACACCGAGCAACGTGATTGGGCCACATTCCTGGGTGGTGTTGACTGGGCAAACATAACTCGGTGGGACTGGAGCGGTCGCTGTTGGTTGCGGTGTTGGCGAAGGAACGGTTGTCGGAGTTGTGCTAGGTGTCGGAGTCGATGCAGGAGTAGCCGTTGGCGTTGGTGCAAGCGTAGGGGTCGGTGTTGCTGTCGGCGTCGGGGTTATGGTTCCAGCGACAAACGTGGCCACGACTACTCCAGATGAATAACCACTTGGACCTACGATGTGGAACTTAAATGATGTACCAGGTGTATTCCCTGTGAAGTGATAAGTCAGACTGGCCACTCCTTGACCATTCAGAGTGAGAAACACGTCACGAGGATCTGTTGAAGACAGCCCACCTAGAAAGTCAAAGAATGACAACTGCATGCGCCGGCCAGAATCTAAAGGATTGCCACGGTAAGTCAGCAAAACGTCCTGACCTGCCACTGGGGATGCCTTATCACCTGATGTCACAACAGAAGCCGAACCACTGGTGAGCGTTACCAATGCAATCGGCCCACATTCTTGATCAGTGGTGCCGAGGCACGGATACGCAGGTGGTGCCGGTGTCGTAGGAGTCGGCTGAGGCGATGGAGACGGAGTCACCGTCGGTGTTGGTGTTGCGCTTGGAGTAGGTGTTGCGCTTGGACTGGTCGATGGAGTGACACTAGGTGTAGGCGTGGAACTTCTTGTCGGAGTTGGAACTACAGCAAGAATCGTCACACTACGCGTTACAGGGGTGGCGGCAAGAAACAGTGGTGAACCTGTATTGACAGCAGAGATGGTGCAAGTTCCTGCCTGAACGATGTGAATTCGACCAGCGATAATCGTGCAAACACCACGCGTACTGCTCGTCAAAGCAACAGGACCAGCAGGTGAATTGGCCCCAATTAATTGATCTTCATCGCCGACCACCATGACCGAAGGTTGTACGAATGAAATTGTTTGCAGTCCCTTGGCAATACTGAGTGACTTTGTGACTGAGGTTGCTGCAGCAAATTCCTGATTTGCAGAGCTGCTTGCGACGATCTTGCACGCGCCCACTGAAACAGCATGGACTGCACCTGCAACCACTGTGCAGACACTCAGAGTCGAACTGGCCAATGACAGTGTGCCACTGGTGGCAGTCGCACTTAAAGCCTGATCTGGATCAGCGTATTTCATCGCACCAGGTGTAATGAATGAAATTGCATTCTTTGTTGCTACTGGTTTTGCTGATTTCGATACAACTGAACTAGAACCACGACTATTTGTGGCTCTCATCTGGATTGTGTAGCTGGTGCCGTTAGTCAGACCACCAATGACCAGAGGACTCGTAGTTGTGCGCTTCCAATTGGAACCTTGGTCAATCGAATAGTCAACAGAGGTAATCGGTGCTCCGTTCGAGGCACCCAGTGCGTACGCCACGACCAAAGTACGGCTAGTCGCGGTGTTTGGGGCAGACATAATCGGCGGACTTGGTACGCGAACAGTCACTGCAGTATGAGACAAACTCCCTAGCGGAGTCTGCAGAGCCAAACTTGGCTGGACTGAGGTAGCCAACAGTGCAATAACTACTGTGGCAATACTGGTTCGCTTCACGTAAGCCGCCAAATCTTTAGCTCTAAGTGCACGACAAAGTGCACATTACTCAGGCATTTTCCGTTGAATAGCCACTTGCAGAGTAACAGCGCAGACTCCTGTTCACTTGCGTCTAATTTGATGAAATTCTGTGAACATTCTGTGAGCGCTTACAAACAATGAAATCTGCATGGCTTGCACACAAAGGAGTTATCAATCTGTAACCAAAGGTCCCTGCACAAGTGCGAGCAGGTAACTGTGACTTGCACGAGATGCAAGTTCCACCGCTACGGCAATTTACCTACGAAGGCCAACGCTAAACGGACAAGTCGATCCTGCCCACCAGTCATCTCAGCTCGCACATTTTCAGACACCACTTCTTCCGGCGTGAGCCACACGAGGTCTAAAGCATTCTGACTCGGAGCACAATCCCCTGCCATCGGAACGACATAAACCATGGACACTGCATGTTGACGAGGATCATGAAAACCCGTGATTTCTGGGTCAGGAAAATACTCAGCAATCGTGAATGGGGTTGGACTTGCGGGGACCTGTGGTAGCGCCATCGCACCGAGGTCTTTTTCAATATGGCGCAACAGTGCATCTCGAATACGTTCACCATAAAACACTCTGCCTGAAATAACTGCACGACTAATCGATCCATCTGGTCGCGCACGCAGCAGCAATCCAACGCTGATGACTTCGCCCAAATCGTTGACCCGCACAGGAATGGCATCTACATAAACAATGGGCAGTCGTGCTCGGGCAGTGTCCAACTCGCTAGTAGGCAGCCAAGTGGAAATTACGTCAGTGATATCAGTCACGATGTCTATTCTGACACCGCCTAACCGCATTAAACGCGCAATTTAGCAGTCGACCTAGCGAGTCGCATGTGTCTGCACAGCAACAGGCAACTCTTAAAACTTCTTAGCGCGACGTCCCTGACTCGCTTGACGACCACGGGCGTACCAACGGTCGTCACCAAACTCAACCCAAAGTGGCGTTTCGAATGCTTCCGACATTGGCTCACTCGCGATAATTTCGTTAACAGGTCCGATATGTGAGATCCGGCCATGTGACAAGAGCAAAGCATCCGTGAAGTTTGGTGGAATCTCTTCAACATGATGCGTAACCAAGATAAGAATCGGCGCGGCCGGATCGGCAGCTAGTGCAGATAGACGCGCAATCAGATCTTCACGACCAGCAACATCAAGCCCCGCTGCAGGTTCGTCCAAAATCAACAGCTCTGGATCTGTCATAAGCGCACGTGCTATGAGAACTCGCTTGCGCTCCCCTTCGGAAAGTGTGCCTATGGTGCGATGCGCAAAACTCGAAAGACCCCAAGAGTCGAGGAGCAGGTGTGCCCGTTCAAAATCCATGCCGTCATAACGTTCACGCCAGCGACCCGAAATTCCGTAAGCCGCTGTCAGCACACTGTTCAGCACAGTCTCGTCAAGAGGCAGCAGAGCTGCGACAGCCGAGCTGGCGATACCAATCTGCAGGCGCATCTCTGCGACATTTGCACGTCCAAGCTCATAACCCAGAATGTTTGCACTACCTCGAGTTGGGTGAATGAATCCTGAGCACACCTGCATCAGCGTGGTCTTGCCCGAACCATTAGCGCCCATTACTACCCAACGCTGACCCGGCTCAATCGACCATGTGACATTGTCCAAGATCGGCCGTCCGGCACGCACTACCGTTACATCGCGTATTGAGACCAAGGAGTTCACATGCCTAATCTATCGCTCGCCTGTTCCAGATATTGACGTAAAGTATCAACATGTTTGATGCGCCGATTCGCCCTCCGGTCATTGCTTTGACCTTGTGGCTTAATGCCCAGCGCTCAGGTCATGTCACGGCAACTGACGCGGCAAATGCCTGTGAATTCATCACACAGACACTGGAAGTCCGCTCAACTACTGAGACGACAACTTGGTCCAGTGTCGTGGAGTTGGCTCGACAGCAGCAACACCCATGTATCGCAGTCTTGCCAACCCATGGCGACCCGAGCGGAATCCCAGCCACCCTTCTCGCTTCGCTCCAGCTGAACTCCGGTGCCTTAGTCATTGGTCAGACGCACATTTTGTATCAGAATCAAGATTTAACTTGGACCTTGCACGAGCAACCACATTCCGTCGTGCAGCCTGACCATTCGTTCAGTCGCAGAATGTTTCTCGAAGGATTAGAGCGCGCTACTAAAACTCTGAGTAGTGCCGACCTCATCGGTGATCGTTCAAAAGTTGAAGCAGCCCTTGATGCGCTCATGCATACACACCTACCTCCACACGTGGATCAGAGATTACTCACTTCACTCGACCAAGCCACTCGTGTCCGAGTTGTGACTACAACTGCACTCACTGCATCATCGGCGCCCGCATCTCGCAGCACTGACAACTTACGCATTGCCACGTTGCAAGAGATTGATGTTTTGGCTCGCAATCTCATCACCGCCATCGCCAGCCACTAGGCGCAACGGTCGAGTGAAGATGGTCACCATTTAGACTTAAGCGCATGACAGATGTACTCGTCTTGACCGTTAGTGGAATAGATCAACCTGGTGTTACAGCTGGCTTGGCGGCCGCTGTTCAAGACTTGCCTGTCATCGTGCGACAGCTTGAACAGATCGTTCTGCAGGGTCATCTGGTTCTGGGTCTGGCACTGCGCCATGGTGAAAATGCCACAGAGTCCACATTCGATGCAGCTATCACGGTGGCCACTGCATTCGCTAGCACACGAGGTATGCAGGTCAATGCCAGAATTTTAGGAGAAGCAGATCTTGCTGCCTGGCGTGAACGACTACTTGTCACAGTTCTGGGCAGTCCGCTGTTGCCAAGCTCTGTTGCAGCTATCACAAACACCATCGCAGAATCGGGCGGCAACATTGACCGTATTCGTCAGGTTGCAAGCTATCCCGTTACTGCGATTGAGTTTGAAGTCGGCGGCATGGATAAGCACGAACTTCGTGACAGACTCACTCTCGTCGCTCGCGCCAACTCCATCGACATTGCCGTTCAGGAAGCGAGCCTTGATCGGCGCGGCATCCATCTCATCGTCATGGATGTTGACTCAACATTTATTCAAGATGAAGTCATCGACATGCTGGCTGCGAGAGCCGGGGTCGAAGAAGAAGTTGCGAATATCACCGCTCGCGCAATGAACGGTGAACTCGACTTTGAACAATCTCTTCGTGAGCGCGTCAAAAAGCTTGCCGGACTTTCCGCAGACGCTATTGATGGCGTGTTGAACGATATCGTTCTCACACCGGGAGCGGCCACTTTATGCCGCACACTGAACCGTCTCGGCTACCAGGTAGCACTTGTCAGTGGCGGCTTCATAGACGTGGTTAAGCCCCTTGCAGACCGAATTGGTGTGACTAATGTGCGAGCCAACAAACTTGAAATTGAAGACGGCAAACTAACTGGTGGCCTCACTGGCCCCATCATTGATCGGGCAGCAAAAGCACAGGCACTTCGAGACTTTGCGGATCTGTACAACATTCCCCTATCACGCACGATTGCAATCGGCGACGGTGCAAATGATCTAGACATGCTCGACACTGCGGCTCTCGGTATCGCATTTAACGCGAAACCATTCGTGCGCGATGCTGCACATGCTTCAGTTAATACGCCATACCTCGATACAATCTTGTACGTTCTTGGCATCACTCGAGAGCAAGTGGAGCGTGCCGATCTTGCATCAGGCCTGGAGATTCATGCACCAGAGGTTCCGCTGTACTAACTGAAGTGTTAGAGGTGGCAAGCCTTCCTGCAGTCGATTCCGATACATTGCTTACCTTCACAAAATTCCTGTACACGATTTCCACATCCAGCCTAGATTCCTTGCGTTAAGCCAGATGAGTGAGAATTAAAGTGTCGTTACGACTCGCGGCCTTTAACAATTGAAATAGTTGTGTATGTGGTTGATTCCCCAGCCGCAGTATGACAACAGGAGAAGAAATGTCTTCAGAAACAGGCACAGCAACACCAGTGTCGGAAACCTTGGACTCAGTCAGTAAGAGCTGGTTGCTAGTTCTCATTCTTGGCATAGCAACTTCAGCCGCTGGTATCTCAGCGCTTAATCATCCCATTCGGGCTTATGGCACCATTGCGGTGCTATTTGGAATGTGGCTAATTTTCTCAGGCATCATCTCCATCATCCGCGGCCTTGCCTCGCATGTTGATGGTGGATTGCGGGTCATGTTTGTCCTCAGCGGAACCGTCAGCCTATTTCTTGGGTCTACCTTCTTGCATGCAACTATTGTTGAAAAGCTTGCATTGCTGAGCCTTTACATCGGCATCGTGTTCCTATTTCGAGGGGCGATTGACCTGGTTGCTGGATTCTCTTCACATGCGACTGCGGGTCGTGGATGGACAATCTTTATGGGCATCCTCGGCATGATCGCTGGCCTTTACATGATTAACAACCCCTTTGCCGGTGCAGCAGTATGGATTAGCACAATGGCATGGGTACTCATCTTCTTTGGCATCCTCGAGATTGTTGGTTCGTTCAAGATTCGTTCACTAGCTAAGGCATAGCCAGATTTCGGCAGAGACTTGTGCCCGTCACCATATACATGGGGCGGGCACAGTTCTTTTGCTAACAGTGCTCTGAGATAATGGAGCCTTAGGTACAGCAAATTTGAGGACCAACAACGATGCAATACGCAGGCAAGACAGCGGTAATCACTGGAGCAAGTGCAGGGATTGGCGTCGAATTTGCACGGCAGTTGGCGGCTCGTGGCGCAAACGTAGTCTTAGTTGCTCGACGTGAAGAACGTCTGGCATCGCTGTGTACCGAACTCACCAAAAAGCATGACGTTTCAGTTACCTGGTTCTCTCTGGATCTAGGTGAGCCAACATCTGGTGCAGACCTGATTGCCCTGCTCACCGAAGCTGGAATCACTACTGACATCCTCATTAACAATGCAGGCTTCGCGACCAACAACACCGTTGCTGAAGAAGACCGCAAACGTGTCCAGCAGGAGATTCAACTCAACGTGGGAACGCTAGTCGATCTCACGATTGCACTACTACCAGGAATGAAGTCTAGAAACTTTGGCGCTATCGTCAATGTCGCAAGCACTGCTGCTCTGCAACCAGTTCCGAATATGGCTGTCTATGCCGCCACTAAAGCGTTCGTATTGTCATTCACTGAAGCACTTTGGGGCGAGCTCAGAACCAGTAAAGTCAAGGCACTGGCCATCTGCCCTGGTGCGACTGAATCAGAATTCTGGGATGTCGCCGAAATGAGCTCGAAAGCCATGCCTGGCATACAAACCACTCAGCAAGTAGTGAACACGACACTCGATGAACTCGACAAGGTAAAAAGTCGCCCAAGTGTCATTTCAGGCAGCATGAATAAAGCGCAGGCTCAATTACTGCGAGTGGCTCCAAAGAAGTTCGTGATTTCTGTCGCAGCCAAACTGTTTGAGAAGGACTAACGATCCACAGCTTGGTGCACTCTAGTCCCACACATCGACCACGATCTTGAGCAAAAAACGAGCGCCCCGCACATGCGAGACGCTCGTTCATAAATTGAGGTTGTCGATCAGGGACCACCCTGCGAGTGCACACCACCATCGACGTGAAGCACTTCACCAGTAGTTGCCGGGAACCAATCAGAGAATAGCCCGACACATGCCTTAGCGGTAGGAACTGGATCCTCGGTATCCCATCCAAGTGGAGCGCGACGCTGCCACATTGGACCAAACTCATCAAAGCCAGGAATACCCTTCGCGGCAGTCGTGTAAATCGGACCAGCAGCAACAAGGTTCACACGAATCTGATCGCCACCGAGTTCACGAGCAAGGTAACGACAGGTCGACTCGAGGGCAGCCTTGGAAACGCCCATCCAGTCGTAGTAGGGCCAGGTCACAGTTGCGTCAAAGTCGAGCCCGAGAATCTGGCCACCCTTTTCCTTCATCAACGGACGGGCCGCGACAGCAAGTGACTTAAGCGAGAACGCTGAAATTTCTAGTGCGACCTTGACGTCATCCCACTCTGTGTTGAGGAAGTTACCGCCAAGGGCTGCCTCTGGTGCATAAGCGATTGAGTGCAAAACTCCATCGAGGTGAGGCACATGCTCGCCGACTGCTGACGCAAGATTGTTCAGGTCATCCTGATTGGTCACATCGAGTTGCACGATTGGCACTTCCTGCGGAAGGCGACCTGCGACGCGCTTGGTGATACCAGCTGCCCGACCGAAGGATGAAAGCACGAGATTCGCACCTTGCTCCTGAGCGAGCTTTGCCACATGGAATGCAATTGAGGAGTCCGTGAGGACGCCTGTTACCAGAATATTCTTACCGTCAAGGATTCCCATAATCGTCCTAGTGTCCCATACCTAGACCGCCATCAACGGGAATGACAGCACCCGTAATGTATGCAGCTTCTTCCGACGCAATGAAGGCAACCACATCAGCAACCTCTTGAGGGCTGGCATAACGACCCAGCGGCACGTTGCCGACAATTTCACTCTTGCGCTCATCAGTAAGTTCAGCAGTCATGTCAGTGTCGACAAAGCCTGGAGCAATCACATTGCAGGTAATCCCGCGTGAGCCAAGTTCGCGAGCTAACGACCGTGCTGCACCGACAAGTCCGGCCTTGGAGGCTGCGTAGTTAACCTGACCAGCAGATCCCATGAGGCCAACGACGCTGGCAACAAACACCAAGCGACCTTTACGCGCCTTCATCATGGAGCGAGTTGCTCGGCGAGCTACTCGGATAGCGCCGACCAAGTTGGTGTTGAGCACATCGTTAATGTCATCATCTGACATTCGCATAATCAGACCGTCACGTGTGATGCCGGCATTTGCCACAGCGACCTCAACAGAACCAAAGTTTGCCTCAATGTAATCAAAGGCAGCATCAACGCTGGCAGTATCAGAAACATCACACTTCACGACATTCAGACCATCAATGGGTTCACCGGAACGACTGGTCACGACAACAGTGTCACCTAGCGCGGCAAAAGTCCGTGCCACGGACAGTCCGATACCCCGATTGCCCCCGGTCACTAAAACGATTCGACTCATTCGACAAGGCTATCGTGCGAGCGCAGACTACAGCCGAGCAGCACGCGTGAATCTGCCAAGCGATTTTCCACTCATAGAGCATGAGTCGATGGTAGTGTTGTGTCCGTTCATCAATCGATAAGGATTCGCTGTGTCCCAACCAGTCAACAATCCAGAGTTGCCCTCGCATCTGAGTGAAGCAGCACTCTCCGTAGCTGCGCAGTCAGGTGCTGATGTCGCACAGTTCCGAATTGCTCGCCACCAAAGTCGTGGTGTTTCAACACGCGACGGCAATGTAGAAAACGTAGCCTCGGATAGCTCAACTGCACTCAGTGTGCGCGTGGTACACAACGGCGCTTGGGGTTTTGCAGCAAGCACTGACCTCACGGCTGAGGCAGCTGCCGATGCAGCTCGCCGCGCCCTCGAGATGGCAGCCTTGAGTGCGCAAGTGTCACTCAATCCAGTGGAACTCATCGACGAACCTTCTTACGGGACAGTGTCGTGGACTTTGCCGACTGAAATTGATGCAATGGAAAAGTCTGATGCCGAAGTCATCGCACTGCTTCAAGACTGGAATGCACGCGTTGCAGGCCATGAAGCAGTTCATCACGTCGATGCACATGTTGCAATGGGACGCGACACCACTTTCTTTGCCGACCTCAACAACAATGCCATTTCACAATCACGCGACCGAATCAGCGCGCAACTCACTGCCATCAACGTCAGCGATGCAGGATTTGAAGACATGCGTACTTGCGCGCCACCGGCTGGTCGCGGCTGGGAATATCTCCAAGGAACAGGCTGGGATTGGGACAGCGAACTAGCCCAGATACCTGAATGGCTCGCCGAGAAAGCCAAGGCTCCATCTGTTGAAGCTGGAACTTGGGACTTGGTCATTGATCCAACTAACTTGTGGCTCACGATTCACGAATCAGTAGGGCATGCCACTGAACTTGACCGCGCACTTGGCTATGAGGCCAACTACGCTGGAACCTCTTTTGCGACCGTCGACAAGTTGGGCAACTTTAAGTACGGCAGTCCCCTGATGCACATCACTGGCGACCGCACTGCTGAGCATGGACTCTCGACTGTTGGCTACGACGACGAAGGCGTTGCGGCTCAGCAATGGGACTTGGTCAAGGATGGCATTTTGAGTGGCTATCAAACTGATCGAAGTACGGCCGCTGGGATCGGTCTTGCCCGCTCGAATGGATGCGCGTTTGCTGACTCGGCTCTTCATGTGCCGATCCAGCGAATGCCGAATGTGTCGCTACAACCGGGTGCGACTGACATCACGACGGCAGACCTCATTGCTGGCGTTAAGAAGGGTATCTACATCGTCGGCGACAAGTCCTGGTCTATTGACATGCAGCGCTACAACTTCCAGTTCACCGGTCAGCGTTTCTTTGAAATTCGTGACGGTCAGATTGTTGGACAGCTTCGTGATGTGGTCTACCAATCGAAAACTCCAGACTTCTGGGGTTCTCTCGCAGCGCTGGGCGGCAAGTCCACCTACCTACTCGGTGGGGCACTTAACTGTGGCAAGGGTCAACCAGGACAGGTTGCGCCAGTCAGTCACGGCTGTCCATCTGCTTTATTTACTAACATCAATGTTCTCAATGGACGTTCGGAGGCAAGCGCATGAGCGACCTAACTACTGCACAAGCTGTTGAAGTGGCACTAGAGCTACTTGGACCTGATGGCGGAGTTGCCATCGGTGAAGTCAGCGCATCCACCAATTTGCGTTGGGCTAACTCACAGTTGACGACCAATGGCAGCATGCAAGAAACCAATCTGTCGGTTGCTGCATTTGTGCCAGTTGATGGCGGACTTGGCTGCGGCATCTCGAGCGCCCAGGTGCGCACCCGCGAAGACATTGAGAACCTCATTGCGGCTGGTCGAGCCAGTGCAATTGCCGGTGGTGCAAGTGAGGATGCGCAAGCGCTTATTGAGGGTCCCGCGCACGACAATTTCCATGATGCTCCTGCGGGTGCTGACTCTTCTGGAGTTTCACACATTGCTGGCTCGTTAGGCGATGTCATGCGTGACACGGCAGCAGAGTTTTTCGGGTACGCCGAGCAGTCGACCGACACCATGTATGTTGCAACTTCAAGCGGCACACGCTTGCGCTTCTCGCAATCTACAAGTCGCTTTGAACTCTGTGCGAAGAGTCACGACCGTCAGCGTTCTGCATGGTCTGGCCAAGGTGGCACAACGTTGACCGGGGTGAATGTTGCTGCACATTCAGACTCAGTCTTACGTGGACTTGGGCATCAACTCAACAAGATTGACCTAGAGCCCGGTCATCACAACGTGACTCTGTCATCGAGCGCAGTTGCTGACTTGATGATTTACCTGCTGTGGACTGCGTCAGCTCGTGAAGCTGCTCAAGGTCGAAGTGTGTTCAGTAAGGCTGGCGGTGGAACGCGCATCGGCGAGCAACTCACCCAACGCAATCTAACGCTGGCTACTGATCCAAATCTGGCGGGCCTTGAAACATTCGACCGAGTCGTAAATCTAGGTTCATCCTCGATGTCGAGTTCCTTCGACACGGGTCTGCAGATTGATCGCGCTGAGGTCATTGAGAACGGTGTTCTACGTGCACTCGGCTCTAGTCGCTTTGCGGCCAAGGAAGCGGGTCTGCCTGTTACTGCCCTTTCAGACAACATCGAAGTTGTAGATGCGCAAGGCCATGGCACCATTGAAGACACTGCAGCCCGTATGGGTGAAGGTCTGCTCATTACCTGCCTTTGGTACATCCGTGAGGTTGACCCACAGTCACTTTTGCTGACTGGCCTGACTCGCGATGGCGTTTATGTCGTACGCGGTGGCGAGGTTATCGGAGCTGCAAACAACTTCAGGTTCAATGACTCTCCTGTGTCAATGCTGAACCGAATCACTGATGCAGGCGATGCGGTCAACTGTCTGCCACGTGAATGGGCCGATTGGTTCACGCGCTCGCGGGTTGCTCCCCTGGTTATTGAAGGTTTCAATCTCTCAACGCGTTCGGATGCCATCTAACAAAGGTCGTGGGCTAGGTCACAGTGCTAGCGGATGCCCTGAGTGAGTAACCGAAGTAGCCTTGGACTATCGAACAAACAAAGGTGAGTCATGGCTGTTGAGCCCGAAGTCTTCTCCATTACCGAGGCACAAACAGGTATGGCAGATGATCAACGCGGGCGTCAGCGTCGCTACACCATCACCATGAGCATTCGCACACTTTGCTTTATCGGCGCGATGGTCACTTCTGGCCCACTTCGCTGGATCATGGTGGTTGGCGCTGTGGCAGTTCCTTACTTTGCGGTCATTATTGCTAACGCTGGCCGAGAACGTGGCGGATGGATAGGCAATCTGCCATTTCTTGCTCAAAACAGAGATGCCATCACTGATAGCCCCAACTCTTCTCACTAACCTTGTGACGTGTTCAAGTTTCTGCTGACCCCCCGATGGATCGCCTTAACTTTGGTGTTCCTTCTGGCCCTGCCAGCTTTTGATGCACTTTCCCAGTGGCAGTGGCGACGGTTACACCAACGCCAGCAATACAACGTGCAGATTGAAAAGGCGCAGAGTCTGCCACCGATTGACGAATCCAAATTGCTGCAAAGAACTTTGAACACTGGCTCGCGTGACACGTACTCATTCCCCGCATCCGCGCAGTGGCGCGCAGTCCAAGTCACGGGAACGTGGGACGCGTCTGCGCAGGTGCTTGTGCGCAAGAAGAGTTTGGAATCTGACTTAGGTTTTTGGGTTGTTACTCCCCTTGTCACCACTGACGGTCATCGTATTTTGATTAATCGAGGCTGGACGGCCGCAACGATGGGCGCCATCGATAGCCCAACTTTGAGTGCGCCGCCGAAAGGTCAAGTTGAAGTTGCTGGTCGGGTGCAGATTGTCAAGCCTCGCCAAGCTGGGCAACCTTCGGACCTTCCCGTCGGACAAGTAGACACAGTGGTCCCGACTGAGATTGTCACGACCGCTCCAGTTGTCGGCAACGCCTATCTGGAAATGACTGCGAGCCGTCCCAACTCACTGACCTCAGAGTTACGGATGTTGCCAGCACCAGAAGTAACCGAAGGTCCGCATAGGTCATACGCCTTGCAGTGGATTTTCTTCGCCATCATGACGGTGATTGGCTGGAGTGTGCTGGTTCGCAATGAGTACCTGACCAGGATTGCCAACGATTCCGCGACCTAGATCATCAGGTCAAACTGAACGCTTTCGCGAGTGCGAGGCTACTTCGTCGAAGTAGCCACTGAAGAGTAGATCTCGTACTGCAGGGGCTTGAGGTTCAGAGTCAGGCTTCCGTTCACTGTGGTCTTGGCTCCCGTGTTGTATCGGTAAAGCTTTTGATTCACGAGTCCAGTGTTAACCGTCACAGTCTGTGCCGCGCTCTTGGAAATGTTCAAGACAAAGAGAACTGTATTTGATCCTTTGGTTCTGGTGAATGACACCACCTTGTCCGAGGTGTTCGATACTTCAACAACATCACCACCAAAATTGCCACTGGCCAACGCGAGGTTTTTTGCCTTCAAGTCATAGAGCTTTGTGTAGAACTTGACCCAAGGTGAGGATTGAGTCCAGGTGGCTGACACCTGCGGTTTCATGCCAGCCGGCCATGCAATGGGATCCTTCAAGAAGAACTGAAGGCGACGATTGAGACCAATTTCTTGGCCGTTGTACAGCATGGGAATGCCTTTCCAGAGCGCGGTCAAGGTCGTCGTTGCCGCAACTGCTGGACTACTTGTGCATCGACCATCCCTGTCGAGCCCTTCGCAGCCCATGCGCTCAAATTCAGTTCCGTACCATGCGTTCCAATCGTGATTGGTGATGAAGTTAACTGGATAGGTATTCGCCGGATAGTACGACTTAAGCCGTTGCACCTGACTAGTGAAGTTTCCTTTAGATGCACCGCCTTGCCCAACGCTGTTGAGGAAGCTGTAGAGGAATGGCAAGTTGTAATCAGAGACAAATGCGGTCTGCAATAATGCTTGATAACTGTCTGCCTCAGCCAAGAAAAACAGTGGCTTAATGGCATTCAGTGTTGTTGCCATTCGATCCCAATCCTCAAGGGAGATGTGCGGCGAGCTGGCGTAATCAAGCCGATAGCCATCAACACCGTAGTCAATGACCCAAAACTTCATGGCGTTCAACATGCTTGTCTGCATCTCGCGATTGGCAAAGTTCAACTGCGCCACATCGCTCCAATCCGAGACGGGAGGCTGCAATTTTCCAGAAGGATCGGTCAGGTAATAGTCCTTATGTTGCGCAACCCATACATTGTCGAAAGCTGAGTGGTTCATGACCCAGTCCAGAATCACATGCATCCCAATGGCATGCGCCTGATTCACAAGTTTCTTGAAATCGGCCAGCGTTCCGTAATCTGAGTTGACCGCCTGATAGTCGCGCACTGAATAAGGCGATCCTTTACAGACTCCTTGCAAAGGCGACGGCGCATTGTTGACTGTTGATGAGCACTTGCGATTGAGCACTCCAATTGGATGAATAGGCATGAGATAGAGAACCGTCACACCCATCGACTTGAGTCGAGCCAGTTGATCTGTGACTCCTTTAAAAGTTCCAGCCGCAGAGAAATCTCGAACATTCACCTGGTAGATGACAGCATCTTTAGTCCAGACTGGATCTGCTGGATGTGGTGGATTCAAGGCTCGAGATGGGTCGGTGTAGACCCGTGCATCACCCGCACGTAGCCAAATCTCTGCTTTCAGGTTGGTCACTGTGGCAAAGCGATCCGCAGCGACATCCTTATTCCACGTGTCTTTCTGATGGACGATGAAGCCGATCGATTTCACTGCCCGTGGGTAGGTGATGGTTGCCACACATCCATAACTGTCCGTGCCTGTGAATTCGAAGTCGGAACCGACCTGACCCTGCGCGTTCTCCCACGACCACACAACCCAATGCGTGCCGTTGGCTTCCTGAGGGCGATAGTGCAGAGTCAAAGTCGTTACGGCTTCGTCAGCCGAGATAATCGTTGGGCCTTCAGTGGGTCCTAGCGAACTGGACGCTGTTGAACTAGGTGTCGGAGTGACTTCAGGAGAACAAGAAGCAGGAAGGCTAGGAGCATTCGCAGCATGTGAACTGGCTACTGAGGTCGGAAGAATGAATCCTGCGCTCAGTATCGCTCCCGAGGCTGCCAGCATGACAACTGCTCGAATTCGTCTGATTGAAGCGCTCACATTCGCGAGCCTAACAGTCGGCATGTCTCTAGATGCCAAGTCTGCGATGTCACTAGACAGTGTTTCGAAGACAAAATGGATGGACGTGGTCGAAGTCTTGAGACTCTTCACTTCCCTCTCGCAGCGCCCAGTTGTTACCTAGGATGAGCACATGGGTCGAAGCATCAGGTCACAGGCGATTGGACTGCTGAAGGCATCTCATTTTGGGCCAACCGTGCTTGTGGTCACGATTACTTTTGGGGTTTCGCTCACCCAGCTCCCCTTACAGAATTCCGCCGAGATTGCCCTTGCCATCTTCTTTGGTCAGTTGGTAGTCGGCTGGACAAACGACCTCGTGGATTTCCCGAGAGACAAAGCTGCCTCAAGGCTGAGCAAACCTCTTGTAGCAGGAACGATTACCGTGAAGGCTCTCAAACTGTGCCTTGTTCTTGCGCTACTTGGCGCGCTGGTTATCTCTCTGCGCAGTCCGCTAGGAATGCACGGCACCGCACTTCATTTTCTGGGACTCCTGAGCGCTACTACTTACAACCTGAAACTGAAGGCAACAATCTACTCGGTATTGCCGTACATCATCTCGTTCAGCATTCTGCCCTGGGCCATCTACTCAGCGGCCGACACTCATCCCCCTGCTTGGTTGGTGTGGGCGTTCATGCTGTTGGCATCAGCATTTCATTTCCTGAATGTACTGAAAGACTTGGATGAAGATAGAACTCAAGAAATCATGGGATTGCCGCAATTACTCGGTCGCCAGAAAAGCATCAGCGTTGCCTTGACTCTTGTGCTAGCGGGCCTCATTGATGTCGCAATCGGGCACCTACGGTTCTAGAACACACCTCAGCACGGACCTGAATTGGTCGTGCACCAAATTTGTCAGCGCACTAGCTGCCGACGCCTCCCGCAGACAACAACTCCACGACAAGTCTCACTAGACACTGCCCAGTTCTATTGCTTATCCCACCAAATAGTGGCTAACGAACGATGCGAAGGAGCAGACTCTCCAGCAATGAACTCGCGAATTTCCTGATCCTTAGAACTATCAAGGCACAGACGAATCCGCAGGAAGCGCACCTCGTCGTCGAGCGGTAGCGCCTTGACATTTGGACCGTCCCAAAGTTCCAAGTGCGCAGAAATCCCAAGTTCAGCAAGCACATTCATCAATTCATGAGGCGTGGGATTTACTGGTCGTTCTATCTGCCAGAAATGCTGCCATGCTCCACGGCGTGAGGCGAGTGGATGATTCTGCGGCATTTCAATGACCACACGCTTGCTGGCATGAGCATCCAAAGCACGAAGAAATGGCTCAATGTCCGAAACGTTATAGACAACATGGTGGCATGTGACTACGTCTGCTACTGGAGCTTGATCTGCGACGGCTGGCCAGTCCCCAAAGATTTCCTGATGCTGTAAGCCCCTTTCGATCGCCGAGGCTGCAAACATGTCCAGCATCTCTTGCTGATGGTCGACGCCAATGACAGTTCCTGCTGGTGGAGCAATCGCATAAGTAGCGATGCCACCACCACAGCCAACGTCAAGCACGCTTCCATCTTCAGGGAGGACCTCCCGTGCCCGCTGATGCGAAGGGCTGTCAGCTATCACTTCAGGCAAGGTGAACACTGCTGGTGGATGAATCCACGGTGACTCTGGCGCTTGATCTAAAATCTCTTGAGGAATCCCCCACGCACTCAAATCCGATGCCCACTTGTTCGCTGCTGTACTCATCAAGATTCCTTGGTTGCTTCTACTGAATCAGCAAATTGGCGGTTGTGCAGGTCGGCATACAAACCGGCCTTAGCCATGAGTTCCTCGTGAGTTCCCTGCTCAACAACTTGACCATCATCAATAACCAAGATCTGATCGGCCTGTCGAATCGTCGAAAGCCGATGAGCAATCACGATCGACGTGCGACCCTTAAGCGCAATAGCAAGAGCCTCTTGAACCGCAGCTTCATTCTCACTGTCCAAGTGCGCAGTAGCTTCATCAAGCACAACAACATCCGGAGCCTTGAGCAATAAACGAGCAATTGACAAGCGCTGCTTCTCGCCACCCGAGAGGCGATGACCACGATCACCAACAACAGTGTCTAGACCCTGTGGCATGTCGCGAATCATCTCGGCAATCTGCGCATCAGTACATGCAGCCCACATCTGTTCCTCGGTGGCCTCCGGATTCGCGTACAACAGGTTGCTACGAATGCTCTCATGGAACATATGCGCCTCCTGGGTCACAACACCAACAACGTCATGTAAGGAATCCTGAGTGACACCAGTAATGTCATGCCCAGAAATTTTGACCACGCCAGCCGTTGGATCGAATAAGCGGGAGACCAATGAAGTAATCGTGGTCTTACCCGCACCACTCGGACCAACCAGCGCAATTAGATGACCAGGCTCCGCAGTGAAGTTCACGCCCTTAAGGATGAGATCCTCAGAGACCGCAGTATCCCGACGAGCAATACCTTCAAGGCTAGCTAGCGAAACTTCGTCTGCGGTTGGATAGCGGAAGTTCACATCAACAAACTCAACGCTCGATGATCCACGGGGCAAAGTCTGAGCATCCGGCGCATCCTTAACCATTGGCTCCAGGTCAAGGACTTCAAAGACTCGCTCAAACGACACGAGAGCAGTCATCACATCAACGCGAACGTTAGCAAGCGATGCCATAGGTATGTAGAGCCGACCAAGCAGCGCGACGAGAGCCAGCAAAGTGCCTAGGGTGAGCGCACCAGAAACCACGCTGTTGCCACCGATGCCGTAAACGAGCGCAGTAGCAAGCGAACCCACGAGCATCATCGCAGTGAAGAACACAGTGTTTGCAGTGGCAATGCGCACACCAACATCGCGCACTTTGCTTGCACGATCGGCGAACAACTCGGCTTCTCGGTCAGGCTTACCAAATAGCTTCATCAACAGTGCGCCAGATACATTGAAACGCTCAGACATCTGAGTCGCCATAACCGAATTCAGATTCGCTTGATCGCGCGTGTATTCCTGCATCTTGCGCCCCATGAATCGTGCAGGAATCAGGAACACTGGCAACAGCAGTAGGGATGCCAAAGTAATCTTCCACGACAGGATAGCCATCGTACTGACGACCACGCCGAGGCTAATCACGTTGCCTACTACGCCTCCAAGAGTCGAAGTGAAGGCACGTTGAGCACCAACCACGTCATTGTTTAGGCGCGAAATCAAGGAACCAGTTTGAGCACGAGTGAAGAACGCAATTGATTGACGCTGCACATGGTCAAACACCTGTGAACGAAGGTTGTAGATCAGACCTTCACCAATGGTCGCTTGCATGCGCCGGGTAACGACACCTAGCGCCGCATCGGTAACGGACAAGAGCGCAATCAACAGCGCTGTCATCGTCACCATGTGCGTGTTGCCTGATGGAATCGCCTGATCGATGATTCGTTTGAAAAGAAGGGGCTGCGCAACCACAAGGAGGGAATCCAAGATGAGCGTAATCAAGTAGCCGATGATGAGCAGTTTGAACTCAGCGGCATAACTCATGATGCGGCGCACTGTGCCCTTAGCAAGTCGCTGATTCTTGACCGACTCATCGGTCATGTAGCCACGCATGGCCATCCAGACGCCTGGTCCACCGCTCATAGTCATCTATTACTCCGAATCATTTGTCTGTATTACCTAACCTAGTCGGTCAAGCGTTTGTTACACGTTCCCCAAGACACATAGGGGGAAGGCTTGAACTACTTCGCCAACGGTGCAAGTCGACGACTTAGACTGCGGAACTACTCAGGAGAGCTTTAATCGGACTTACGCAAGCGAAATAAGGTCGAGGTAGTCCGTGCTCCACAAATCCTCAACACCATCCGGCAGAAGCAGAACGCGCTCTGGGTTGAGCGCCTCGACAGCACCCTCATCGTGAGTGACCAGAACGACAGAACCTTCATAGTTCGCGAGAGCATCCAGAATTTCAGCACGACTTGCTGGGTCAAGGTTGTTTGTAGGTTCATCGAGAAGTAGAACATTCGCCGCCGAAACCACGAGCATGGCCAGACTCAGACGAGTTTTCTCACCGCCCGAAAGAACGCCTGCTGGCTTGTTAACTGCATCACCTGAGAATAGGAACGAACCCAACACATTTCGAACCGCGGTGTCGTTCATGTCGGCCGAGGCAGACGTCATATTCTCAAGAACCGTGCGATCATCATCCAGAGTTTCGTGTTCCTGTGCGTAGTAGCCAATCCGGAGTCCGTGACCGGGCTGAATCTCACCAGTATCTGGCGTATCGACACCAGCCAGAATGCGTAGCAATGTGGTTTTGCCAGCACCGTTGAGTCCCAGGATGACGACCTTGCTTCCGCGGTCAATCGCTAAATCCACATCAGTAAAGATTTCCAGCGACCCGTACGCGCGACTCAAACCAGTTGCCATCAAAGGTGTCTTGCCACAAGAAGCTGGCGTTGGGAAACGGAGCTTAGCTACGCGATCGGCTACTCGCTCCCCTTCGATACCATCGGTCAACTTCTCTGCACGCTTAAGCATGCTCTGAGCAGCCTTCGCCTTTGACGCCTTGGCGCGCATGCGTTCAGCCTGCGCCTTTAACTGACTTGCCTGCTTCTCGGCATTCATACGTTCACGCTTGCGACGACGCTCATCCGTCTCACGTGATGACAAATACTCTTTCCAGCCCACGTTGTAGATGTCGAGCGTCTGACGATTGGCATCAAGATGGAATACACGATTGACACACGCTTGCAGCAGTTCAACATCGTGACTGATGACCACAAGTCCACCTTGGTGGTTCTGCAAGAATCCACGGAGCCAAGCAATCGAATCCGCATCAAGGTGGTTTGTCGGCTCATCGAGCAATAGAGTCTCGGCACCACTAAACAAAATGCGAGCGAGTTCGATACGGCGACGCTGACCACCTGAAAGCGTGCTTAGCGTCTGACCTAGTGACGCAACCGATAGCCCAACGCTTGCAGCTAGAGAGGCTGCCTCACTTTCAGCGGCATAGCCGCCAGCAGATTGAAACTCAGCTTCAGCAGATGAATACTTGCGCATCGCCTTATCTCGCACCGCCACGTCTTCACTGCCCATGTCCTGTTCGGCCTG
>Ga0209084_1001384_pt1 | contig 20461 bp, 7 predicted proteins | sample C_130820_MF_Meta_FD_187309 | JGI IMG/M metagenome (GOLD analysis project Ga0209084, IMG submission 187309) | Freshwater microbial communities from Lake Croche, Canada to study carbon cycling - C_130820_MF_MetaG (SPAdes) (version 2) | ecosystem: Environmental > Aquatic > Freshwater > Lake | place...
GTATCGGTACTTTGATAAAAATCGGAGCAAATGAATGGACCTTTGCCGGCCCTGCAACTAGTGCAGCAGGATACCAAGGTAGTGTTGGCTATACAGGGTCAACTGGTACAATTGGTTATACTGGCAGTAGAGGTGGTTTTGAAGCCACACAAGTTATTAGTACGCAAACAGGTACCGCATATACCTTGGTATTAACAGATGCTGGTTATTTAATTAATTTTATTAACTCAGTTGGTACCACTGTTGCTATTCCTTTGGATAGTAGTGTTAATTTTAATGTTGGTCAACGTATTGATTTAACACAGGGTAATACAGGTCCTGTAATTGTTAGTCCAGTTTCAGGTGTTACATTACATAGTAGCGATAGTCCTATATTAACAAATCAGTATAGTATCGGTACTTTGATAAAAATTGGAGTAAATGAATGGACATTTGCTGGACCTGCTACTTATACTGCCGGTTATGCTGGTTCACAAGGATATTGGGGTTCTGTAGGCTACACAGGTTCAACAGGTACACAAGGTATCAGTGGTTATACTGGTTCAACTGGTACACAAGGTGTAATAGGATTTACAGGTTCAACTGGTACACAAGGGGTATTGGGGTATTGGGGATCAGTAGGTTATACTGGATCTGCTAGTACTGCTACAGGATATACTGGATCATATAGTACTGCTACAACCACTCCGTTTAGTGTATTAAATACTACAACTGGGGGATCAACCACTACAGGTGCATTGATAGTACAAGGTGGAGTTGGAATTGGCGGTTCTGTATATATAGGTAATAATTTATATGTAAGTAATGGTTCACAAGTAATACCAACTACCATTCAAGAATTTACTGCTACTAGCGGGCAAACTATATTCACTCCTAGTAGCGCATATACTGTGGGAACAGTACAAGTTTTTGCTAACGGTGTTGCTTTAGGTAACGGAGATTTTACAGCATCAAATGGTACTACTATTGTTCTGTATCAAGGTAGAACTACAGGTGATATTATTAGGGTTATTGCAGGGGTTAGTAGCACGGGCGTTAACAATATTAAGGCATTTAGTATCGCAATGAGTGTAGCAATGGGCGGATAATGGATAATTAAGTAGTAACCGAGGACAACTAATAAAATGTCAAAACAATTGATAAGATCATATGTATTCACTCCAGGCATTGCCGGAAGTGGAACTGTGGAAATAATGGGCCGCTGGGCCTTAGAACAGATCACGTTGATCACTAACGTCACACGAAATACTTTTTTATATAATTTTGCAGATGCTGCGTTTATTGGAACTAATGTAACATTTAATCGTGCCAACAGCACTAATTTTCCACAAGCACTACAAGGTAGTGATGGAACTACTACAATTAATCTAGCGATAAACACCACTGGCTATAGTAGTACTGATGCTCTTCAAATATTTGTTGAACGTGCTGAAACTATTACCCGTCCATGGGCCATGGGTACTGATGCTTTTGAACGTACACGTACAGCCAGTCCACAAAGTATGTTGGACGCTGACTTTGAATATGGACTACAACCGACTAAATGGCAGACTATTAGTACTGTACGCAGTTATCCGGGAATATACGAAATTCCCGGAACTGATTTAACAATAGTATCTATGACCACAGATGCCAGCGGTGGAGGTAGTAAAGCAGGTGTAGAAAGTCTAATCACAGTAATTTCTTCAGTACCACATCAACTAAGTACAGGCACCGCAATAACTGTACAAAATTTAGATGCAACCATAGTAGGAGCAGATCGTGCCCAGGGTTCATTTATTGTAAATTCTATAACTAATTCTTTTACATTTACATATTACGCCAGATCACAAGTATCAACAACGATTGGTGCCAGTATTTTAACTGCGTATACCATTGTACGTCGAGGTGGATTTTATACCGGTGCTGCTATTGGATCAACTACATTCAGCGATAACGCAACAGGTGGAGCAAGTACCACTGCTACCATTACAGTAACATTTCTTAATAATCATGGATTGACTCCGGGCTCGGGTATTCTTACTGTAATTAACAGCGACAACGGCAGTAATAATCACACTTTGGCTCAAGGTCCATTTTATGTACAATCAGTACCTAGTCCTACTACACTGACGTATAAAGCAAGGAATGTGGGAACATTTACAGGTACCCCAACAGGTGTTTTATATTCAAGAGCAGATAGTTTCTATCAACATAGACCATTTGACGGCGGTGTAAGTTTAGGTGCTGGCGGCCCTAATTACGGTAGTCAAGCAGCACGTATGAGTAAAAAATACATACGTTATCAATCAGGTAAAGCAATTAACTATAATACTGCTGCTCTATTTGCTCCTAATTATAACATTAGAAGTATTAGTGCATCGGGACTTACTACAGGTAGTGCTATTACTGTTACTGTAGATGATTTAGATCATGGATTACAAGCAGGGTCCGGTGTTATATTAAATAATATTACCAGCACAGGATATAACGGTATATACACAGTGGCAAGTGTAGTAGATGAACGTTCTATTACTGTTACTGCTACTTCTGTTCTTAGCACAACTACAGCAGTGTTTGGTGTTAACACATATTTGTCTCATACAACATGGCATGGCGCCACTGTTAGAGCAGGTACATATGATGAACAAAATGGAATATACTGGCAATATGATGGTATGCAAATGGCTCTCGGACTAAGAACCAGTACATTGCAATTAACAGGAACAGTAACAGCCACTCCTGATTCAAATTTGATTACAGGATATAATACATTATTCAATACACAACTAGTAGCCGGCGATCGTGTGGTTATTAAAGGTATGACACATACAGTAACTGCCGTTACCAGTGCCACATATATGTATGTAACTCCCGATTACCGAGGTAGTACTGGTACTAATAATGCTAAAATGGTTAAAATAACCGATATTCTAGTTCCACAAAGTCAATGGAATATGGATCGTTGCGATGGTACAAATGGTCCATTTAATCCAAGTGGGTATAGTTTTTTACCCTATGCATTACAAATGATCGGATTACAATGGACATGGTACGGTGCTGGATTTATTGATTGGATGCTACGTGGTCCCGACGGTAATTATATGACCGTTCATCGTATAAAAAATAGTAATGTTAACAAAGAAGCATATATGCGTACTGGTAATCAACCAGTACGTTATGAAGTTATTAATGAAGGCGCCCGTGATAGTTTAATCGTTGGTATTGATAGTGTATCTACCACTGCAATGACATTGACCAATGTCGCATATTTTCCTAGTTCGGGAGTAGTTTATGTTGATAATGAATTGATTAGTTATACTAGCAAAACTACTGCTACTAACACATTAAATGGATTAACTAGAGCATCTGCATTAACACCTTGGATATCTGGTAGTATACAAACTTATACAGCAGGTACAGCAGCATCACATACTGCTGGTACAGGAGTAATATTAGTTAGTCAGACTGCTACTCCGACTATCAGTCATTGGGGAAGTGCATTCTTAACAGACGGCGGTTTTGATCAAGACCGTGGATACATTTTTAATTACCAATCACCTAATATCACTGTAAGTACTGTTAAGAAAACTGCGTTTGGAATTAGACTAGCACCTAGCGTAAGTAATGCTACTGTGGGCGATTTAGGTGTGAGAGATTTAATTAATCGAAGCCAATTGTTGTTACAAACTATTGAAAATACAGCGGGTGTTGCTGCGGGTAACCAGGCTATTGTCATTGAAGGGGTTTTAAATCCAAGTAATTATCCCAACACAGTAACTAATATTACATGGTACTCATTACAAGGTGGAGTAGCAGGTGGTAGTGTACTGGGTTCAGGACAACCTAGTTTTGCACAAATTGCTCCGAGTAATTATATTACCTTTGATGGGGCCAATACAACAAACACCTCACTGAGTCAGAATGCTGCGACTGGTACATATACAGTATCTGTAGCAAGTACGGCTAGTATTGCTATAGGTGATGCGGTTGTTACAACAACAGCAGCACCGGGCGGCCAAGGTATTCAAGGAAACACTTTGGTACAAGCCATTGGTAATGGTACGATTTTATTAACGCAACCCTTATTGAGTAATTTACAAAACAATACACCCATAACAGTCTATCGAAATCAATGGGCAGTTCCAGGAGAAACAATTTTCTCATTCATATCCAGTCCTGCTAACAAAGATACATTAGAATTAAGTTCATTGAAAGAATTAACTAATACACCTTTGGGAGGCCGAGGAACATATCCAAACGGACCAGATACCTTGTTTATTAATGTTTACTTAACTTCTGGACCAAGTATACAAACTAATCTAGTATTACGTTGGGGCGAGGCACAAGCATAATGAGTCAAGCCAGCCAATTATCCTTTATTGATAATGTTGCAGGTCAGATAACGATTGCTGCAACCACCGCTACTACTTCTACCAGTACAGGCGCATTAACAGTTGCTGGTGGTGCAGGGGTTGGCAAAGATTTATATGTTGGTGGTACTATCTATGGTAATACCATTTATAGCGGTGGTTTACCTGTATTAACTAGCGGTACAACATTTAATGGCGGCACTGTTGCAGGTACTATTAGTATTACAAATACTGCCAGTTCAACTTCGAGTAATACAGGTGCATTGGTAGTTGCAGGTGGGGCTGGAATTGGTAAAAATTTATATGTAGCAGGTACCATTTATCAAAATGGTGTTGCAGTTGCTACTGCTGCTGGATCGGCATCTGGTTCAATAACCATGTACCAATCTGGATTTTTAAGTGTTACACAGGGAACACAGCGTTGGTATGCACCTTATAATTTAAATATTACTTCTATTAAAACCAAAGTTGGAACTGCAGGTAGTAACGCTAATCTTATTACTATAAATCGCAACTCTACAGCTACTATTAATATAACAATTAATGGTGCAGCAACTAGTGGAACAACTTATACAACACCGTTATACATGGTTGAGGATGATTATCTTACGGTAGATGTTACTCCCATTCTTCCGCAGACTACTACAGCAACCAATTTGTATGTACAGTTTAAATATCAAGCGGCATAAATGGTATAAATATTTAAAAGAACTTCCAAAATGACAATTTTAAGAACAAATTATTACTCAGCAAACCTTCCTACTGTGATAGAGGATCCTACTCCCGGTGCTGATCTTATATTTTTTCAAAATGAGGGCTATAAATCAAGCACATTAGGTGCTATTTTCAATACTACCATATCTTATAACGTAGGAGGTACTGGTTATAGCACCTGGGGTACATCAAACTTTCAACAAAATACAGACGGTTGGTACTGGCAAGGCGCACTGGTACTCAATGGCGAAGTTACTCACTGTAAACATTTAAGTGTAGCAGTTAATGATTATAGAAATAATTTAGACCATTCGCCCTGGGCATCAATGGATCTTACCAATAAGATAAAACCCATACAATATTATACCAATGGAACTAATAATTTAGTACAGTCGTTTCAAAATGTTCAAGGTACTGCGGGTGGAAGTAATTATACAATGTGGCTACGTAGACAAAACACAGCATTCAATTTAAGCGTTGGATATCCTACATATAATGGAAATCCAAGTTCTACTAGTAATACAGCATTTCCTGTATATAGAAATCCAACAACTAATAATATAGTATGTGTGGGGAATTATAATGTTAGTGCATATCATCCCGGTGCATATGCTGGATATAATCTAACCGGTGCCTTCACCGTTTCTACTCCCACTCCTACTGCGGTTACTGCTGTGGCCAACGCATCCTGCCAATTTGTCGGTGTCGGAGTTGGTGGACTGGGTCTTACATTAGTTAATGATGTTAACACTGATTACACTCAAACATTTTATAGATATAATGACAGTGCTAATACTGCTGTTACTCTTAATACATATAACCTTGTTCCACAGACAACTAGTACAAACGGTATTGGTGTTTATCAATTAAGCACTTATCATCAAACCCTTACAGGTAGTATTACAGTTACAGGTACAAGTCCCGCAGCCAGCGTAACTGGATATGTAGTTGGAAAAACACTTAGCGTTACAGGCGTTACCTCTGGATTCATGGCTGTTGGTCAAACTATATCAGGTACTGGTATAATTACAGGTACTACTATAGTTTCTACAGGTACCAATGTTACTACTAGTGTGGGGGGTGCTAGAACCAATGCATATCTACCAAAATATGCTAGTTCAACATTTGTTGATTTATCCACTTCAACAACCCGTGGATTCTATCTTCCTTACTTTGATACAAATAGCACTTTCCAACCATTCTATTATCAATGGAATACCATAACTGATAACTTTGTTAGAAATCAAGATATTAGAGTATTATATACTGCATCTAACATGTTAACATACTGGACACCTGAAACTGCCAGCGGTACTTCAGTGAATGTAACGTATGGTTCACAACGTGCTTGGTATAATGAATCATTTATATATAACAATGTTAGATACCTAACATTCATGCAGTTGCATGGTGCTGGTACAGTCCTGGATGCAAGTGATAAACAAAGAACGTTTATGACCTATGTGGTTGATACATCAACTTATAAAACATTGACATATCATAGTAGTGTTGTAATTCCTGCTACTCCTAAAAATATAGTTTGGTTAAATGACACTAGAACATCTGTTGGTGTATTTGGTCACACAGCGTTCTGGATTTATAGTTTCACAGCAGCCGGTTGGACTTTGGTTAAAACTGAACCATATGCGTTTAGTGCTGTAGGTAGAGATAGTGTAGGTAGAGTATGGGGTATGGACTCTGGCCCGCTAGGTGGTGGTAGAGCACATGTAATTTTAAGTGATGCAACCTCAATACCTGCTACTATATCGTTGGTTCCAAGTCAACAAATGTTTAACTACACTGGAACTAATCAATTATTTACATTTACATTAGATGCATTTAATTCGTTAAGTGCTAGAATAGCGGTATCAGTTACTTTAACTGTAACTGGAAATTCTTTAAGAATATTAGATGGAGCAAATAATCAGTATACTTCGTACACCACTTCCACAAGTGCTAGTACAAGTACAATAATTAATGCTGCTATTATTGCTGCTGGTCCGAGTAGCATATCAACCACTATTGCTCTATGATAAATATGGAAAAGAGATAAAATAAATGGCTATAATTAAAACTATTAGGAATCCAGTAAATGTAGCATCTATGTTTGAAGATCCGCAGCCTGGATCGGATTACATATATATACAGCATGATCAATATAGTAAAACTACATTGAATCCTATATTTAATGGAGGACTTGTTCTTTCTACTAATGGTACTATAAGTACCAGTAATGGTTTTGGCTATTCTAATCCTACAATAACCGCTTATAGAATGAGTGGGATATTAATGCTTGCAGGTGAAACAACCCATGTACGTCACTCTTTATTCAATACAGTTAATAACTATCAAAACAATTTAGATTTTGCACCATTTGTATCTATGGATACAAATTATAAACCAACACCGATGAAGTATTTCACAGATGGTACTAACAATCTTGTAGTGGCAAATTATAATTACATAGATCCAACTCCAGGTACTCAAACTATATATAACAATTGCTACCCAGTAACTTGGGCAAAATTAAATACTACCCCATCTGATCTAGCAAATTCTGGATATCTAACTTGGATTGCCAGTAGTGGTGGTAATTTTGGATCAACCGTTGCAGGTGGTACTGGGTGCGGCGGATATCCTATATATAGAAATCCGGCAACTAATAACCTAGTATGGATTGCACATGACTACTGGGGTGACAATAACCAATATACTTCTAACTATGCTTGGACTCCGACTGCCATTATGGGTGCCGCAACAACTCCTATTTTTGCCGCTAGTTATTCAAGACAAGCAGTAGGTGTTAATAGAAATTATACTGGGCAATTCATGGGGCCCAGTGTATTAGATAACTTTACCCTACAATTGAATACTGCTGTACAGTATGATTACTATCATTACTTTTACAAATATAATGACAGTAATAATACATACTCAACATTAAACAGTTATACTACTCAACCATTACCGTCAGGTACAGGTGGTATTGGTACTTATGTAGTTAATAGATACCAAGGATCTGTGGCTAGCACAACAATTACCGGTACAGGTGTAGGTTCATCCAGTGTGACTGGTTTTATTAATGGTAACTTTCTTACCGTTACTAGTACTTCCTCTGGATTAATTGCTGTGGGACAAACATTGTCCGGAACTGGAATAATCACTGGTACTACAGTATTGTCATTTACTACAAGTACAATTATAACAGGTGATAGAACAACAAACTATGGTGGGTATATTCCGAAGTTTGCCAGTAAACTATTTACAGATACTATCAGTACCACAGTTACCAATTCAGTGGGATTCTATGTTCCATACGTTGATGCGGCTGGTAGATATCACCCTATGTATTTTAATTGGGATAAAACTAGAGATTTTATTGCACGTTATACAGACATAGGAATGTATTATACCGCAACAAATACTACTACGAATCTTGCAACTTATTGGTTGTATGATACCTATAGTGCTACATCAGTTGATACTCAATATGGAATGCAACGTGCTTGGTATAATGAAACATTCGTAGGTAGTGATAATAAAAGATATCTAACATTTATGCAATTGCATGGTGCTGGTGGTGTTGCTGATTCAAACGAAAAACAAAGAACGTTTATGACGTATACTATTAATACGTCCAGTTATAGACAATTATTTTTCCATAGCAATCTTATTATTCCTCAGACACCTAAAAATATATGTTGGCTAACTGATGATCGTACATTATTATCAGTAATTTGTCATAGCGCAACATATATATATACTTTTAATACATCCACTGGTTGGACTAATACAGCAACATTCCCATATCAATACAATGCTGTAGGTAGAGATAATTTAGGTAGAGTATGGGCACACGATGCTGGATTTACAGGTTATGGTAGATTGCATCTATTGTCCGGGGTACCGGCAACTGTTTCTGTAGTATCAACAGCAAGTTCATACAATTATGCTGGTACCGCAATTCCTACATCTTTCTTAGTTGATGCATACGATTTAACCGGTAGCAGAATGACTGCAACTATTAATCTGTCTGTAGTAGGAAATTCTCTAAAATTAACAACAAGTAGTGGAAGTACAAACTATTTTAATTCGCTAACTGTAGTTACTAGTAATTCGACTAGTACAGTAGCATATGGAACTGTGATCACTAATGGTTATAGCAATATTACAACCACAATAACAATATAAAAGGATATAATAAAAATGGCGTTTACAACTGAAAAAGTTATACATGTTGATGCTTTAAATCAAGTACATATAAAAAAATATGTGTCCAGACTTAATGGAACAGTATTAAACATCAGTGAGGTTAGAACTGATGAAGCCGAGCAAGAGATTGAAGTATTAATAATGCAACAACCTTGGAAATGCAACCTCGACGGTAGCAGAGAAAATTTCACTACTGAAGAAGATGCTGCCGCTTGGTTAGAATCAGTTAAAGACTCATTCTTATCATAAACTAAGAGATACTTAAAATGGCTGTAATTAAAACAATTAGAAATCCAATAAATGTAAATTCTGTATTTGAAGATCCTGTTCCGGGGTCTGATTATCTTTATTTTCAGTATGATGCATATACTAAGACTACTTTAGCACCATTGCATGATATCGGAATGATTTATTCTACCGCTGGTACTATAGGTACTGGTAATAGTTTTGGATATTCTGGTTTACCTGACCAATACAGAATTGGTGGTATTTTGCAGTTAAATGGCGAAACTACTCATGTAAGACATAGTACATTTAATACAGTTAACACTCAGGCCAATAATTTAGATTTCGCACCATTTGTTGTCATGGATGGAGTTAATAAACCATTTCCTGTAAAATATTTTACAGATGGCACTAACAATCTTGTAATATCAAATTATAACTATGCAAATCCAACAAGTGGCACTCAAACTATATATAACAATTGCTTTCCTGTAACTTGGACAAAATTAAATACCAGCAGTAAGGATTTATATTCATCTGGATATCTAACCGGCATTTACGGAGCAGGTGGTAATTTTGGATCAACCGTTGCAGGTGGTACTGGGTGCGGCGGCTTTCCTGTATATAGAAATCCGGCAACTAATAACCTAGTATGGATTGCACATGACTACTGGGGTGACAACAATCAATATACTTCTAGTTATAGTTGGACTCCTACTGCCATTGTTGGTGCTGCATTTGCTCCTATATTTACCGCATCAGCAAATAGACAAGCAGTGGGTGTTAATAGAAATTATTCTAATCAATTGGTAGGTGTTAGTAAATTAGATAATTTTACAATTCAGTTACACCAGTCTGTACAATACGACGGTGTTTCTTATTTTTACAAATATTTTGATACAAATAATACATACTCAACATTAAACAGTTTTGCTTCTCAACCGACAGCAGCAGGTAGTGGTGGAGTTGGTACTTATAATCTTAGTACTTCTACTAGTACTGCTGCGTTAAACTTCAGTACATCTACATGGTGGTTTGTGTTTACCGCTACCAATTATACTTCTACTTTTTCTGGAACCGCTACAGTATCGGGCAGTGTATTAAACGTGGTTGGTGCAACTACTGGTACATTAGCAGTAGGGATGACTATTACTCAAATATCGGCTAATTTCTCTACTGGTACTACTATCGGTTCTATATCATATCCTGCTTATACAGGTACTACAATTGTTTCTTTAGGGCAAGGAACTAATGCAGGAGGAGATAGAACATCAAATTTTGGTGGATATATTCCAAAGTTTGCCAGTAAAACATTTACAGATACTAGTACCGCTACCACACTGGGATTTTATATTCCATTTGTAGATAGTAAAGGATTTTATAATCCATTGTATTATCAATGGAATCAGAGTAATGATATCTTTACTCGTTTAACTGACATAACAGTAGTATATCCTACAGGAAATAGTCAAAGTTCTTATTGGACTAATGATACCTTCAGTAGTACTTCACTTGATAGTCAATACGGAATGCAACGTGTTTGGTATAATGAAACATTTGTGTCTGGTGGTATTAGATATCTAATATTCATGCAATTGCATGGTGCTGGTGGCGTGTTTGATAATAATCCGTTAATGCGTACATTCCCTACATATAGTGTTAATACATCAACATATAAGACATTAACATACACTGGTAAAATTGAAGTACCGGCGACTGCTAAAAATATAGTATGGCTTAGCGATGATAGAACTATTTTAGGTATATTCTGTCATGCTAACTTCTATGTATATACTTTTAGTTCTAGCAGCGGTTGGACACAGACCGGAAACTTCCCATATCAATTTAATGCTGTAGGTCGAGATAATTTAGGTCGTATATGGGCACAGGATACTGGATTAGGTTGGGGTAGAGTACATTTATTAACATTAAACGTACCTATATCAATTGTAGTTACTCCTGATGCAACTAGTTATAATTTTGCAGGTACAACTGTCAGTTCAAACTTGACTGTGAATGCATTTAGTTATAGTGGGGCAAGGATTGCAACTTCAGTTAAATTGGTTATTGATGGCGGCGCAATGACATTTGCTGGTAGTAACCTGACTAAAACTATAACAACTTCCGCTTCAGGCGATACCGTAGTTCCTATTACTATTACCGGAGGCGGCGTGAGCAATATCATTGCCAGTGCTGTAGTTTCATAATGGGAACATACTTAGGTGCCATTGATCTTGTAACACAAAATCAAGTAACTATCTTTGCAAGAGTTGGTATTAATCCCTCAGATAGATTGGTGGGAGATATCGCCCCCGGTAATACACAAATTACTGTTAACAATAATTCAGTTGGACTAAAACAAGTCGGCACTCAAATATCAGCAGAATTTAATGTAACTAGATCTATTGCTGATAACATGGGCGGAACACAACTGTTTAACCCTGTAGATACCCCTTTATCATTTTACAGTACACCACCCGCTAGTGGTTATGCAAGTTTTAATAAACAAGTTGGAACAAACTTTGGATCATTGGCAGTAACCGCTACTAACTTTTCTAGCCAATTGTTTAATACTCCAGGAACTTATAGTTGGACCGTACCAGCAGGAGTTACCAGTATATCTATAGCAGGTATAGGTGGCGGTGGTGGCGGGGCACAACGATCAGCAGGTGGTGCTGGCGGCGGAGGCGGGTTAATAAGTTATTCAAATTCAATATCAGTAACACCGGGTACAACTTGTACCATTGTGGTAGGTGGCGGCGGTGTAACTGGGTCAACTTTTGGACTTAACGGTAGCAGTACATATATGCTATTGCCGGGCAGTAATATACCTATAGTTATAGCCCAAGGTGGCGCCGGTGGTGATAGAATATATTGGTTAAGTGGTAGTCAAGGAGTAACCTATACAGATAGTACAGGAACAATTACCACACAGGTGGCCTTTGATCCTACTGGCGGCACAATTTCGTATTCAATTAGTGCAGGATCTTTGCCCACCGGTGCTAGTTTAAATGTTAATACTGGTGCAATATCGTGGACAAGACAAAGTTTATCAGCAGACACAGAATATACGCCTTTTACATTATCTGCGTCAAATGGAAGTCAAACTATAACAAAGCAATTTACTCTTAAAATTCTTAAATTTGCATTAACCTTAGACTACTTAATTGTAGGTGGTGGCGGCGGCGCTGGGTACGACGTTGGTGGCGGCGGCGGTGGTGGCGGTGTTGTAGTAGGGACAGCATTTAATGTGGCATTGGGTAGTACTGCAATTGCATTCACAATTGGTCAAGGGGGAACATCCGCTCAAAGTGCTGTAACAGGAAATAATGGCTCGGCAACTACAGCAACATTCAGCGGATCTACAGGTGCTGGATCAGTTATTGCACAAGGTGGCGGTGGCGGTGGAAGTCATACAGGTGCCAATAACACTCCGACTATTGGATTATCAGGCGGCTCGGGAGGCGGCGGTGGAAGTCAATATGGCTCAGCAGGAGGTGCATCAACTCAAGTTAGTTATCCATCATTCAATGGAGTTGGATACGGTTATTCAGGAGGAGCATCATATACTGGTACATGGGGTGGTGGATCAGGCGGCGGGGCCGGCGGGGCTGGTATAACCGGTACCGGCGCATATGTAGCAGGAGGCAACCCTTATACATCATCTATAAGCGGATCTAGCGCAAATTATGCAGGTGGTGGATTTGGAAATAGTGATAGCGGAACAATATACGCCACTGGATATAATTCTTCAAACATCCTACAAGGATATTATGGTTACGGTGCTAATGGTACCGGTTCGCCAAATGGTTCTAGTTACAATGGCAACCCTGGTATAGCAATAGTAAGATATCCAGGTTCAACACAATATGGTAGTGGCGGTACAACTTCTATTTCAGGCGGATATGTTATACATACATTTACTGCTACTGGAACTTTAACTTTTTAATTAAAAATTATGCCAACTAATCTTTCAACTGGAACAACTGCAGATATACTACTGGTAGCCGGTGGTGGGTCTATTGTTTTTTAAAAATCTAGATGTATTATTAAATTATAAATAACACTATAATTTCATATTTTCAATGTCAACTACTTCCGAATCGAATTTTAATCAAACAACGCTATTGCTAGGTGGAGACAACGCCACTTATATACAAGACGCTAGCACTTCATCATTGGCCATAACACAAACGGGTAGTGTTCGTGCTGATCCGTCTACACCCTATGCTGGATTTGGTTATTATAGTAATTTATTTAATGGTAGCAGTTATCTAAGTGTTCCATATAGTACAAACTTAACACAATGGTGGACTACTGATTATACATTAGAGGCATGGATATATCCAACCGATTCTGCCAGTTGGTCAAGAAACGTAAGCGGTGGCGGACAACCTTGCCCGACGTTTATTGGTAATTTTGATCCTACTTCTACTTCTATAAACAATTATTGGAGTTTTGGTTTTGATGGCAGCAATTATGTAAAATTGTACTATTACAATGGCGCTCAAACAGCATTGACTAGTACATTAACTGTTAACATTAATCAATGGAATCATATTGCTTTTACAAAAACAAGTAGCGGTGTTGCATTTTTCTGTAATGGAGTTGGACAAGCACCACAGGCATATTCCGGAACACCTCAAGATAGCGCAAGTTATGCATTAAATATTGGCCAGTACAACGGTCAAGGTGTTAATGGATACGTATCTAATCTTAGAATAGTTAAAGGCACAGCAATATACAGTGGAACATCATACGTACCTTCAACTACTCCACTAACTGCGGTTAACAACACTCAATTACTCACTTGTCAATCAAATAGATTGGTTGATAACAGTATAAATGTACGTGCTATTACAGTAGGTGGCACCCCAAGCGTTAAACACCTGATACCATTTACTCCACCTTCTAGTACTTTTAAATATGGTAGTGGATACTTTAATGGCAGCACTGATTATTTGAGTGGAGCAAGTTGGTCTTCTGCTGGAAATTTTGGAACTGGAAACTTCACTGTTGAATATTGGGTAATGGCGACCGGTGCTCCACAAAGCAATCAAGTCATTTGGTCTTGTAATATATATCCAAATACTACAGGTTTGTATGTTCAATATTCAGGAGGTGCATCAAATCAACTTAATGTTAACACTGGTCCTACAATTCTAATATCATCTTCAGCTGGTTGGTCATTTAATGAATGGCACTATATTTCCGTAGTACGCTCTGGCACAACTTTGACGCTTTACATTGACGGCATATCTCGTGGGTCAACTACGTTTGCCAATAACTGTACTGACGGATTGCAGTATATTGGACGCCCATCTGATATAGCCAACTATATGATTCAAGGTTACATTAGCAACTTTCGTATCGTTAAAGGAACCGCAGTTTACACCGCCAACTTCACCCCACCGGGTGTTCCATTACCGCCAGTATATGGTACAAGTTTATTAACCCTGCAAACCAATCAGGCACCGCAAAATAATACATTTTTAGATTCTAGTACCAATAACTTTATTGTGACTAGAAATGGTACACCTACACAGGGAACATTTAGCCCCTACAGTCAGAGCGGGTGGAGTAATTACTTTAGCGGAAGCGGCGATTACTTGGTAACTTCTGCAGGAACATCTCGTAGTTTTGGTACATCTTCGTTTACCATTGAAGGTTGGTTATACTTATCTGGCACAGGAGAACGGCAGATATTTTCAAATGGTATTCCTTGGTCATCTAATGCTTTACGTATCATTTATAATCACTCATTTGCATCAAGTAAGTTATCTGTCCTTGCTGGTAATTATAGCGCGGGCGCAGCCCTTATAAGTACAACATCTTCATTATCTCAAAATATTTGGTATCATTATGCATTAGTTAGAAACGGCAATTCGTGGCAATTTTACATAAACGGCCTAGCCGACGGTTCTGCAGTTACTTGGACAGGAAGTGTTGATTCAGATTCTGCATCTGCTTTATACAGCGTAGCAGGTGATTCTAGTACAACAACAGTTTTGTGGCAAGGGTATCTATCTAATTTTAGAATAGTTAAAAGTACAGCACTCTACACTGCCAACTTTACTCCACCAACCTCCGCATTAACTGCAATCACTAATACAAGTTTACTAACTTGCCAAAGTAATAGATTTGTTGATAATAGTACTAATGCCTTTGCACTAACAGTTAACGGTACCCCAAGCATACAACCATTCTCCCCCTTCCCAACTACCAGCAGTTATGACCCCACAGTATGGGGTGGTGGTATGTACTTTAATGGTACAACGGATTATCTTACAGTTCCAAATAATGTAAACTTGAATTTAGAAACTATTTCAACTTTTACAGTAGAGGCATGGATATATCTCACTGGTGTCGGTTCAACTCAAAGTACTATTGTTGGTAATAGGGGAGCCAGTGCAACAGGTTGGGAATTTAGAGTTAGTACTTCAAGAACATTGCAATTTTATTATACAGCCGCATCTGGAACTAATACAAATTCTCCTGATGTATTAGCATTAAACACTTGGTATCATGTTGCTCTATTAAGAATTTCTGGAACTGCACAAATTTATATTAACGGAACACTATCCGTAACTAATAATGCTATTACAAATGGAACTGCAAGTTCAAATGCACTTACTATTGGATGTGAAGGATCAGACACAACAAGTATGTTTGTAGGTTACATTTCTAACCTGCGAATAGTAAGAGAAGCACGTTTTAGTTCCAACTTCACTCCATCTACTACTCCATTAACCGCAGTACGTAACACAAGTTTATTACTATTGGGCACCAACGCTGCGGTATACAATCCTACTGCTAGAAATGTGTTGACCACTGTGGGCGATACAAGAATTGATAACAATGTTTATAGATATGGTAACGGATCAATATACTTTGATGGTACTGGTGATTATTTAACCAGCCCTGCATCTGCTTTTTATGGGTTTAAAACAGGTGACTGGACTATAGAAGGTTGGATATATATGACAGATAGTGCTAGATATAGTGCTATTTTTGATACCAGAGTTGGAACTGGTACACAGACTGGATCTTTTGGAATAGGTATTTTTAGTGGTGGAAGAATGCAATTGTTTTCTGGAAGCGCATTCTTATATCCCACTGAGACATTTGATTATAATGCTTGGAATCATTTTGCTGTTGTAAAATATAGTAATGTTACTAAAATATATAAAAATGGTACAGCATTTGCTACTACTTATGCAGATACTAGAGACTATGGTGCTAGTCAACCTTTACAAATAGGCAATGACGATGCTAGTAACTTCTTTAAAGGATACATTAAAGACTTTAGAATCACCAAAGGTGTTGCACGTTATACAACAACATTCACTCCACAAACTTATCCGTTGGATACAAGGTATATCGCAGTTGACTATTTGGTAGTTGCCGGTGGTGGTGCAGGTGGTAGTGGTGTTATTAACTACTCAGTGGGTAGCGGTGGTGGTGCAGGTGGATTACTTGCAGGCTCAACTCTTCTTCCAGTGGGTGTTACTACTACTGCAACAATTGGTTCAGGTGGAACTCCAGTTATATCATCTGTGGGAACAAATGGTAATAACTCATCTATTGCTGCCTCTGGTTTTTCTTTGGTCACTGCTATAGGTGGTGGACGTGGTGATGCAAACGGTGGTACTACTGGATTAGCACCAGGTAATGGTGGTAGCGGTGGTGGTGGATATGTTACTGGTGGTAAAGGTATATATCCAGGATCATCTTATCTAGATCAACCAAGACAAGGTTATGATGGTGGCGGCAGTGGAAGTCCTGCTTATCCATATCCAACTGGTGGTGGTGGTGGTGCAGGCGCTGTAGGTGGTGTAGGTTCCGGAAGTACAGGCGGATCAGGCGGTGCTGGTACATTTACATCTATAATTTCTACGACGTTAGCAACTTCACTATCAATTGGTATAGTCAGTGGCGGCAATGTTTATTTTGCAGGTGGTGGTGGAGGAACTATAGTTGTTTCAGGAACACCAGGCACTGGTGGTTTAGGTGGGGGTGGCGCAGGTGCAATTGCATCTAGCGTGGGGGTTTCGGGAACAGTAAATTCTGGTGGTGGAGGTGGTGGCAGTGGCGCTACTGCATCAGCAAACAGTTTGGCTGGCTCCGGCGGCTCCGGTGCTATTATTATTCGTTATCCAACTTTATCAGCGGCCATTTCTGGCGGTGGAACATATAACATAGTTGGAACATATACAATAGTTACATTTGCTTCTTCTGCGGTCTTTGTTGCCACTGACCCGGTTGTTAATGCTGCAATTGACTATCTAGTGGTTGCAGGTGGCGGAAGCGGCGGATCTGGTCAGGATGGTGGTGGTGGCGGTGCTGGTGGTTTACTAGCGGGTTCCAGTGCTATAACCTTTGGAACAGCAGTTGCTATTACAGTAGGTGCTGGTGCACCAACTAACAGTAGTGCTGCTACTGGATCCAATGGATTTAATTCTTCTATTATTGGTGCTAGCACTAGTACAATTTCTATTATATCACTAGGTGGCGGAGGCGGCGGCAGTTGGAATTCTAATAGCGCCGGTCTAGCAGGCGGCAGTGGCGGTGGCGGTGCAAGAACAAATGCAGGTGGTGCTGGAACCGCTGGTCAGGGTAATAGTGGTGCTGCTGGCGTAACTTTATCAACACCATGGACAGGAGGTGGTGGTGGTGGTGGTGGGGCAGCAGCCCTTCTTGGAGTTGGCGGTACTGGTACATTTACTACTATAATTTCAACTACTACAGGTATATCTCTTGGTATTGGCCAATATGTTACTGCTACTAATGCATTGTATTTTGCAGGTGGCGGCAGTGGTGGTGCTGCTAGTGGTGCTGCTGCTGGAGGTGTTGGAGGTGGCGGTGCTGGTGCTAACATCAATGCGGCAGGTACAGCAGGTACAGCCTACACCGGAGGCGGTGGAGGTGGTGGTGGTGATACTTCGGGTAATGGTGGTGCTGGTGGATCTGGCATTGTTGTTGTCCGTTATCTAACCAGTGCAGCAGTGGCCACTGGCGGTAGAATTATTACTGCCGGTACATATACAACACACATATTCACAGCCAGTGATGTATTGTATGTCTATGCCCCCGGAACAAATATAATACCAGTTGATTATCTCATAGTTGCTGGCGGTGGTGGTGGTGGAAGTGCAACTACTAATAATACTGGTATGGGCGGTGGCGGTGCTGGTGGCGCATTAACTGGTACTAACACTATTATAAACTATGGAGTACCAATAGCTATTACTGTTGGTTCTGGTGGTAGTGCTGGCGGATCTAGCGGTAATAATTCAGTATTTGGAAATTTTATTGGTTACGGTGGTGGTGGTGGTGCAACATACCTACCATCATTATCAACTGCAAAATCTGGTGGTAGTGGCGGTGGTGGACATGGCTATAACACTTCAGGATATAGCATAACTCCGGGAACAGGCATTGCCGGTCAGGGTAACTCAGGTGGTAGCGGTCTTGCTACTGGCAGCGGTTCTGGTGGTGGCGGCGGCGGCGCCGGTGCTGTTGGATCCACTCCTACAAGTACAGTTGGCGGCGCCGGTGGCTCAGGTATATTGTCTTCAATATCTGGTGCTACCACTTATTATGCAGGTGGTGGTGGTGGCGGTGGTGCTGATACTGCTGCCGGCGGTGCAGGCGGTACCGGAGGTGGTGGTGCCGGAAGTGGAACAACTAATGGTGCAACTGCTACTTCAGGAACTACAAATACAGGTGGTGGTGGAGGTGGCGCTTATTATTTTTCAGGTGTGGGCGGTGCTGGTGGTTCAGGTGTAGTTGTAGTTCGTTACCTAACTTCATTAGCTTCGGGTGTTGGCGGAACAATTAGTAACACAGGTTCATACACAGTACACATATTCACAGCCAGTAGCATATTAACTTTATATCCACCTGTGGCAACAGTACCAGTAGACTTCTTAGTAGTCGCAGGCGGTGGTGGTGGTGGTTCTAATGGTGGTGGTGGTGGTGCTGGCGGTCTACAAGCAAGTACTGGTTATTCAGTAAGTTTAAACACACCAATTACTATCACAGTAGGTGGTGGCGGTGCAGCACCTGGCACAGGTTCAGGTACTTATAAATCTGGAGCAAGTGGTGCAGATTCTAGTTTTTCTTCGTTTCTAGCCTACGGTGGTGGCGGTGGTGGTGGCGCAGATGGGGCTTATGGCAATGGTAGTGGTACCATTGGTGGATCCGGTGGCGGTGGCGGTTGGGGATTATCAGCTGGCCCGGGTGCAGCTGGAACAACGGGACAGGGTAATGCAGGAAGTGCTGGTGTAGGTTCTGGAGCAACTGCAGGCGGCGCTGGTGGTGGCGCTTACGCTGCTGGTGGAACTGCATCTGGATCAACCGCAGGTGCTGGTGGTGCTGGTACTTTTACCAATATAATTTCTACTACACAAGCCACTTCACTAGGAGTAGGACAAGTAGTAAGTGGTAATGTTTATTTTGCAGGTGGCGGTTCTGGCGGTACACAAAGCGGAAGTTCAATTGCAGGTGGCTATGGTGGTGGTGGTGCTGGTGGAGCAGGAATTAGTGTTGCAGGTATTGCGGCCACTCCTTATACAGGCGGTGGTGGCGGTGGCGGCGGCGCAAGTAATGCTGTAGGCGGTACAGGTGGGTCTGGTGTAGTTATTGTTCGTTATCCTACTGCTCTATCCACGGGTACTGGCGGAACAATTAGTACTGCTGGTACATATACTGTACACGTATTCACAGCCAGTGGTACATTAACATTATTATCACCGCCTGCATCCACTGCTTTGGCTAATCCTATAAACACTGTATCACCGTCATTATCAGCAAGTGGTAGTTTTGTTTCTGTTGGAAATACCATATCATCAACAACCGGTACTTGGACTGTTTCATCCACAGCAACATCGTATACTTTCCAGTGGAACCGTAGTGGCTCGGCAATTTCTTTAGCAACTAGTAGTACATATACTGTA
>Ga0209084_1001386_pt1 | contig 20445 bp, 15 predicted proteins | sample C_130820_MF_Meta_FD_187309 | JGI IMG/M metagenome (GOLD analysis project Ga0209084, IMG submission 187309) | Freshwater microbial communities from Lake Croche, Canada to study carbon cycling - C_130820_MF_MetaG (SPAdes) (version 2) | ecosystem: Environmental > Aquatic > Freshwater > Lake...
GTTACACTAGTCACGCCTGCAGGAACTGTAATATTTGGTGCAGTTAAGTACGACGCTGTTCCACCTGCGCCGCCAGCACCTGAGCTATCAGCGCCACCACCACCGCCAGTTGCACCGTATAACCCTATAGATATTACAGTTCCTGGTACAACTGTCCAAGTAGTATTTGCATACTTCCACGCAAGTGCTACAGAAGTAATTGTAACTGTCTTAGTAACTTGGGTTTGAGCCGAGTACGTTGCAGATGCGGTACCTGCTAATACTGTGATATAATAGGATGTCGTATTAATTGGAGATAAAGTTGTAGTAGCCGATCCACTAGATGCAGTAAGAAATTGGGTGGTTGGAGCAACGTATGCATTTAAACCAATTTCATACCAGAAGTTAGTAGCACCTGCTGAAGTGAATGTAATAGACACAGTAGTATCTATTAACGATACTGTAATAGTAGGTGCTACTAATACTGCAATGTTAGACAACGTACTAGTACTTCCAGAACCTATTCCATTATGTGCAGACACCCCAACACTAACGTTAGCACCGCTAGTTGCGGCTATAGTAGCTGCAGTGGAAGTAGTAGTTCCATAATATGATCCATTTAAGTATAACGTGTAGTAATCAATCGTAGAACCAGGACTTGCAGGTGCAGCCCAACTAAATGATATAGAACCAGCAGTTGTAACTGATGTAGATAAGCTAGATGGAGCACCTGGAAAATTCGGTGTAGTTACTGTATTTGAGACTGAACTTTTTGCGCTTTCTAGACCGGCCTGGTTAACTTGAGATACTTGGAAATTGTAACTAGCGTTTGCACTCATAATACCAGTCCATGGATTTGAAGTTGTAGTGTAAGAAATCGATGCACCGCTGTTCATGTATATATTATATTGTTTTATTGTTCCTAGCGTAGCTACACTACCGCCGCCTATTGTAGCCGACGCTGTGAACGGTAGCGTTACTACTGCTGCTTCATTAGTTGATAAGGTTCCGATTGTTGGAGCACCGGGTGTAGTAAATGTTGCAGTAGATGTTGACACACTTGAACTAATCCATCCCGTTGCCTTTGCATATACTTTAAAAACTGCATTTTGTGCAATTGGATTGAACCCTGGTGAAGGTGACGCAGCAGTATTGGTTGCGAATGTACCAGCATTTTGATAATCCATTTGGTATGATGTTGCACTAGTTACTGCATTCCATGCCCAATATATGCCGCCTGAGTCAGACGTCCAACTTGTTATGCTGGGAGCTGCTAACGTTCCGGCATATGGCGTAATATCAACATACCCCGAGCTTAACGGTCCCCAACCTAGTGAGTTATAAGCACGCAAGTAAAATCTATATGGTGTTTCGTTTGTTAAACTGCCAACTGATACCGGTGAAGTAGTGCCAGTTGCATTGTGGTATGTAGTCGTAGTTGAATTATACGCTTGATACGCAGTAATTGTCACACCACCATCTGAGCCTGCAGTGAAATATATAATTGCAGTACCTGAACTATAACCACCACTTGTAATAGTAGGAGCACTTGGTGTAGTAGTTGGCGCTGGTGTTATTACCTGAATCATAGCTGACCAGTTAGTTGACTGTCCTGCTACGTTTATACCATACGCAGCCAAATTATATGTAGTACTTGATGATAACGACAGTGCAACTGACGGTACGGATGTTCCATTATATAATTGAGAACCGCCACTATATGTATTAAATGTTGGATAGTTCCATATTATCCAACTGGTCGGAGCTCCGCCAGTTTGCGTAAAGCTAATTGTAGCGCCTGATACCGACACATTTGACTGTGATATTGTAAGCGTACTAGGTATTGCAACCATTGATGCAGTTGTAGATGTACTAACTACGCCAAATCCTGCTGCATTATGTGCATAAATTGTAATAATACTGCCGTTAGATATGCCGGTTAATGCAAGCGGAGATCCAGAACTGGAAACTGTTTGATTATATGATCCGCCAATATAAACATAGTAGTAATCAATTGCTTCGCCATTATTAGCCGGATTAGTAAATGTTAAGTTTCCAGTATTTAAACCAGTTTGTGCAAATGACAAACTCGATGCAGTACCTGGGGTAGTATATGGTTTTGTGGATCCGCTGTTACTTACAGTACTCCATCCTGCAGAATTGTGTGCATACACAGTAAGCGTGTATGTAGTTCCGTATGCACCGATAAATGTATAAGGCGATGTAGCTTGTGTAGTAGTTAATGGTGATCCATTGTTATCTATTCGATATACGTCAATAGGAAGTCCGCCGGTATTTGATGGCGCAGAAAAATACGCATATACTGTAGTTCCTGAAAAAGTTGCACTAGTTAGCGACGGTGCATTCGGTACATCAGTTGCAGTTACTGAATTACTAGTAGCACTAACAGTACTTAATCCAACTGAATTATGTGCATAAATTGTAAACGTATACGCGGTATTTTTAACACCAGTATACGAATATGATACTGCCGATGATGCAATCGTAGATGAAATTAATGTTGCACCGGTGTATAAGTAATAATAATCAATTGGAGTGCCGCCGGTACTTGAAGGAGCAGTCCATGGGATAGTAATAGTAGTTCCTGATACAGTTACAGTACCCATTGTAGGAGCACTTGGCGTAGTCCATGTAGTTATAGCCGGTGTACTAGTTCCACTTTGTGCGCTAGTTCCAATTGCATTAACTACTTTCATATAAAATTGATACGAATTGCCTTGTGTTAATCCATTTAATGATAACAAAGATGCTGTACTTGATGCAATATTAACCGAAGTACCGCCTGATGTAAATGCTTGATATGATGTAATTGGATACCCGTTTGTTGTATTAGCAGTAAATGCCAACGTTGCAGTTTGAGTACCAGTTGCAGTAGCTGTACCAATTGTTGGTGCAGCGGGAACGCCGGGTGCTGCTACACTACTTGATGCAGTACTTTTTGCACTTTCTAAATTTGCATAGTTAACTTGAGTTATTTGAAATGTATAACTAGTACCAACTGTTAAACTACCGCAAGATATAGGATTAGACGAACCGGTATAAGATACAGTTAACCCTCCATTAACGTATACATTATATTGTTTTATTAATCCACTAGTTGTAGTTGACCCGCCACCAATAATAGGTGACGGAGTAAACGACACAGATAAGGTGCCCGATGTTGCAACTAGTGCAGCAGCTACACCAGTCGGAGACCCTGGAGTAGTATATGTTGCAGTATATGTAGTTGTTGACGAATTAATCCATCCTGTAGCAATTGCGTAAATGTTAATAACTACTGATGCTGCAGTTGACGCATAGTTAGTTGTTAAACTAGCAGTATTAAGGGCAAACGTTCCGGCATTTTGAAAATCAATCTGATAAGAAGTTGCAAAAGTAACCGTTCCCCAGTTAAATGTAGTGTTAGTTGTATCTGAAGTCCAACTTGTTATAGACGGTGCAGTTAATGTTCCGGCATACGGTGTTATCGATCCAGTACTAGTTGAACTAAGCGTACCCCATCCTGATGAGTTAAATGCTTGTAAATAAAAATTATAGGTAGTTCCGTTAGTTAAACCACTAACTGTTATCACTGATGCCGTATATGTTACAGCATAATTAGTACCTCCGGATACTGCTTGATAATTAGTGATTGCTAAACCGCCATTAGATCCGGCTGTATAATTAAAAGTTACAGAACCAGAGGTATATGTAGCACCACTAATGCCGGATGGAGCAGCTGGCGGTGATGCACTATTACTGCTAGCCAATAATACATTTAAAATTCCACTCATGTTATGTTAACCCCGATCCCGAAATTAGCCACTTGGTTGATGTAATTTTTATTGCAGTAGCCATACCGTTTGCAGCTAGAGACTTTGGAACAGTAGTAGCACCGGTTCCTACTAATGCTAACAACGCACTTGCACCTGAAATTGTAATAGAAATTACTCCTGCACCGCCTTCATTAATAAATGTTAGTACAGTTCCAATAGGGTATGCAACGGCATTGTCAATTGTATACGTTCTACTAGTAGTGTCGGCAGCTGGATGAAAAATATGTTTTCCTGAATCAGTTAATACAGTTGGATAATCTACAGATTTGCTAACTTGCGGTACAATTTTATAACCAACTTCTAAATTTGAACTAGCAGAATCGACATACATTGTAGTTGTTGTACTAATAGTTCCAGCATTAGAGATTGATGCAACATTGCCGCCGATACCAATATTGGTATTTTTAAATATCCATCCTCTATTTGCAGTATTATCTACTGTAAAATATGTTACCCAATCACCAGTTACTGCGCCGTGTGTACCATATGTCCCAGTGCCAGAAAACGATAAACCAAAAGTTGCCATTGACCCTGTTGCCGGTCCATTATATAACGATATGCCTAACCCTGTAGTTGGACTAACATTTGCAACACCAATGCTAGTTGCTTTAATCCCACCACTTACTTGTAATTTAAATAATCCATCATCTGTACCAGTACCAATTAATACGTTACCGCCATATTGTGCTAGTTTTACCAAACCAGTATCAAGAACTTCTATACTTGGGATACCAGATACATCGTTAGCTGCAAATATAGTTCCAGTTAAACTATTAGTAACGGAAAGTAATTGTCCAGCAGATCCATCAAAACTAAGCATACCATTTAAAGTTGGGTATGCAGTTAACGTAATATTCTGAGCTGCAGTAATTGCGTCTGCCCCAGAAAATACAATCTTAGGGTCGCTTGCTAAACTTATATTTGGTGTAATGACTATATTTTTATCAGCTAATGCCATTGTGTGTCCTTCTTATTATTATGTATTTATTAAATATCAATTACGTAATATGCAGTGGTGCATTAATATTAATATATTTACAAGATACACATGGATTTCTTTTGATTCAAACTGTTATTAATATTATTAATAGTTTGTAAATATTTAATAATTTGTGTAGACCAGTAAACACTATGTTTACTGTCTACTCTAATATCATATTTACTAGGTTTTTCAAATACAGAATTAGTATCACTATACTTGCTGTTATCTATAGTGTCAACAAATACAGTAACATCTGCATTAAACAACTTTCTAATTTCTTTAGTTGGTGCTACAAAATCACATATAACATAGGTTGCGGATGAGTTTTCTGCCAAGTATTTCATCCTATTACTTTGTCGTATTCGTCCTTCTTTACTAAAATCCCAATCGTTATATTGTTCTCTTATTATATCAGCATTAAACCATTCTACTGAATCTAAAAGTTTAACTAGTTCAGTTGCTAGTGTTGTTTTTCCAGATCCGGGTAATCCCATAATTAATATTTTCATTAACAACCAAAGATTAAAATGTTATACCGGAGTTGCTTCAGCCGCTAGCAATTCAGAAACTTTTGCTAATAACATAGCATTGTCCCAGGTGTTCATAATGTCAACATAATCTTCATTTTGCCATACTACTAACCCTCTACGAGATGAACCACGAGTGGTAGTTTCACCATTTGGCTGCTCAGTTACCTCAAAAGGTCCTAATTCTACTTCTACACGCACAAATTTATTAGTAATAGACTCGTGAATGTCAGTGATGAAATATTCACTAGTTGCACGTCGTTCGGTGATTACAATTTCACCTTCAATTGGTTGAATTTCGATAATTTCTGTCATAATATTTCCTTTTTCTTAAAATGTTTTTAGATTTACTTATATCTTATTTACTGATTAGTTGTCCAATTTCGGGCAAATACAGATATTTAATATCACTATTTATCAATGTTAATACTGCGTCTATGATAGTTTCAACTAATGGCTGTCCAGCTAAGTTAAAACTTGTATTAAACAATACCGGAACACCAGTTAACTTATTAAATTCTGAAATAAGTTCATAGTAATGTGTATTATCTGCATTAACGGTTTGAACACGACACGTATTGTCTACATGAGTAATAGCAGGGAGTTGTGAGATTTTTTCAGGTAATACATTAACTGCATACATCATAAATGGCGAATTATCTAACTTGTCCATATCAAACCAATCACTTGCGTGTTCTTCCATTACTGAACCAGCAAATGGTCTAAACCATTCACGATTTTTAACTGAGTTAATAATTTCTTTGCCATCCGGATTACGCGGGTCAAACACAATACTTCTATTGCCTAATGCTCTTGGTCCTCCTTCTGACGGGCCTTGAAATATAGCAACAATTTCACCGGACTCTAATAGTTTAGCAATATGATCTGCAGAAGTATCAGAAAACACTAAGTCAGGAAGTTGCAATTTTACATTTTCTAACTGATTATAATCAGGCAATACTCCTAAACATACTGTCTTTAATGGTTTAATAGTAGTGTCTCCGCTATGTTTAAACCATGCGTATCTAGCTAATCCAATAGCAGTTCCGCCGTCGTGAGCAATTGGGTCAACATAGATGTTAAGTTGTGGAAATCGTTTAACTAACTTATAGTTAGCTACACAGTTTAACCCAAATCCGCCTGAAATAACAACATCAGTTTCACCGGTAATATCAACTGCTTTTTCTACTAACTTAAACAGTAGTTCTTCAACTTCTTGTTGAACTTTAAATGCTAAGTTTTTAGATTGGTCTGTGCATAATGTAAAATCATTATGCCAATCTTGCGGATCAACGTACCGTTTTAGGTATGGATTTAATGTTTCATTAATAAACGCACCAGCTGGATAGCGAGGAATCAATAAATTACGATTGCCTTTACCATTAATAAAAAAATCTGGAATAAACTCATCAAATTTACCGTACGGTGCTAACCCCATTGTTTTGCCAGCTTCAATAAAACCAAATCCAAGATATTCCGATACTGCTTCATATGCTTTAGTCAGTGTTACTGAATTATCAAATTCTTGTATTCCATTATCGTAGTACATGCTATCCTGAATGCCGTTAGAATAGTGTTTGTATACTGCATTAAATTCACCCGGGTATGAACAATGATAGATAGTTTCAGTTTCAAACCCGGTTACAATTGGTCCATTTTCACCGATTTGGTCGCTATGATTTGACCCTGCTCCATCAATAATTACGGCAGCAGCAGTTTCGAATCCAGAATTATAAAATGCACCAGCTGCGTGTCCTAAGTGATGTAAGTTACCCATTTTTGTTATTTTAATATTTGGATAGAATTTTCTTGCTAATGCTGAATAGGCATCTTCGCCTGTCCAAGGTAATGTAGAAAATTCTTCGGAAGTGCCGCCAATGACTAATTCATCTATCGGGTGTACTGATAACACTTGCAGCATTGCTCTAAATGGATTACCATCGTGCTTAAATCTAGTAAGTCGTTCTTCTTCTGTGTAATATACAACTTCGCCATCTACTGTTAATGCGGCAGAACCGTTATGTCCTGGATTGATTGCTAAAATACTATATGCCATTATTTCACCTTTTTCTCAATATCTGCAACAATTGCTAGATACATATCATTTAATTCTTTATCAGTAAAGTTCATTGAATTTTCGTTTAATCGGTTTGCTAATGATACATCCAATCCAGTAATTCTAATTGGGCTATATTTCTTAGCACCTGCTTTTTCAATTATGTTAAAGTAATCAGGGTAAGAAGTATTAATCGGAAATGTAGATCCAAAAATAACTGTACCAGGAGTACCAACTGCTCTAGCTATATGTTGACCGCTGCTATCGCAGCCAATAAAATAATCAGCAGCTTTAATCAAAGCACCCCACTGGCGCAAATCACATGTAAATTTTGCCGAAAGTGTGTCCTCTTTTAACTGAAACTCAGGCTCACCAAAGAAAATTAAATTGTATTTCATTCCTAACTTTTTAGTTAACTTAACATAGTCAGTGGCACTTAAACTTCTCGATTCTTCATCAATAATTTGGTTAGATTCGGGGTCAATGTTTGCACCTCGTCCAAATGGTTGAAAAATAATCGTTTTTTGTTTCTTTTGCGAAGCTTTAATATTAGTAATTGTTTTTACTGCAACTGAAGTTTCTTGTTTATTAAACACTAGTGTAGGAGCACCTAAATCACTATGGTCAGTAACTCCGTTAATTTCTCTATCAAATGCTTGCACTAACGAAATCTCTTGTCGGAAATATGCAGGATTTCGGTATGGTTCTGGAGTTACTATAATGTCAGCATGTTTTACTACATTATCAAATACCCCTTTAGTATCTAAGTTATAGGCTCGATCTTGTAGTTCAGGAATACCCCAAAACAAAAAATCCCAAATACTAACTAGTATTGACCATTCTGTATTAGGGTTTAATCGATTGTATTTCAACAATGCAGGAATTGCTGCAATTATTCGACCTGCACCGCCATCTATAAAAAATATTTTTTTCATTTATTGTTTCCTTTCAAATAAAATATCAGTTTGAAGTAAATTATTATGCAAATCGTATGATGTATCAAAAATGTCAGTTGCTTTATACTCTAATTTATCAAGTTGTGCGACTACTTCTGCTAAAAGTGGTGAACCTTGATTATATTGTTGCCACGAACATTCAATTAAAATATACCGTGGTTGTTTGTTATGTAAAAATTGGCGAGCACCTTCTAGTATTAATAACTCAGACCCTTGGGTATCTAACTTTATTAAACCAAGATTTTTCCAATCTCCAAAGAAATTGTAAGTAGTATGTAAACTATCTAACGTTCTCATTTCTTTTTGTATGACAATAGGTGATGCATAATGTATAGTTTGTTCCTTAAAGATTGAACTACCGGTTGTAATTTTATCATCAGGTAATGTATAATAGTTAACAGATTGATTATTTCGATCACCAAGTAACGCTATAATAGCATTGTCCTGTAACCAAGATTTTTGTCTTTCGTCGGCTTCAAATTGACGAACAATAGCAGTTGGCCATACTGATTTTACAGTTTCAGTAAAATCACCTCGATATGCTCCAATATCTAAAACATATTGAACATTATTACCATTGTTTTTCATTTGAATAAAACGATTTCTAAATGATTCTATTATCATCGTTTATTCCAAAAATCTAATTTCATATTAGTATACAGTTCTGTTAATTCGTTGCCAATGATCATTTCGGGTGGTAAACTAACACGCTGCATTATTGGCCTTACATCATGCAATCCAGTAATTCCGCCATGATACATATCATTTTCATTCATTTGTTGCATATTCTGCAGATCAATATTAACCGAATCAATACCAATGAAGTTACAAATTTTGTTCATTGTATTTTGACTATCCTCAACTATATCAGCGTATGTTACTACTAATAAATCAACATTGGGAGAATTAATCCCAATTCTTACACTATTATAAGGTCCATTGATATATTTCTCCCATAGTAATTTACATCTATTTTTATTGTTAACTACTAGTTTATTGTCTATCAAATCTTGATCAATAAAGGTAATTTTATTTGGATTTTCGTTAATCAATGTAATGTATGATGCTAATATTTCAGGAATACTACGCACTGTGCATATGATTTTAGGTTTATGTTCTAAAACCGCCGTCATTAGTTTGCCGTGTCTAGGCCATAAGCGATTTTTATCAATAATTATTGGTTTTTGAATATGTTCATACGCACCTTCACAGACTCCTCTAATCATATTTGTATATTGATGTTCAGAGGTGTTTGTTAATGCTCCTGATATTGCAGGCCAGGTATTGTTTAATACTTCAATCATATCAATAACAGGTGATGTTGTAGAAGAGTGTATCAACGGATGTTGATTAAGCATAGATCCTAAAACTGTAGACCCAGATCGAGGTAATCCGGATAACATAACAAATTGTTTATTCATAATTGTTTTTTAATAATTGGTTGAGAGATATTATTCCACACGGCGTAATTTCCTGTGAATTTGTATGGTCCAATATGATTACATGTAATACTAGTATCTAACCATAATTTAAACCCGCCATTACGGAGTTTGTCGCACACAACAATGTCTTCGCTGTGAAAGCTATGATTTTTAATTGCTACATCAAAAATCATCCGATGTTCTGCGTTATCTTTTGGATCAATGTACGGTTCACTAATATCCCATAAATATTGCAGTGCTGCTTTACTTATTTTCAAAAATCCTGTTCCTAATCCAGATACTTCTAATAAGTTTGAGGTTGATGACATCGGAGGACTATCTTTTAGTAATCTAACTACATATTCCTCAATATCGCCTTTTTTTCGATAAGTTCCTCCGACGATGTCTTCTGGGTAGTTAAGTAATTTAAAAAAATCAGAAGGTTGCCATTCAATATCAGAATCAATAAATATTAAATAATCTACATCTGTTTCTATAGCTAGATGAACTGTATCGTTTCTAGCTCGTTGTAGCAACGCATCAAAGCTAACCCAAATTGGTATTATTTCAACGTCATGTTCAACGCTTTCTTTAATGGTATTCATCAAGCTATTAGTATACCAAACATCAAGCCTACCATCGTAACATGGTGTTCCTATCATTACTTTTGTTGTCATATTTTTCTATTATAAATTGTTTCAATTAATGCGGTATAATGATTAATTACTGCGGCTGCAGATGGGCCTAAATAATTATCCATGAATAAGGTGTATGGGATTGAAGTTTCCCATTCATATCGAATTTCTTCTTGAGATTTTTTATATGAAAACCGGTTGCCGCATAGTGCTTCTAATACACTTATTTTAGGAATAATCAACATTGTTGTGCCAGTCTGATCAAAAATCCACCTATGATGAATATATCCTAACCAATGAGGATTTTCACATCTTGAAAACTCAGTATTAGCACTTGGCATAGAAATAACACCGCGTTTTGCTATAGTTGGTAATATTTTTAATATATCAATTGGATTGAATATATCTTCAAGAGTATGTGTGCATATTGCGTAATCAAACATACCATGTTCTTCAACATAGGTCTGTAACTTACTGAGAGATTCTGTTGAGCATATATCAACTGATAAACTGTTAAGGGTATCAGTGGTGTTAATATCAACTAATAAATCAATTATGTCTGATGACCACCCATTAGTAACTCCGCCAATGTCTATTACAGTATAGTTAGAATTTTTGTTTTTTTCAGCTTTGATTTTTTCAGAGATATAAAATCTACTATTTTCAACTGTATCATACTTGATTATCATTTAGTAATGTATCCCATTCAGCTTTACGATTTAACCACGAATAACTATCATTAAACCATTTACTTTGTATATTATAACTGGTATTAGTATAGTTGTCAATCTCTTTTTTTAAAGTTTCTGCATAATTTTCTACTAATTCATTTCTATTTTCAGTATAATTTACATAAGTAGCCCATTTATCACAAGTTTCCGGTAATGCACCTAAATTAGTTGTAACAATTTTGCATCCAGCTGCACCTGCTTCAATTGCAGCTAAACAACTAGTTTCCTTAAAAGTACTTGGATATGCTAATATATGGGAAGTTTGCAATGCTTTTCTTATTGCTTTATTCATAGCATACCCTTTATATACAACATTCTTCATAGATTTGCATCTATTAAATAAATGGTCATACATGTTACCAACACTATTGCTATATTGTGTGCCATATATTACATTAGATGAATAAACTACTAATTCAATATCAGGGTTATTAATTAGGTTAAATGCATCTAGTAATATATCAAGTCCACGAAATGGCATTGATGTGTAAATTAATCTAAGTTTATCAGTTGGTTTTTGAATGTAGTCTATTGGGTCTATTGCGTTTTTTATTACAATGTTGTTTAAGTGATCAATTTGATATAATTCTTGAAATTGCTTAAATTGCCAGTTACTAACGTATATAAACTGGTCAATTGCATTAGTAAATGTAACATCATTCATGCCAACTGTAGCTAGTTGGTCGGTCATTAAATGTTGCCAAACTATATTTTTTCTAGTTGGGTCTAAGTTTGAGTGGTTACAAAAACTTGGAATTAAGTTAACATTTTGTTGCCAATTTGAACCTGTGTATTTTAACAAGTTGTTATAAAGAATTTCAGTTCCACCGAGTGGTTTCATAATAGCCATTTAAGTAATATTTATTTTATCATATTTATTAAATGAAGTGATGTAGTGCAGAAGAAAAAGGCATACTACCTAACTTAATAAGCAGTATGCCTTAATTTTTAACCAATTTTTTGTTTTTCTAATATAGTAATTCTATCTTGAAGTTCAATATTTTGATTAGTTAACACTTGAAGTTTTTCAGATAATTCTTGAATAGCTTTAATTGCAACTGGTAATAGTTTACCTGGATCAGCAGCAAGTTTCTCTGGATCATCTTCAGCTACAACTTTCAGCCATGCATTTGCGTTATATTTATTTGCTACTGTTAGTAACTCTTGTGCAATAAATCCAGAATCAGGTAAATTAACTCGGTTTCCATCTCTAGTGTTCCACAAATATCTCACTGGTCGTACTTCATTAATAAAATCTAATCCAATTGGAATATCACTAATATCCGATTTATCTCTTGCATCTGACAACGAAGTCCATGTTGCTGATGGTGCATATTGTGAGGTATAAGAAGTAGTACCAATAATGATAGTGTTAACACTAGTTGCAGTTGCAGTTGTTGCCAAATGCCCAATAACAATGTTGTTAACCCCAGTAGTTAACGACTTACCAGCATCAGCCCCAATTGCAATGTTATTACCAGTAGCATTCGAATTGTATAACGCACAACACCCAACTGCAATGTTATTATTACCGGTGGTATTGCAAAACAGTGCAGTATATCCACTAGCAAAGTTATTACAACCGGTGGTATTGTAACAAAGTGCGTTATATCCAATCGCAATGTTACTACAACCGGTGGTATTGGCTTTAAGTGCTTGATATCCTTGAGCAAAGTTATTAGAACCACAGGTATTGGACATAAGTGCTTGACATCCAATCGCAGTGTTATTATAACCAATGATATTAGCATAAAGTGCGTAAGCTCCATTAGCAAAGTTACCAGAACCAGTGGTATTGCCACAAAGTGCTAGATATCCTTGAGCAAAATTATTACAACCAGTAGTATTAGTTCTAAGTGCATAAGGTCCACTAGCAAAGTTATTACTACCAGTGGTATTGGCAAGAAGTGCGCTACATCCAACAGCAAAGTTATTTTTACCAGTGGTATTAGCACCAAGTGCGCAATATCCTTGAGCAAAGTTATTAGAACCACTGGTATTGGAAAAAAGTGCGTTATATCCAATCGCAATATTATAACAACCAGTGGTATTGGTGAACAGTGCTTGATTTCCACTAGCAAAGTTATTATTACCAGTGGTATTAGATTTAAGTGCCCAATATCCTTGAGCAAAGTTATTTGTACCAGTGGTATTGCCACAAAGTGTTTGATTTCCAATAGCAGTGTTATTACAACCAGTGGTATTGGCACGAAGTGCCTGATATCCTTGAGCAAAGTTATGACAACCAGTGGTATTGCCACAAAGTGCAGTATATCCACTAGCAAAGTTATTACAACCAGTGGTATTATAACGAAGTGTTTGGTATCCTTGAGCAAAATTATTACAACCAGTGGTATTGGCAAGAAGTGCATAAGTTCCACTAGCAAAGTTCTGATTACCAGTAGTATTGCCACAAAGTGCTGCACATCCAACAGCAAAGTTATGATTACCGGTGGTATTGGAATAAAGTGCGCGATATCCTTGAGCAAAGTTATTGTTACCAGTGGTATTGGAAAAAAGTGCTCTATATCCTTGAGCAACGTTATTATTGCCGGTGGTATTGGCAGCAAGTGCGTTAGATCCTTTAGCAACATTATTACAACCAGTGGTATTAGCACAAAGTGCTAGACATCCAACTGCAATGTTATTATTACCAATATTATTACTAAAAAGTGCTCTGTATCCCTGAGCAACGTTATTATTTCCAGTATTGCAAACAAGTGCCTGACATCCAATAGCAAAGTTATTAGAACCGGTGGTATTGGTACCAAGTGCTCTATCACCGACAGCAAAGTTATGTTTACCGGTAGTATTATTAACAAGTGCGCAATAACCTTGAGCAAAGTTATTACAACCCGTGGTATTATTATAAAGTGCTCTATATCCTTGAGCAACGTTATTAATACCAGTGGTATTAGAAGTAAGTGTTTGATATCCAATCGCAGTGTTATTACAACCAGTGGTATTAGAAGCAAGTGCACCGGTACCAATTTTTAAGTTGTTATTGGCATCTAATGTACTACCACCACTAAACACAGTACCATTAATCGATAACCCAGTAGCATCAACTTTGATTCGCTCTGTTGTACCAGCACCAATCAGTACTGTATCACTTAGTCCAGCAGTTCCGGTTAATTGACCAATAATGGTATTATTAACCCCAGTAGTTAACGTTTTGCCGGCATTAGCACCAATTGCAATGTTATTACCAGTAGCATTTGAGCTGTATAACGCACAACACCCAACTGCAATGTTATTATAACCAGTGGTATTACTATAAAGTGCGTTGTATCCTTGAGCAAAATTATTATAACCAGTGGTATTACTATAAAGTGCGTTGTATCCTTGAGCAAAATTATTAGAACCAGTGGTATTACTATAAAGTGCGTAATATCCTTGAGCAAAGTTAAAACTACCAGTGGTATTGGTACAAAGTGCTTTATATCCAACAGCAAAGTTATTAGTACCAGTGGTATTAGCAGCAAGTGCGTAATATCCACTAGCAAAGTTATTTTTACCACCGGTATTGGTACAAAGTGCTTTATATCCAACAGCAAAGTTATTATTACCAGTGGTATTAGCGTTAAGTGCGTTATAGCCTTGAGCAAAGTTATTAGTACCAGTTGTATTCTTATAAAGTGCTTGATATCCTTGAGCATAGTTATAATTACCAGTGGTGTTGAAATAAAGTGATCGAACTCCAAACGCAGTGTTATTACAACCACTGGTATTGGAAAAAAGTGCGTTATATCCAATCGCAATATTATAACAACCAGTGGTATTGGTGAACAGTGCTTGATTTCCACTAGCAAAGTTGCTAGCACCGGTGGTATTACCAGCAAGTGCGCAAATTCCTTGAGCAAAGTTATTACTAGCGGTAGTATTGCTACAAAGTGCTAGATATCCAATTGCAGTGTTATTAGTACCATTGGTATTATTATAAAGTGCTTTATATCCTTGAGCAACGTTATTTTCACCACCGGTATTGCCACAAAGTGATTGATTTCCAATAGCAACGTTATTTTTACCAGTGGTATTGGCATAAAGTGCAAAATATCCTTGAGCAACGTTATTACTACCAGTAGTATTGGCACAAAGTGCGTAATATCCTTGCGCAACGTTATTACAACCAGTGGTATTGAGATAAAGTGATTGAAAGCCAACAGCAAAGTTATGCTTACCAGTGGTATTGGCATAAAGTGCTTTATATCCTTGAGCAAAGTTATTACAACCAGTAGTATTGGCATAAAGTGCTTGACATCCACTAGCAAAGTTATTATTACCAGTGGTATTTAAACGAAGTGCGTTACATCCAACAGCAACGTTATTGTTACCAGTGGTATTGGTACAAAGTGCAAAATATCCAACAGCAAAGTTATTATTACCAGTGGTATTAGCAGCAAGTGCGCTAGTTCCACTAGCAAAGTTATTACTACCAGTAGTATTGGCACAAAGTGCGGCATATCCTTGAGCAAAGTTAAAACTACCAGTGGTATTGGAAAGAAGTGCGTTATATCCACTAGCAAAGTTATTATTACCAGTGGTATTGAATTTAAGTGCGCAAGTTCCAACTGCAAAGTTATTAATACCAGTAGTATTAGAAGCAAGTGCGCTAGTTCCAATTTTTAAGTTGTTATTGGCATCTAAACCACTTACGCTCCCGCTTTTTAAATAAGTTGAAAAATTAATCGTCATTTGGAAATTCCTTTATCATATATTTAGCTAACGGTTGTACTTATTAGACCTCCTTTCCCTGCTAATATGCAGTATTTACCTTAGAATACCACTATTCACATTGGGTAGATAGCACAATTGTTTCTAACTCACCTAGAATTACACCGTTTGCTGCGAGATTTAATGCCGAAATATTTGATTCTGTAGGTTCAGTAATTATATGATCTGATAGTACTTCTGTCATAGGAATTCCGTCGATTTCTTCCGGAATATTACCGTCTGATAACCACCGTACGTATTCAGTATAATCTGAATTGTTTAATACAGCTGGAATAACTGCATTATCACTGATTCTTAAAATTAGATTTGTATTTTTTATAGTATAGTACATAATTATAGTTCCGCATTAATTGTTAAAATAGTTGAATTATAATAAATCCAAAAAGTGTTAGCAGTAGCCGGTGATGTTATTGCATAACTTAACATTGTATTATTCCAAGTTGTGCCATTAGCAGGTAACATAGAAACACCAGCAGTACCTGTATAAGACCCTACTAATGTTGGACTTCCTCGTTTTTGCGTAAGCATTGGTATTTGACCGTAATTGTTAGTTGCTGATGCAACTGTGTTATACCCAGAAGTACGCCACGCTGTTGATCCAACTAGCTCCATATAACGTTGGCATAATTCCATTTCATATCCATATGGCCTAATGTCAAATGGTGTATTAGTCGTACCTCGTTCAAGTTGAACATTTGAAATACTCCAAGTTCCGCTTGTTTGAGCCCCAGCTGTAAATAATACTTCTAATCCTAGATATGAAGTTGTAGGTAATGTGTAAGTTGCTTTAAAGCTACTTAATGTTGATGTAAGAGGTATAGATGAAGTAGATCCTATTTGAGTCTTAGTTGGAGATGCAATTGTACCAAATGTATCTTGTGTATTTGCATACCATAATGATAGTGACGCAGTGGTTAATAAAGTATTTGCCATAATAAATGATAATGTGACTTTAACTGATCCGCCTCCAAGATCCATACAATTCCACGATTCGATTCGTTGTCCAAACCCAACTGAGGTTACTCCTGCTGCCCCAGTTATAACTGCAGTAGTATATGGCGCAACTACTGTTGTTCCAACTGTAACGTTACCATCTAAACAATACGTAAACCATCTATCTAAATAATATCCAGTTGATACAGTAGGAACCGTATTTCCTGCGGTTACTGTTTGCGCAGCAGTGCCGCGCTGTGCAACTGTCATTGCCCCATTAATAATTCTGTTCTTAAAGGATACATTACTAGATATATTAACGTATCCGCCAGTATCTGATGTAATTGCATTAGTACTGTGATTAATTGATATTGCCATTTATAATATTTCCGAGTAAATATAAAGTACAGTTAGTGGAACAAGTGTCCATACTACATTTGCAGTTGTGCTAGTTACGCCAAAATATGCGTTATTTAATGAAAATCCTAAACCAACCGATGTTACGTTAGTTTGAGTAAAGGTTCCGGCCCAACCGCCGGTTGTTATTTGTTTAGCCACTTTCATCGGTATGTTTCCGTAGTTATTTGCAGCAGCTGCTCCGGTATTAAACCCAGTTCTGTAAAACCCACCTGAAAATCTCTCCATATAACGATGACATAAAAACAGTTCGTAATTATATGATCGAGTTTCGTATAATGTAGATGTATTTCCTAATTCAAGTTGTACTTGAGAAATAGCCAATATACCACTTGTTTGGGCGCCAACTTTAAACAGTACTTCAATACCATTAGCTGCACCAGCTGGTGCAACAAATACGGTTTGGTATCTTGTTAATGATGACGATGTAGCAACACTAGCAGAAATTATTTGGGTTTTAGTTGGAGTTGCAATTGTACCAAATGTATCTTGCGTATTTGCATGCCATATTGAGACTTCTGCAGTAGTTAACAAAGTATTTGCAACTATAAACGATAGCGTAACTGTTTGACCAGCTAAATCTCTACAATTAAAGGATTCAATTCGCTGTCCAATACCAACTTCGGTTACACTTGCTGCTCCTGTTATGTATGCTGAATAAAACGATGATGAAATTAGAGTACCTTGTATAGTAACATCGGCACCTAAACAATACGTAAACCATCTATCTAAATAATATCCAGTTAATGCAGTTGGAACAGCATTACTTGCTGTTACTGTTTGCGCAGCATTACCACGTTGAGAAATTAAAAACGTTCCGTTAATAAGTCGATTTTTAAAACCAAAATTAGATGCTATAGTTAAATCATCACCGCTACTACTATCAGACACTGATATTACATCGTTTGCATGATCGTAATTAACAGCCACAATTATACACCAGTTGAACCGTTCATATCTTCTTGCGATGCTACCCAATTATATACTTTTTCTAAAAAGGCAGTGCCATCTTGCGACTCGATTTGATCTAATGGAGCGTGATATCTACGAAAATCAATGTCTTTTGTATCGTCAGTTGTTGGTTTTGTTGCATATCCAACTACGTCAATCATTATTGAAAAAATTGCACCGCGCTGACGTGTTACTGATGCAGTTACTACTCTAAAATATGCACCTGCAAATGGTACTCCGTAGTTTGATGTTGCTAAATCTAATTGTATTGCCATGTTATATTCCTTATTGTATTTTATTTATGCGTAAGTTACTTCAACAGAATCAATATTACAGACCCATCTAATGCTAGTAGCTGATTTATATCCACTTGTAACCGCTAATCCTTTATTTGTATTATCAGCTGTAAAAGTTGGAACTGCTCCTAATCCTATCGTATCAACAATAGTATCTATAGAAATACTTGAAATTGATACTGTTCCGCCATTGTTAACAATAGAACCTTTAAACATATAAGATGCCATATTAGCGGAGGCGGATTGCTTGGCAATTAGAGTGCCAAAGAAAGTCATTGCCTGTGAGGTTGCCACGATAAGTTGATTAGTTGTTGATGCTGCACCGCCATCGGATGTTAATGCCACGGCTGTTGTGGTTGTGGTTGAAGCTCCTAATACAATTTTACCTGCTTGAGCATCACCAAAAGACGCAAACGTACCTCCGCTACCAAATGCAATTTTTCCATATTGAGATGCTACAGCATAGTTACCTAACGCAACTGAATGGCTACCACTTGCAGTGGTGTATGCTCCTAACGCATAGCCCCTAACACCTGATGCTGTGGCACTATATCCTACTGCAAAAGAACTTTGACCAGATGCGGTAGATAATTGCCCAAGCACAGTTGCCCCGTTTATTCCTGTTGCTTTATTACTCACCCCTATAGCAACACTATTCGCCCCAGTTGCCCCATAACTACTTGTATTATTCGCAATAGCCGCTGCGAAACTATCTGTACCACTAGCATAAGAGCCACCTAATGCCATTGCAGCAGAACCTGTAGCTTGTGAGCCAGTTGTTCCGGAATTCATCCCTATAGATGTTGAGTAATTACCAGATGCTGTTGTAGTAATCCCACCTATAGCTGTGGCATAACTAGCTGATGCTGTATTTGTATAACCTATAGATGTTGAGTAGTTACCAGATGCTATTGTATTCGCACCTATAGCAATTGAACTTGTATTTTTCGCCCCATAACTACTCGTATTATTCCCAATAGCCGCAGCAAAACTGTCTGTACCACTAGCATATGAACCACCTAGTGCCATTGCTCCTGCGCCTGTTACTGCTTGTGAGTTTTGACCAACAGAACTATAACCAATAGAAGTTGAAAAATTACTCGTGGAGTGTCCGTTTAAAGCAATTGAATATAAACCGCTTGCAATAGAATTTACGCCTATTGCTATAGAAGTATCCCCCGATGCAATTGGTCTATCTGTTGCTAAAGAGGATATATTTTCAGTATATCCCCGCATTGGCTTTTTATCATCAGTTTGCCAATTTGTTCCATTACAAACCACAGCTAGACCTTCACCACGTCTTAGTACAAGCGTAGTAACACCATCAATCGTTTCAGATGCGTTAGGGTCAATAGTAATAACGTCAGTTTCTGTATCAGATGTATTCCAAATAGTACAAGTAAACCCACTACCTAATGATGCAGCGGCTGTTAAGCTGACGGTGAATGTACCGCTAGTGCAGTTGATGATTTTACCTAAATCACCCGATACAACTGTGTATGCGCCTGTTTTGTTTGAAATGGTTTTTGTAGCACTTGCTCCGCTACTACTAATAACACCACTTCCGTTAATTGTAATAGTAGTACCATCAACTTTAACCCCACCTAATTGTGTAGTGGATGCAGTTGCTAATCCAATTGTACCACTTGTATTTGTAATGCCACTAGTTCCTACTGCTGGAATAATTACCCCACCTAATGTAGTTGTAGTAGCTGCTGTTAAGGTATACGCACTTGGAATTGTTGGTTTGTTTAAAATAACACCTAACCCACTTACTGCATTCCAGTCACTTTGTACTTGTGCAACATAGTTAGATGTAATAACACCACTTCCGTTAATTGTAATAGTAGTACCATCAACTTTAACCCCACCTAATGTAGTTGTAGTAGCTGCTGTTAAGGTATACGCACTTGGAATTGTTGGTTTGTTTAAAATAACACCTAACCCACTTACTGCATTCCAGTCACTTTGTACTTGTGCAACATAGTTAG
>Ga0209084_1001387_pt1 | contig 20440 bp, 15 predicted proteins | sample C_130820_MF_Meta_FD_187309 | JGI IMG/M metagenome (GOLD analysis project Ga0209084, IMG submission 187309) | Freshwater microbial communities from Lake Croche, Canada to study carbon cycling - C_130820_MF_MetaG (SPAdes) (version 2) | ecosystem: Environmental > Aquatic > Freshwater > Lake...
TAAGTCATCCCAATGCGCTGGAGTTATGGCAAAACACCAGCACGCTAGGCAGTGGCGCCGCACAGACTTGGGACTCCTGCTTGCCCGCTGAATGGCACAGCAGCGCCTGGGTTGCTGACCGCACATTGGCCATTTTGGAAAAGCAAAAAGATGCCACACAACCTTTCTTTGCATGGGCTTCATTTCCCGATCCGCATCATCCGTTTGATTGTCCAGCGCCATGGAATGCCATGTACAAGCCTAATGAGATGGTGTTACCTGCGCACAGAACCTTGGACTTGGAAAAACGGCCTTGGTGGCACCGTGAGGCTCTGGAAGGATCACCCCAAATTGCCGATCCTGAATTGGCCAAGTTTCGCTCTGAAGGCTTCAAAGTTCCACCGCAAACAGATGAGCAACTCAGAGAAATGACCGCCAATTATTACGGCATGATCTCGCTGGTCGATCACCATGTAGGACGGATTTTGCGGGGATTGGAACAAGCAGGTTTGGCTGAGAACACCTTGATCGTTTTCGCCAGTGACCACGGTGACATGCTGGGCGATCATGGACTTTATCTGAAAGGCCCCATGTTCTATGAAGGAGTTCTCAGGGTTCCTCTGATCGTAGCGGGTCCAGGCATCCCTGCTGGTCAATGTATCGGCACACCGGTATCCACCATCGATCTGGCTGCCACTTTTTTAGAGAGTGCAGGTCTTCGCAATAAAAGTGTACAAAGCAGATCACTGCACCCCGTCATTGCAGGCCAAGAAACCCGCGAATGCGCCTGGAGCGAATGGCATGTGCACCCCGCGCGTCTGGGCGTGGCACTTGAATTGCGTGCGGTCAGAACCGCTGCTTACAGCTACACCTTTGAATTTGGTTCAGGCATCGGTGAGCTCTACGATTTGCAGAAAGATCCGGATCAAATGACCAATCATTTTGAGGATCCTGAATGGAGCAATGTCCGAGCGCAAATGCATACTTTGCTTTTGGCTCGACCTGGCACCCTTCGAACAGATTTGACCGAGCCGGTAGGCATTGCATGACAGCGCGTCCAGGCCACGTTGCCCATCGTGCCAAATCCTTCTTATGGGTGTTTTTTTTGGCAATGACACCACATGTGTCCCACGCCGAATGCGCTGTCATTCTGCCCGCCCTGGATCGACTTGAAGCCGTGGTGCAAGCCGAAATGACCGCACGCGAAGCACTTGTCACTGTGCGTCGCAATGCGCAGGACTGGAAAAACCTGTTGCTTCGGGGAAGTAATACCCAAATGAGACAAACCATGCAGACTCGATTTGACAGTCAAGCCGCAAGTTATGGATTGCACCTTGTCAATCTTCGCAAGCAACTCAAGGCATTGGGTGAGAGCTCTCTTCGTATTGATATTTTGGATCAAGAACAGATTCAACTTTTTGACAAATACCGAAAAGCCCTCGCAACCCACGGTGTGAATTCACTGGAAGCCGCTTTCCAAGCTGATCGCGAAGTTCAGGGTGCCGACGTCAAAACACTGCGCACCCTGGAGGAAACCATTGAAATTCTGGCCACAAACAATCGCGAACAGTTTCAAGCTGTTCGGCAGTTACTGAAAGCGTGCTCGATGTCCGCTGCATCTGTTCCACAAAAATAAGTCAAAAATGAATCACCCATCAGCACAAACAGGCGCCAGATTATTGATTGACTCATTGGCTGCACAAGCCGTTGAAACTTTTTTGCGTTACTGGTAAAAGTTATCCGGCGGCGATGAATACCCTTTATGACTACCGTGAGCAAATTAAGTGGGTCTTATGCCGACATGAAAGCTCGGCCACATTCATGGCTGAAGCGCACGCCATAGCAATTGGTCTTATGCACCAAGAAAAGTGGTTTCATCATTTCGATTCGCGAAAAATCTAATGCGGCATGCGTTTCGCGCATGTCGCTTGCTCTATAAAACTTTTCAGAAAGATTGACTGTGTCCCCATCAACATCAATAGCCGAATCCACTTCAGACTCATCCGCAATCACCATTGTGGTTCCCTTTCCTCCTGGTGGAATTGACCTCATTTTGTCCCTTTTCATAGAAGGTCTAAGCAAGCGACTGGGACAAGCTGTTCATTTGGTGAACCACCCGGGCGGAACTGGCGCACACGGTTCGCTCGAAGTCGCCAAGGCCAAACCAGATGGGCTCACGCTGTTGTTTGCTTCCCAAGGCCCACTCGTTTACCAGCCACAGCTCCATGCGGTCGGCTACAGCGCACTGCATTCCTTTGTCCCGGTCTGCCGAGTCACCTCAACGCCCAGTGTCTTGATGGCCTCTGGTAAGAGTGGGTTCAACAACATGGAACAAGTCGTGACCGCTGCCCGTTATGCGCCAGGGGTCATTTCTTATTCAACACCGGGGGTTGGTGGCCTTCCACATATCGGAATGGCTGCATTCGCTAAAGTCATGGGCGTAGAGATGGTGCATAAGCCCATGGCAGGAGCCGCCGCGGCCATCAAGGCGCTCAAAGAGGGTGAAGCAGAACTGATAGCTGAGCAGCTTCCGACCGCCATTGCGCTGGCCAATGATGGGGCACGCATCATCGGCGTATTTGCTCAGAGTCGACTAAGTCATTTACCTCAAGTGCCAACCTTGATCGAGCAAGGCTGTAATCTCTGCTTTCAATCATGGAATGCACTGATGGCGCCCGCAAACACGCCGACTGCAACCTTGCAACGCTTGAGCGATGCCTGCTTGGCTGCCTTGGTCGATGCGACGCCTCAAATGAATCAAAAAATGGGCATCGATCCTGCCTATCTCGGCTCGGCACAAACTGCAACTTTTATTGCGGGCGAACTCGATCGCGCCCATGAAATTGCCCGCTTAAGCGGACTTATCACGGGCAAATAGGTTTAAAAATTTCAACACCAAATGGAGACATCATGAACAAAAGAATCATGCTTTTAGGTTTAGTCGCAATATCTTTAACTTGCCCATGGGGTTCGACTGCATTCGCACAGTCATTTCCCAGCAAACCTGTGACCTTGGTTGTGCCTTATCCTGCTGGCGGGGGGGCCGACATCATTGCCCGAATGCTGGCCGAGTCCATGAAATCAACTCTAGGTCAGTCCGTCACGGTGACCAATCGACCCGGAGGACAAGGCACCATCGGCACAGCTGAGGTTTTGCGCATGCCCCCTGATGGCTACAACATCGTATTGAGTGCCGCGGCCACTTTGACTGTTCAACCCCATCGTCAGGACCTGCCCTACAACACCCCAGATGATTACGACCCCATCATCAAAGCGTCTAATCTGCCCATGGTGTTGGCGGTGCTGTCCAACTCCAACCTCAAAAGTGCCAAACAAATCTTGGACTTTGCTCGCACCAACCCAGGCAAACTCCGTGTGGGCACACCAGGTAATGGTTCTATCGGCCATTTGATAGTGGCCAGCGTGAACACCAAAGCAAAAACCAAATTGGGTCACGTGCCCTATGCCAGTGGTGCCGAATCAATCCCCTCCATGCTCGGAGGTCACATTGAGGCCGTGGTCGCTCACCCTTCTGAGTTGCTTCCTCACGTCAAAGCCAAAACGGTTACCGTTTTGGCTGTTTTTGAAGATCAACGCAACCCCAATTTCCCCGAGGCGCCGACTTTGCGTGAGCTTGGTTACGATGTGGCCTTAGGGGTCTACTACCCCATTGTGGCGCCCAAGGGCATGCCTGCAGACGTCAAAGCGAAACTGTTCAAGGCTGCGAAAGATGCCATGGAAAGCCCCTCATTCAGCACGCTGGCTAAAGAGCGTGGCTACAACCTGGATATAAAAGAACCCGAAGCATTGCGCAAAGAACTTTGGTCTGCTTACCGTGAAAACGGACAGTTGGTTAACGAATTGGGCATGGGGAAAAAATGACCGCTCGCACATCGAGTGTGCTTTGCGCCTTGTTCTTCGTCCTTTTAGGTGGGGGCCAAATGTATCTTGCGCCTCGCCTGGCCGGAGGTCTTGGCTTGAATGCAGCCGAGCCGGGACCCGGACTTTTTCCCATGATGACCGGGGCTTTGATGTTCTTCTCTGCTGCAGCTCTTTTGATTCAAATGCTTAAGAACAGCCAAATCGAAGAATCTGCTGCGTATCACTCCCCGCGCGACATTATTTTTTTGGTCTTGGCCATTGCTCTTTACATCTTTCTGCTTCCGAGGGCAGGGTTTTTTATCGCTGCATTTTTATTGTTGCTGGGTGCTTTGACTATTTTCGACATGCCAAGTATTTGGCGTCGAATGGTCACGGCGGTCTTGGTCACGTTCATTTCCTATGGGGTATTTACGCTCGGATTGAGCGTCAACATGCCCAACCCAACTTGGTTCAATTGATATGAATGCCTTAGAAGGACTGAGCTTTGGTTTTTCCATTGCGCTGCAAGGTCAGAACCTGCTGGCTTGTTTTGCAGGGGTTCTGATTGGAACAGTCGTAGGGGTTCTGCCAGGAATCGGCCCTATTGGTGCCATGGCGCTGTTGTTGCCCGTGACTTACAGCATGACGCCCGCGGGCGCATTGATTATGCTGGCAGGTATTTACTATGGTTCCATGTATGGCGGTTCGACGACCTCGATATTGCTCAAGGTACCTGGTGAAGTCTCCTCGGTCATCACCACCATTGACGGTTACGAAATGGCACGAAAGGGCCGCGCCGGGGCCGCGCTGTTTGTTGCTGCAATAGGCTCCTTTGTCGCAGGCTCTATCGGCATCTTGGGATTGGCATTCCTAGCCCCCGTGCTGGCATCTTCGGCTCTTCGCTTTGGACCTCCTGAGTTCTTTGCGCTGTGCATCCTTGGGCTGCTGGTTCTTTCCCGAATTACGGGCTCTTCATTGGTCCGCGCAGCCGTCATGGTGGCTCTTGGCCTGGGTTTGAGCACTGTTGGCATGGAGCCGATGTCGGGCGTTTCGCGCTTTACCTTTGGCTCTCTTGAACTGGCGCAGGGCCTTGAACTGGTACCCATTGCGATTGGTCTTTTTGGCATTGCAGAACTCTTGTCATCGGCTCACGACAAGTTGAACGCAGAAAAGCCACTGAAGGTCAAGATGAAAGAATTACTCCCAACGCGACTCGAGTGGAATCGCGCGCAATGGCCTATTGTGCGAGGCTCCGTATTGGGATTTCTTTTTGGACTGATTCCAGGCCCTACAGCCATCATCGCGACCTTCAGCTCTTATGCATTAGAAAAAAAATTATCCAAGCATCCTGAAGAGTTCGGACACGGCGCAATTGAAGGGGTTGCGGGGCCAGAGAGTGCTAACAACGGTGCGGCCCAAGGCGCGTTCATTCCATTATTGGCTTTGGGCATTCCCTTTGCGCCCGCCTCAGCCATGTTACTCACTGCGCTATTGATTCACGGCGCCAAAACAGGCCCCATGCTGATGGTCGAAAGCCCTGAAATTTTCTGGGGTGTAACTTCAAGCATGTATGTTGGCAACATCATGTTGTTGTTGCTGAATCTACCTATGATTGGCGTCTTTGTCGCTTTGCTGCGATTGCCAATGTATTTTATTTCAAGCTTGGTGGCCTTGCTGTGCGTGGTGGGAACTTACGCCATTTCGAACAGCATCTTGGACTTGTGGGTGCTACTTGCCAGTGGTGTTGCTGGGTATATTTTGAGGCAACTTAAATTTGAACCGGTGATTCTTTTGATGGCACTGGCACTAGGACCGATCTTAGAGCGATCCTTATTGCAATCACTTTACTTGACACAAGGCAATTTAGAAGAAATCATGGCCAGACCCATCTCGGGGACCATGCTTACTATGGCAATAGTGGTTCTGATCTATCCCTTGCTTCGTCAACTACCAATTTATATTTCAAAACTCAGATCGCTTCAGAGCTAAATAACCGGTCATGAAGGTAAGCGAAGGGGTACTGAAAAATCAAAAGACCGTTCGATTTACAAAAATCGGTCCAGTAATTTGCGCGAGTGACGGTCCATCAAGTGCAGATCCCTGATCAGGTACTGTACGCCTTGGGTGTCCGTCACCAACAGCACCGAGGCGGACAAGCGGCGAATGTCTTCTTCCCCTTTTAAAACCAATTGCGTCGGGCCGCGATCGGTTTCAATGTCCCAGGTACTGGGCGTGGCAAAGCTGCTCACGCCATGCAGTTTCTGAATCAAGGGCATGAATTCGCGCTCGTTCAAGGCTTGGCGCACGCGGCTGAGCAAGGCCTCTGACAAGTCGGCAAGTTGCGCAATCCATACCAGCTCATGCCCGTGATCATCGACGATGGAAACCGCCTCATCGGGTGCGGCCACCGGAAAAGCCCGAACCGCGACCACACCGACGTGGCGTTCGCCGTTGAGTTCCAGCTCCCATTGGCCTGAAGCGTTGATGTCAAATTGAAAGTTCATCACGCTTGCACCTCACGCAGAACTGCACCTTCGGCTTGCGCCTGGCGTTGCTGGGCTTCGTACAGCCGCCAATAAGCGCCTTGTGTTGCCATCAAAGCATCGTGGGTGCCCTCTTCCACAATTTCACCTTTGTCCATCACCACCAAACGATCGGCTTTGCGCAGGGTCGACAAACGGTGCGCAATCGCAATCGTCGTGCGACCGCGCACGAGGTTGTCGAGCGCTTTTTGGATTTCTTTTTCAGTCTCGGTGTCAACCGCAGAGGTGGCTTCGTCCAGAATCAAAATGCGCGGATTGATGAGCAAAGCGCGGGCAATAGAAATGCGTTGACGCTCTCCACCTGATAGGCCTTGGCCTCGCTCACCGACCAGCGAGTCGTAGCCTTGCGGCATGCGTAAGATGAACTCGTGTGCATGGGCGGCACGGGCCGCTGCCACAATGTCTTCGCGGCTTGCTTGCGGCATGCCATACGCGATGTTGTCGGCAATCGTGCCGAAGAACAAAAACGGCTCTTGCAGCACCAAGCCAATATGGCGGCGGTAATCGGCCACGCGCAACTGCCGGATGTCCACGCCGTCGAGCTCGATCACACCATCGGACAGATCGTAGAAACGGCACATCAAGTTCACCAAGGTACTTTTACCCGATCCACTGTGGCCGACCAGACCGATCATCTGGCCGGGCTCGATGTTCAAGTTGAGCTTGCGAATCACAGAACGGTTGCCATACCGAAAGCCGGCTTCTCGCAAAGTGATGCGGCCTTCCACCCGCGGCATGGCGACGGGATGAACAGGCTCGGGAACGCTGGAGACGTGGTCCAAAATTTCGAAAATTCGCTTGGCACCTGAAGCGGCTTTTTGGGTTGTGGACACAATCCGGCTCATCGAATCAAGCCGCATGTAAAAGCGTCCGATATAAGCCAAAAATGCCGTCAACACACCCACGGTGATTTCATTGCGGGAAACCTGCCAAATGCCAAATCCCCAGACCACCAGCAAGCCCACCTCGGTCATCAAGGTCACCGTCGGAGAGAACAAGGACCAGACGCGGTTCAACCGGTCGTTGACTGCCAAATTGTGTTGATTGGCCTCGGTGAAGCGTTGCGCCTCGCGGTCTTCTTGGGCAAACGCTTTGACAACCCGAATGCCTGGGATCGTGTCCGTCAAGACGTTGGTCACTTCAGACCATACCCGGTCAATTTTTTCAAAGCCTGTACGCAAACGGTCACGCACCACATGAATCAACCAAGCAATGAAGGGCAAGGGCAACAAAGTGACGATGGCCAAGGTGGGGTTGATGGTGAACAAGATCACCGAGGTCATCAAGATCATCAAGACATCGGTGGCAAAGTCCAGCAGATGCAAGGACAAAAACACGTTGATGCGGTCCGTTTCACTGCCGATGCGCGCAATCAAATCGCCCGTTCGTCGACCACCAAAATACTCCAGCGACAATTTGAGCAGGTGCTCGTAGGTGGTGGTGCGTAAGTCGGCACCAATGCGCTCGGACACCAGGGCCAAAATATAGGTTTTGACCCAGCCCAAGCCCCAAGCCAATAACGCAGAACCCAACAAGCCAATCAAATACCAAGCCACCGTCATCGGTTCTATTTTTTGGCCGTTTTGAAATGGGATCAACACCTCGTCCATGAGGGGCATCGTTAAATAAGGCGGCACCAAAGTGGCCGCCGTGGACGCCAAGGTCAGTAAAAAACCAGCCAACAATTGGCCCTGATAGGGCTTGGCAAAACGCCAGAGTTTGAACAACGTCCAGGTTGACGGGGGCACCATCTCGGCACTGATACACACCGGGCAATCTTCATCGTCGTCCTTCAGCGCCGAATGACAGACAGGGCAAAACCCTGAAACAGCATCTTCAGCCAGCTCAGCCTCGCCAGGACCCGCATGGAACACCGCCAACTGATCGACTAAGCGCAAAGCGGCAGGCTGACGCCCCAAAGTGAAGCGCCAAATCGCCAATAATGAATCCAAATTTCTTAATTCAAGCTTGGCAACGCCTGCATGGTCGGTCAAAACAAACCGATGTCCAGGCCCTAAGGTCCAAGATTGACATGCAGTTACACCCTCTAGGAAGGATAAAACACGCCTGTCAGTCAAAATAATCACACTTTTAGTGAATTTCAACGCGCTGTTCAGGTCAACCTCCATGGCGGCTGAAACGTTCTCTTCTGATTGAAGAGTTTCAAAGACCACCGGCCGCCAAGCATCAGGTATTCCTGCAAGGGAAGAAGTCAAAGGATAAGTCGGTGTCATTTGGAATTTTGCAACAAGAGCCACGTCAGCAATGGCGGCATATAAAAACAGCAACAGAAGCGGCCGGGACTGAACCCATGCACCATGTTAAAACAGCGTTAGTTGCCGAGTCGGGCGCCCATCGAACTTTTGTTCGGTCATTGTATCGCTCGCCCGAATTTTCTATCGAGTTCCTGCGCACAACCTACCTTCGCGGCCCCAATATCTGGACCTACCGCCCTGTGTTAGAAACCTGGATCGACATCGGCGCCCTTGAGGATTTTCCTTCTAACACGCTGCCCGGCTTTGTGGAGCGATTGACGGCCTGGCTCCCCGGCTTGGAAGAGCACCGTTGCAGCGTAGGCGAGAAAGGTGGTTTCCTCCAACGTCTGGCTGAAGGGACTTGGCCTGGACACATTCTTGAACACGTTGCGCTGGAATTGCAAAGCCGCGCCGGCATGCAAACAGGGTTTGGCAAAGCCCGCGAAGCAGGTCCTCGGGGGATTTACAAAGTCGTGATTCGTACGCGCCATCCTGAGGTGAGTCAAAAAGCACTCTCTTACGGCCGTGACCTGATTTTGGCAGCCATTGCCAACCGTCAATTTGATGTGGGCAGCGCGATTGCTGACTTGACCCAGATGGTTGACTCTTTGTGCATCGGCCCCAGTACCGCCTGCATCGTTGATGCGGCAGCCAAATTGGACATCCCGCACATTCGATTGAACGATGGTAATTTGGTCCAATTGGGCCACGGTGCCAGCCAACGCCGAATCTGGACGGCTGAAACCGATCAGACCAGCGCTATCGCTGAAAGCATCTCCAAAGACAAAGACCTGACCAAAACTTTGTTGGCCTCCTGTGGCCTACCTGTTCCGCAGGGCCAGATTGTCAAGTCGCCGGCACAGGCCTGGGAAGCCGCCCAAGACATTGGCTTGCCCGTTTGCGTCAAACCCACAGACGGCAACCATGCGCGCGGCGTTTCGCTTGAATTGACAACCCAAGCTGAAATTGAATCTGCTTATGCATTGGCTCTGGCCGAGGGCAGCGAAGTCCTGGTTGAACGCCACATTTTGGGTGATGAGCACCGATTGCTGGTCGTTGGTGGCCGCGTGGTAGCGGCCAACAAAGGCGAAAAGGCCCATGTGATCGGTGATGGCGTCTCCACCGTTGAAGCATTGATCGAACTTCAAATCAATTCAGACCCTCGCCGCGGTGAAGAAGAGGATTTCCCCTTGGACACGGTCCGGTTGGACGATCACCCGACAGCCGTACTCGAGTTGCAGCGGCAAGGTTTGTTGCGCAACAGCGTACCAATCGCAGGCCAGCAGGTACTGGTCATGCGGACCGGCAACATGGCGATGGACGTAACCGACTTGGTGCATCCCGATGTAGCGGAGCAAGTTGCTTTGGCGGCCCGCGTTGTAGGCCTAGACATTGCTGGCGTGGACTTGGTGGTGCAAGATATTTCAAAACCGCTGAAGGCCCAAGGTGGCGCCATTGTCGAGGTCAATGCCGGCCCTGGCCTGCTGATGCACCTCAAACCGGCATCCGGCAAAGCCCGACCCGTTGGGGAGGCTATTGCTCGGCATTTGTTCAGTTCTGAGGAAGCCGGTCGCATTCCGGTGGTCGGTCTGATGGGCAATGGCGACACCACAGGACCCGCCAAATTGATCGCGTGGTTGCTTCATCTCAAAGGTCTGGAAACGGGCTTGGCCTGCGCCTGTGGTTTGTTTTTAGGCAATCGCCGCTTGCAAAAAAACAGCGCCATGGACTGGGAAACAGCGCAACGCCTGCTCATCAACCGTGCCGTTCAAGCTGCTGTATTTGAAACCACGGCCCGCCATTTGCTGACCGAAGGCCTGCCTTATGACCGCTGCCAAATCGGTTTGGTCACCAGCATGCCTAAAGCCGAGGGACTGCAAGATTTGTTTGTCCACAACGATGCGCAAATGCCAGGCTTTGTTCGCACGCAAATCGATGTGGTGTTACCCAACGGGGTCGCTGTGTTGAATGCGCAAGATGAGCAAGTCGCTGCTTTGGCGACCTACTGCGATGGCGAAGTTATTTTCTACGCCCAAAATGAAGCGAATCCCAGATTGCAATCACATCGTGCAAAAGAGGGCAAAGTGGTTTTCGCCAGAGGCAATCAAGTGATATGGGCGCAAGGCAAGCAGGAAACCGAACTGTTCAGCCTGGCCGCCACAACCACGAGCAAGGTCATCAAAATTCACCAGTTGTCACGCAACGATTTACTGGCAGCCGCCAGCGCGGCATGGGCGTTGGATATTTCCAAAGACCTGATACGTGCCGGCGTCAAAAGCTTTGGACAAAGCCCGACCACTCACTGACACACTGTTCTCGATATCAGGAACACCGGCTCATGGAAGTCTCAAGAATTCGTGCACTTCGCGGGCCCAATTTGTGGAGCCGCCACACCAGCGTAGAAGTCATCGTCACGTGCATGACGCCAGACCGCGATATCGTGCCTGGAAGCCCTTTTGAAAAACAACTGCGCCGCATTTTTCCGGCACTGGCTTTCATTGAAGGTGCACGGCCTGGGCAACAAGCCAGCATGGCGCATGCCCTGGAAAAAGTTACGCTGGGTTTGCAAGCGCAGGCCGGCTGTCCGGTGACCTTCAGTCGCACCACCGTCACCCAAGAGCCAGGGGTTTATCAAGTCGTGGTGCAGTACACAGAAGAAGCGGTTGGTCGTTTGGCGTTGGATTTGGCGATGCAGCTTTGCAAGGCTGCCAAAGCCGGTGCGTCTTTTGATTTGGCTGCGGCCTTGGTTCAATTGAGTGAGCTTGACGAAGATGTTCGCTTGGGGCCTTCAACGGGTTCCATTGTGGATGCGGCAGTGCTTCGTGGCATTCCCTATCGTCGGTTGACGGATGGCAGTCTTGTGCAATTTGGGTGGGGCTCCAAGCAACGCCGCATTCAGGCCGCAGAGACCGACAGTACGAGTGCCATCGCTGAATCGATTGCACAAGACAAGGACCTGACCAAATCTCTGCTGATGGCCGCTGGCGTGCCAGTCCCCGTGGGAAAACCCGCGCAAAATTTGGAACAGGCCTGGGCTATTGCAGAAGAAATCGGGCTGCCCGTGGTTGTCAAACCCCAAGACGGTAACCAGGGTAAAGGCGTGACCGTGAACATTGTGACCCGCGAACATTTTGATGTCGCATATGAAGCTGCAGCGTACTATGGCGAAGTCATGGTCGAGAGGTTTCTGCCTGGTCAGGATTACCGCTTGCTGGTCGTAGGCAATAAACTCATTGCTGCAGCCCGAAGAGAACCCCCCTTGGTGGTGGGTGACGGCGTGCACACTGTTCAGGAGTTGGTGAATCTGGTCAATGCCGACCCTCGGCGAGGTGATGGACACTCTACTTCTCTGACCAAAATAAAATTTGATGGCATTGCCTTTGCGCGTTTGGCCCAACAAGAGCTCCAACCCGAATCGGTGCCGGAAAAAGGCCGGCGCGTCATTTTGCGCAACAACGCCAACTTGTCTACTGGCGGTACCGCCACCGATGTCACCGACGACGTGCACCCGGAAGTAGCAGCCCGGGCTGTGGCGGCCGCTCAAATGGTAGGGGTGGACATTTGCGGCGTAGACGTTGTCTGCGAATCGGTGTTGCGACCCTTGGAAGAGCTTCAGGGTGGGATAGTCGAAGTCAATGCTGCGCCAGGTCTGCGCATGCACATCAGTCCTTCATTTGGCAAAGGCCGCAACGTTGGCAAGGCCGTCATCGAAAGCATGTTCATGCCAAATGATGATGGCCGTATCCCGGTGATTGCCGTCACCGGCACCAACGGCAAAACCACCACGGTGCGATTGACTTCGCACCTGCTCAAGACCCAGGGAATGCGGGTGGGCATGACCAATACCGACGGCGTGTATGTCAATGGAAGGCAAATAGACGATGGGGATTGCAGCGGCCCCCGCAGCGCCCGCAATGTGCTCATGCATCCTGACGTCGACGCTGCTGTTTTTGAAACGGCAAGAGGCGGCATGCTGCGCGAAGGCCTGGCCTTTGATCGCTGCAAAGTGGCCATCGTAACGAACATAGGGTCCGGCGATCATTTGGGTTTGAACTACATCACCACATTGGAAGATCTGACTGTTCTCAAACGGGTGATTGTGTTGAATGTCGCCGCCGATGGCATGGCCGTTCTTAACGCCACTGATCCGTCTGTTGCGGCAATGGCCAAGCACTGCCCTGGTAGAGTGACTTTTTTTGCCCAAGACCCTCAACATCCAGTCTTGGCAACGCATCGCGCACAAGGCAAACGTGTGGTGTTTGTAGAAGATGACCACATCGTGGCGCAGGAAGGTAAAAAAATATTCCGTGTGCCACTGGCCAACGTGCCACTGACTCGCAAAGGACAAATCGGATTTCAAACTGATAATGTGATGGCTTCTGTAGCGGCTGCTTGGGCCATCAATGTGTCGTGGGAGAACATCACTCTAGGCCTGGCCACCTTCATCAGCGATATACAAGGTGTGCCTGGAAGGTTCAATGTATTCGACTACCGGGGCGCGACAGTCATTGCCGACTACGGCCATAACCCCGACGCCATTCAGGCCTTGGTCAACGCAGTCGACAACATGCCTGCAGCCACACGGTCCGTCGTCATCAGCGGTGCGGGCGATCGGCGTGACGAGGACATTCGGGATCAAACCCGCATTCTGGGTCAAGCATTTGACAATGTCATTCTTTACCAAGATGCATGTCAGCGTGGACGCGAAGATGGAGAGGTTTTGAAGCTTTTGCGTGAAGGCTTGGAAGGGGCTGAGCGTACCCAGGGAATCGACGAAATACGTGGTGAATTCAATGCCATAGACAACGCGATGGGACGATTACAACCTGGCGACTTGTGCCTTATTTTGATTGATCAGGTTGAAGCGTCTTTGGCGTATATTGGCCAAAAAGTGCAGGTCGGTTGAAATTCAAGTCAAGGCCATGACAGCCAGGCCACTGCAGAGAAATACCATCTGCCACACCAAGAGGTGTTGCCAGGTGGCAGGCCGACTTTCAACCCAACGGTACATCCCATAACCGGCTACCAAAGACAATGCAAACGACAGCAACAGGCCCAGCAAGTTGGTCCATGGATCCTGCCAACCCACATTGAACCATACTGCGCTGACCATCAAACTGATTGAAAAATGCGTTAAAAAAAGGGAGTAAGACCGCAGCGCAATCGTGCTCAAAGCGCTTCTCCAACGCTGTATCCAAAGACTCTCATTGAGTGCCTGATCGCGTTCAGGCCAGATGGCCAATATCAAGGCCATGCCCCAAGCCAAACCCATGCGCAAACGGGGCTCGAGCCACAGTGCCATCAAACCCAGTATAAAAATAATGACCCACCCTTTGACGGTGAGACGGCTCAAACGCACACGGTAAGCCAACATACCCAAGCCATAAGAGCCAAAAAAATACAAGCCCTGGACATCCATGTTGCTCTGGCGGTTCCACCAGTCTAAAGACAACACAGTCAAAAACAACCAGAGCAAAACCATCACGCCCCTTAGCTTGACTCTGGGTTGCCATGCCTGCATTTTCGCCGCCACCAAAACGGTCAACAAAGCCAGTGCATACAACTGAAAATCAATGGCCACATACCAAATACCTGCAGACAATGCTTGCACGCCCACAAGGTCTTGCAACATCAGCAGGTGGACGGCCATACCCCACAAAGTCGGCAAGCCCGACAATGAAGAATGGGGATACCCAGGTCGAACCAAGGCAGTGACACAGACTGTCAAAGTCAAGGCCGCCATCAAAGGGATCGCCAAGCGCAAGAATCTTTTGCTCAGCAATCTCAGCACTGAAAAATGCGCCGGTAATCCTTGCACATTTGCAGGCAGCACACGCAAAAATTGACTGGCAGTTAGAAAGCCGCCCACCACCAAAAAGGCTTGGACAGCAAGTTGACCATGGTTGTACAGTGCCGCCAACTGAACTGGGGCCAACAACATCACACGGTCAAACATCGGACTGTAAACCGACAGATGATGCCAGACGATGACGAGGCATCCGATCGCTTTGAAAAAATCCAGAATAAACCAACGGCCCCCCTCTGAGGGGGTTGCGTCTTGAGACAATTCAGGCGCGAAATCCAAAAAAGTCAAATCATTGCGCAGCGCGCAAACACAAGCATATCAAAGTGCCAAACGGGCCCTGGCTGCGGTGTACTCGCTCCGCAATTTGGCAACCAGTTCAGCCGTGCTGAGCACTGCGGTGATGGCACCAATGCCTTGACCACATCCCCAAATATCTTTCCAGGCTTTCTTGGCATCACCACCAAAATTCATCTTGGAAGGATCTGACACCGGCAGGTTGTCCGGATCCAATCCCGCAGCCCGAATGGATGGCGCCAGGTAGTTGCCATGCACACCGGTGAACAGGTTGCTGTAAACAATATCGTCAGAATTGCTCTGAACGATGGCATTCTTGTAGCCATCTGCGGCACGGGCTTCATGCGTGGCAATGAAAGCCGAGCCAATGTAGCCAAAGTCGGCACCCATGGCTTGCGCCGCCAAAACGGCATCCCCCGTGGCAATGGCGCCTGACAGGGCAATGGGGCCATCAAACCATTGCCGAATTTCCTGAATCAATGCAAAGGGACTTTTAACCCCTGCATGGCCCCCCGCGCCAGCAGCCACAGCAATCAGGCCGTCAGCGCCTTTTTCAATGGCTTTGTGCGCATGCTTGTTGTTGATGATGTCGTGCAACACCACACCCCCGTAACTGTGGGCAGCCTCGTTAATTTCTTCTCTGGCGCCCAACGATGTAATGATGATCGGTACCTTGTATTTAACGCACATCGCCATGTCGTGTTCAAGGCGGTCATTGCTTTTGTGCACGATCTGGTTGATGGCAAACGGTGCGGCCGGCTTATCCGGATTCGCCTTGTTGTAGGCGGTTAAGGTTTCAGTGATTTCGATTAACCACTCTTCAAGCTGCTCTGCAGGACGTGCGTTGAGCGCGGGCATAGATCCGACAATACCGGCCTTGCACTGCTCGATCACCAACTTGGGATTGCTGATGATGAACAAGGGGGACGCGATAGCGGGGAAAGGCAAATGGGCCAGGACCGAAGGTAATTTGGACATGAAGTCTCCCGAACAAATGAGGGCATTGTCAAAGCAAGCAGGTAAAAAGACCTGTCAGTCAAGCGACAAGCCCAAAGGAAAGTGAAGAATTAAAAGGCTTCCAACGCCATCGCATTCACACTTGCAGCGCCATGCACGATGCTGTCTCGGATACCGGGTACCTTGGACAAAATATGGTCGGCATAAAAACGAGCCGTCGTTACCTTGGCAGCCATAAAAGCCGCATCTTGGGCTTGGGCTTCGGGTGTCAATGCCACCAACAAGGCGCGGCCCAATTGCCAGCCTGCCATCAAATTACCGGCCAGCATCAGGTAGGGCACGCTACCTGCGAACACATCGTTCGGATGGACTTTGTTGTTGCCTGCCACAAAATCCACCACCTCTGTGAATGCTTCACGCGCGGCCTTCAAGCGCTGGGCCATGACTTGGGCATCCACGCTGGCAGATGATGCCAGTTCAGCTTCAGTTTGGGCCACTTGCGCGGCCAAAGCTTTGGCGGTTTGCCCCCCATCGCGCGAAGTCTTACGCCCCACCAGGTCGTTGGCCTGAATAGCGGTCGTGCCCTCGTAGATGGTCAAAATTTTGGCGTCACGGTAGTACTGGGCTGCGCCTGTTTCTTCGATGAAACCCATGCCGCCGTGCACTTGCACACCCAGGCTGGTCACCTCGAGGCTCATCTCGGTGCTGAAACCTTTGACCAGCGGGACCATGAATTCATAAAAAACTTGATTCTGCTTGCGAACCTCTGCATCGGGATGGTGGTGCGAAGCATCGTAAGCGGCAGCTGCCGTGGACGCCATGGCGCGACAGCCTTCGGTATAGGCACGCATGGTCATCAACATCCGGCGCACATCAGGGTGGTGAATAATGGCGCCTGCGCCAGGCAAGCTGCCATCCACGGGGCGGCCTTGCACACGGTCCTTGGCGTATTCAACGGCCTTTTGATAGGCGCGCTGCGCAATCGCAATGCCTTGAACGCCCACCGCATAACGGGCCGCGTTCATCATGATGAACATGTATTCAAGGCCGCGATTTTCTTGCCCCACCAGAAAGCCAACAGCGCCAGTGTTATCACCATACTGCAGCACTGCAGTCGGGCTGGCCTTGATGCCCATCTTGTGTTCGATACTCACGCAATGCACATCGTTGCGCTCACCCAATGTGCCATCGGCCTTGACCATGAACTTAGGCACCACAAACAGGCTGATGCCTTTGACGCCTTCAGGCGCACCTTGGACACGGGCTAACACCAAGTGGACGATGTTGTCGGCCATGTCGTGTTCACCGTAGGTGATATAGATCTTGGTGCCAAAAATCTTGAACGTGCCATCGGGCTGTGGCTCAGCACGTGTTCGCACTGCTGCCAAATCCGAGCCGGCTTGGGGTTCTGTCAAGTTCATGGTGCCGGTCCATTCACCAGAGACCAGTTTTTCAAGGTAGGTGGCTTTGAGTTCGTCAGAGCCCGCTGTCAAAAGTGCCTCGATCGCCCCATCCGTCAATAAGGGGCACAGTGCAAAAGCCATGTTGGCTGAGTTGAGCATTTCGCCACAGGCTGCACCAATTGTCTTGGGCAAACCCTGGCCGCCGTATTCAACCGGGTGCTGCAGGCCTTGCCAACCGCCCTCGGCGTATTGCTTGTAGGCGGCCTTAAAGCCTGGGGTGGTGGTCACACCGCTGCCATTGTGGAAAGACGGGTTTTTGTCACCTTCCCAGTTCAAAGGAGAAAGCACATCTTGGTTGAGTTTGGCAGACTCTTCAAGCACCGCTTGCGCGGTTTCAAGCCCCGCATCTTCAAAGCCGGGAATCTGTGCAATCTGTTCAATGCGTGCCAGATGCTCGATATTGAAGAGCATGTCTTTGAGGGGCGCGATGTAGCTCATGGTGTGTCTCTTTGAATTTCAACAGCAGTCAGGTCGGTCTTTTGCAATCGGCGCAAAAGCCTTTAAAGCGATCGCACCAACTCCGGCACGGCGCTGAACAGGTCTGCTTCCAAACCGAAATCCGCCACGCTGAAAATCGGCGCCTCAGGGTCCTTATTGATCGCAACAATGACTTTGGAATCCTTCATGCCGGCCAAGTGCTGGATCGCACCCGAGATACCGCAAGCGATATAAAGCTGAGGGGCTACGATCTTGCCTGTCTGCCCCACTTGCAAGTCGTTAGCGGCATACCCGGCATCTACCGCAGCGCGGCTGGCACCAATCGCCGCACCCAGCTTATCGGCCAGCGGCGTCATGACTTCGTTGAACTTTTCAGCACTGCCCAAAGCACGACCGCCAGAGACAATGATTTTGGCCGCGGTCAACTCAGGTCGGTCGTTCTTGGCAATTTCGCTGCCCTTGAAGCTGCTCTTGCCGCTGTCCGCTTGAGCCACAGAGGTTTCGACTGCAGCAGCGCCACCGCTCGTTGCAGCCGCATCAAAACCCGTGGTTCTCACTGTGATGACTTTGATGCCGTCAGTGGACTGGACTGTGGCAATGGCATTGCCGGCATAAATAGGTCGCTCAAACGTATCTGGTGCGTCTACTTTGGTGATGTCGCTGATTTGGGCTACGTCCAATTTGGCGGCCACACGCGGTGCCACGTTTTTACCACCCGCTGTGGAGGGGAAAAGGATGTGGCTGTAGTGGGCGGCGATGGCCAGTACTTCAGCCGCCACGTTTTCGGCCAAACCATGGGCCAAGCTGTCGCTGTCCACATGAATCACTTTGGAAACACCAGCGATTTGCGCCGCCGCAGCCGCAGCTGCAGCCGCATGATGACCAGCCACAAGGACATGCACATCACCGCCACAAGCAGCAGCAGCAGTCACCGTATTTAAAGTCGCGCCTTTGATCGAGGCGTTGTCGTGTTCTGCAATAACAAGTGCGGTCATGGTCAAATTACCTTTGCAACGTTTTTCAATTTATCAACCAAAGCGGCGATATCAGGCACCTTGATGCCCGCGCTGCGCTTGGCAGGTTCGGACACTTTCAGCGTTTTGATGCGGGGACTGATGTCCACACCCAGTTCTTCAGGTTTGAAGGTGTCCAGCTGTTTTTTCTTGGCCTTCATGATGTTCGGCAGCGTCACGTAACGTGGCTCATTCAAACGCAGATCGGTGGTCACCACCGCAGGCAGGGAGATCGACAGGATTTCGAGACCGCCATCAATTTCACGGGTCACCGAAGCGCGGCCATCGGCCACCTCAATTTTGGACGCGTAGGTGGCTTGTGGCAGGTCGGCCAATGCCGCCAACATCTGACCGGTTTGATTGCAATCGTCATCGATCGCTTGCTTGCCCAAAATGATCAAGCCAGGTTGTTCTTTGTCGATCAAAGCTTTCAGTAACTTGGCGACCGCCAAAGGCTGCAAGTCCACATCGGCGGGGATCTCGACCAAAATACCGCGGTCAGCGCCAATCGCCATCGCTGTGCGCAGGGTTTCCTGGCATTGCGTCACACCACAGGACACGGCAATGACTTCAGTCGCCACCCCTTTTTCTCGCAATCGTACGGCCTCTTCGATCGCAATCTCATCAAAGGGGTTCATGCTCATTTTGACGTTGGCGATGTCCACGCCGGTACCGTCAGATTTCACGCGGACTTTCACGTTGTAGTCCACCACCCGTTTGACGGGAACCAAAATTTTCATAAAAACATCTCCGTTGATTGAATTTCGAATGGCTTTAATATTTGAATAGCTTAATGCGTTATTGACGTTAACGTAAACGTAAACAACAAATGTGCCTCAGAACCCACTGCAAATGTGAGCATATCAGCCAATAAAAGCACGGTCGTTCTAAATTTTACACCAAGCTTCCGGTGAATATCGCCATTGTGAACGAGGAAACCTAGGGAATTCACCGACCGATTGGTCGGTTAATTGCGGTTAGCATCAGCACATGTCTGAATAAGTTCTTATGACACAATTTTTTGCAATCCAATTTTTGGAGTTTTATCATGAAAAAAACACTGCTCTCAATCACCTGTTTTGTTGCAGCCAACTGGGTCACGGCTACAGGCGTACAAGCCCAAACTGTGCTCACTGTTTCTAGCTGGTTGCCTCCCACGCACACCGCCAGCATGGCGCAAAAAGAATGGTGCGATTTGCTCGAGACCAACACCACAGGCCGGGTCAAATGCAACATCTTGCCCCGCGGTGTCAGCCCGGCCCCCGGCACCTATGATGCCGTCAAAAATGGTTTGGCCGATCTGTCTTACACGGTACATGGCTACACCCCTGGCCGTTTCGTTCATACGCAAATGACAGAGTTGCCTTTTTTGGGTAACAGTGCAGAAACCATCTCCGTGGCATTGAGCCGCGTCAGTGGAAAGCACCCTGAATTTGCCGCCGAACACCAAGGTGTCAAAGTGATCACTTTGTTCTCGCATGGTCCTGGTATTGTTTTTAATACCAAGCGCCCCATTGCCAAAGTCGATGATCTGTCAGGCCTGAAATTCCGTGTTGGCGGTGGCATGGTCAACGAAATGTCCAAACTCCTGAACATGAACGTCACGCTCAAACCTGCACCAGATTCTTATGAATTGTTATCGAGCGGCGTTATGGACGGCACCTTGTTCCCGGCCGAGTCCACCGAGTCCTTCAAGATTGATAAGATCATCAAGCACGCCACCACCTTTCCAGGCGGCCTCTACAACACGAGCTTTGTGTTCATGATGAACCAAGCCAAGTACGACAAATTGTCTGCAGAGGACAAAAAAGCCGTCGATGCCATCTCGGGC
>Ga0209084_1001388_pt1 | contig 20421 bp, 25 predicted proteins | sample C_130820_MF_Meta_FD_187309 | JGI IMG/M metagenome (GOLD analysis project Ga0209084, IMG submission 187309) | Freshwater microbial communities from Lake Croche, Canada to study carbon cycling - C_130820_MF_MetaG (SPAdes) (version 2) | ecosystem: Environmental > Aquatic > Freshwater > Lake...
AAATGGAGCCTTCCCATATTAGAACACTCAACGCACTTATTAAGTTGTCGAAAAATTCTTGTTTATCTATATGTGTACAACATCATTTGGGAAACCCAATTAATGGGGTGTTTGATTTCTATATAAATACTTTTGATAAATTAAATCCTAACATTGAGATTTGTGTAAAAAATAGACAACACCTAGCCCAAGTACTGGAACTTATGGGTAAGGAATTAAATAAAGGCGACGGAATAGAGGATCAGGTATGGGGGTTTAATCCTTAATCTCTCCTGTAATCCATATTCATAGAAGCAGAATGACCTAAAGAATGTGCAATCTTCTCTACTTCCTTTTTGGTTCTGTCTCCTTTCCGATGCTCTGTTATATAGGAATGGCGGATATCATTCATAGTTATTTTTGTTTTAACATAGCGTAGGAATAGCGATCCTATTCTGTAAGAAAGACCGCTTTCCGTAATATTGAGTAGGATTCCTCTAGGATTCTCATCGTTCCATTTTTTAACAAGTGTAAATACAGGCTCAGTAAGAATACGATTCAAAGGGCCATATCGCTTAGCAGTCTTATGCTTCTGAACGACTATATGGGAAGCAGCTGCCGTATCCCCTAAATGAATATAATTAGATTTATAATCTTTTGCCGGATTTATTAATAGATTTGTATAGTCTAGTCGGAGAGGTTCCATTTGAGTGATAAATCCTGCTAAGATACGATTTTCTAAAGGTTCCTTTTCATTGTTCATAATGACCTTTCCAATTCTCTGGATTAAGGAATAAGGAATATCCGGGGTAGTTGTTTCCTGAAGTTCTATCTTCTTATTTAGGATTCCTATCTCTGATTTATAAATATCATAGATTTCAGCATTGGACTTTGTCATGTAAGCCAAAGCAATAAAGAATCCTCGGAGAGATGTTAAAACATAATCCCCGCCATTATCTTTTTTTATAGATTTGACACCCGGAATCATTACGGAAGTATCAAAGATATCAGTTGTTCCTGTATGTTTCTTGAGACGCTCGATATCCTCATTATATTTCTTAACGGAAGAAGCAGACAAGGGCATTTTACTATGTAAAAAGAAAAAGATATTGTCTCAATTTTTACGACCAAGTATGGTTGCAAGTTCATCAATTAATTCCTGTACTTGTTTTATTGTTTCATCAATGGGAGGAGGTACCGGAGGAGGCTTAGGGGGAGGTGGAAATGACCTACCCGTCTTTTTATAGTATCGTTCTAGATTCCGACGTTTAATTGTTTCCTTGTTTCTCTGATATGTAGCAATCCATCTTTTTTCACCAGGAGCCATTTATAGTGTAAAAATAAATAAAAATAATATCAATTTTGTTCATCTCTTCCATTCCAAAATCAATTTTCCAAATTCATAAGAAATGGCAGGAACTTGGTTTATTAATTTAGGAAATGGGAATGGAATGGAAAGACGATAGGACTGGCTAGTAATTTGGATTAAACATTCTCTGACAAGAGCATACATAAATATCTAACATATATTAGATGCCTTATGCTGTTGTCAAAGTCAAAGGTGGATACAAAGTTAAGAACTTGGAGTCCGGAAAGTATTATTCCCTAAAGGCTCTGACCAAAGAAATGGCAGGAAAACAATTATTAGCATTGTTAATTCATAGTCGTCATTAAAATCTAATTGTATTATAAATGGCTCTCGTCGTAGAAGGAATACCACAGCGAGAAACTTATGGCGATGTCAAAAGAGATGCTCTTATGGCTGCAATGGTAAAGAAAGGCGAGGACCCATCTTTACTTCCGATCACTCCGGCCACTGTGATCGCGTATGGACGTATTGGAGGTGGCAAGTCTTCCATTATGTATTCTTGGCTGAAAAATATGTTTCCGAAATACTATGACGAAGTGCTAATTTTTTGTGGGTCTTCCGATTCCAAAAAAGCCTTTGAGGGACTTCCTCAAAAACGAGTAGTATTTATGACGGAATATGATAATGAGGCTTTTACTCACTATGTCGATAAACTCCGGGAAGACCAGATTGAACGTATGGAAAAGAAAGAAAGACCTCTAAACATCTTTATTGGATTTGATGACGTAGTATTTGCAGAGGCAGTGTCGAGCAAAGGAAAGCCAACTATGGCGGAAAAGGTAATTCTTATTTGTCGTCATGAATTAAACGCTACTGTTTTTATATGTGTCCAGCATTCCAAACAAGTTAATGCTGCAATGAGAAATAATACTCTATACAATGTAATTCTTCCTCTCCAGAAAAACGATTTAGCAAAAGTAGCAGAAGAACATGCTGGTCATTTATCTTCCGAGGAGTTTATGAGAATGTACTATAACATAATGGCAAAAGGGAAACATGAGTTTATTGTTGTGGATTACAAGGCAGAGGAATGTAGAAGATTCCGTCATAAATGGGATAAAATAATAACCTTTGGTAGTGATGAACTTACCTCAATCTCCGAAAGAGAAGCCCCACGGGGACCCAGCGTACGAGGGACTAGCGATACTCCTAAACAAGAAACCGATGTTAAAAAACCCAGAAGTGGCTAAACGTTTGATACCTCCGGGTGGAATTGTGAATCATCTCCGGTCTATGGGAAAAGGGAAAGGGGGTCCGAGTAAAGCAGAAATTGAAAAACAAAAACAGGAAGTCCGTTTGGCACTACTCGGCCAATAATTTCTTACCCTCAAGTATAAAACATGTCTTCGGCTTTGTCATCTCCGTTTATGGCAGACTCGATCGCCGAAGTTGTACCCGATGTTGTGAAAGTGGCAGGAAAACTGGCAATGTCTTCCGTGATTACGGGTCGTCGTCGTGTGCGTCTCGTGCCTCAGTCCGGCCAGAATTATACGTCCGGTGCTTCTTCCGGAGTAGTCAACATTCTTATCCAGGACGGACAAGCCTATGCTGACCTTCTCTCAGCCTGTCTCTCATTTAACATTACCACCTATGATTCCACTGCTGCAAACCAGAACGCTTCCGGTGCAACTCCTACGGCTACGACAACGGCTGTTCTCGATGACGGTGCCTATTCCGTCTTCCGTCGTGCTTTGATTAGCGTGAACAGCACCCTTATGGACGACATTGATCTTCTGCCCAAGAAGGTGAATGCGGAACTGTACTCAACGGTCTCCGAGGCGTGGTACAACAACGTCGGCTCATTCTTGGGTCTCTGGAAACACAGCACCAGTGCTATTGTTCCTGGTGCACTTACGGGTAATAACACTGATGTTGGTATCTCCAAGTACGATGTTCCTTCCAAGGCCGTACAGTTTGCCAAGAAAATCCAGGGGTCCGGCAATGCGACGAGTGCTGCGACGGCGGGGGCTGCCTTCCAGCCCGGCCAGAACCAGTTCTCGGTTCCCCTGTCTCTCCTTACATCATTCTTCCGTAATGATACTCTCTTCCCTTCCAGAAACGCCGGGCAATTGTACGTCCAACTCAACTTGGCTTCCGCCGTAGAGGCGATGCTTTGCTCTTACACTGGCGGCGCTGCACCCAATGCCCCTAACCCGTCCTATGCCATTAGCAACCTAACGCTGGAATTGGACTTTGTAGACCTCCACCCCACCTACCTCAGTTTAATGGACGACCTGATTGAGGCTCCTTCTGGCTCCGGTGTCAATTGGGCATTTGATGCTCACCTTTGCTCATCTCAGTCCATCGGAACCCAGGGTGGCCAGAAGTCAGTGATTGTCAGCAAGGCCTCACAGAACATGAGGGCATTACAGGTGATTGCCCAGCCCTCCTCGGCTCTTGCGTCTACGTCTTGGTTAGCCCAATCCACTTTCCAGAACCCCGGCGTTGTCGATATCCAATACCGTATCGGTTCTCTGTACTATCCTGCCTTTACGGCGGTCGGAGAACACCGTATGTTTATGGACCTCCAAAATGCCCACGGCTCCCCAGAATCAACGGACAAGTCAGGCATCATTGATTCCAACAACTACTACACCAATACCCCCGACACCTTCTACTCCGCTACGGCCGGTGGCGGTGTACTGGTCGTCTCCGGTGCCGGTGCAGCGACCTCAGTGCCTGTTCCTAACTCGAACAACTTGGGTACGCTTGTCGCCTCCAAGATTCCTCGTTCAGCCTGGTCGGACTGCTGGTCCTACGCGTACTGCTTTGATCGGCTCAAACATGCAAAGTTCCACGGTGTCGAACTCGATGGTATCAACACTCTCACCAGTGCTGGTTCTCAGATGGTTGTCCAAATCAATTGCAACCCTGGTGCTGCCGATACGACCCTTACGTCTATCGTCCGCTTCACTCGTGTTCTCCACCTTGGCGGGGGTGCGACAAGTGTTATCGGTTAAACATTATAGCATTTTTAAAATGCGTAGATGATTAACGACGGCCCAAACGAGCATCTTCGATATCGTTGTACTTGAAAACAATCTCAAACTCACAGAACTCATCTATCTTAATTGGGTAAGGCTGGTATTGATCGTCCAACAAATCAATCGTAATTTGTTGGTAAGACCCCTGAGTAATCAAACGATTCCAATTCAGGTAGGGGGGCTGATAGATAGTGAGACCCCCATAGGAAGACGTAGTCGGAATCTTGGCTAGAGCCGTACGGAGACCATCAGTCGTAATAGAGTCGTTCATGACTACGTTGCAAAGTACATAGACAACTTTAGAACGAATCAAGTTAGGAAGAATACTGGCAGTAGCAGTAGCGGTAAGAGCAGGAGCAGAGGAATCAATGAATCCAAGGCGAGTATTAAGAGCAAAGGCTCGGCCTGGTACATTCAGAGGCCAGTCCGCTCTAGGAGCAGGTCGGACAGTAATACCTCCCCCCGCAGCTGCCACCATTGTAATCCTATTTTTAGGTTCATTATAGTCAAATGTAAGAATACTTTGGGCAGCATTCAAAGCAGTAATCAAAGGGAAATATGAATAAAATCCATTTGTAGTGTCCTTGATGATTCCATCAAAGTACTGATTTGTATTGAGTACAAAGTTCTGTAGAGTTGCTCCACCTCCTACATTACTAATGTAGTAATAAAATGTACTCTGATACGGAGGGATAGGATATCCTGTATTAGGAACAACTGCTCGTAGAAGATCGGCTTTCACTGCTCCCGTAATAGGCTCAGGAAGAACACAAGTAAAAGAGTTCCCGACACCATAAGATAAATCGTCGGAAGAAATTAAAAGACGAGACGGCTGATTTGCGAATGACATTTTCTATCAGTAGTATAGAAATATGTCTGCCAATCAGATCGCTCTTTTTAGTGGAGTTTCAAATCAATTGGGGGATTCATATATTCAAGGCTCCGGAGGAGGTGCTTCCTTTAATGTCGGGTGGGGAGCAGGTGCACCCGGTGATCTCAATATGAACTCTTATAATATTTTTGCTGCTCAAAATGTAGCATGTCTTAACGGTCAATTCAGCAGTATCAATGGTATGACTCCTCAGGGTGGTGGAGGCTGGATTGGATTGGCGGCCAGTGATTTGAATATGGCAGGATACAATATAAATAACTGTACCAATATAAATGTTGCGACTGTTAATGGACTTCCACCTTCGAGCGGGTCAACTGGTTCAACAGGCCCTGCGGGGGCTGTGGGGGACACCGGACCCGCAGGACCCACGGGAGACATTGGTGCAACCGGAGAAACAGGTGCCGTCGGCCCTACAGGAGACCCCGGACCTACGGGTAGTGTCGGCCCCACCGGGGACATCGGACCAACCGGCGACGTGGGTCCCACAGGACAGCAAGGAGACACCGGAGCCGTCGGCCCAACAGGAAGTCAGGGACCTACAGGCGATGTTGGAAGTACAGGAAGTACAGGAGACATCGGCCCGACTGGATCGGCTGGGCCAACCGGGGACCTCGGGCCTACTGGCGATGTCGGACCCACCGGACAGAAGGGAGATACAGGCGACGCAGGAGCAACAGGGTCCGCAGGGCAAACAGGAGGCCTTGGCCCGACGGGTCCGCAAGGCATAGATGCCTACGGTGTTTGGAACTACGGGACGACTCTTCAACCTGGAGAGTGGGCGGTGAATCTAGCGAACCCTTCACAACTTCTCTTGTCGAAGACCAGCATAAACAACGGAGGGGCGAATCTTATGAATTATTTGAATGCTGTTGTAGTGGGGAGGGGTCAGGCTTCGTTATACGCTACAACGGCAACCGTCAACAACGGGTTCGTCGTTCTTGGTGTAGATTTCTCAAATAGTGCGTATTACATTCTGACTATCCTCGCTCAATATTTTCTCCCTTGGACACCTGGAGAAGCCACTACATTCTCGGTATCCCTCATACCGTATGCCGGTCCTACAGGCGATGTAGGCCCTACAGGTTCTCAGGGTCCTACAGGCGATGTAGGCCCTACAGGTTCTCAGGGTCCTACAGGCGATGTAGGCCCTACAGGTTCTCAGGGTCCTACAGGCGATGTAGGACCTACAGGTGCAAATGGTCAACAAGGGCCAACCGGTAATGATGGGCCAACGGGACCACAAGGATCGCAAGGAGACACAGGATCAGCAGGGCCAACGGGGGCGGTGGGTCCTCAAGGCATCGATGGACCGACCGGAGCATCTGGTTCTGTAGGGGCCACAGGTTCCGTTGGTCCTACGGGACCGTCCTTTGTCTACGGCGATGTACTCTTTGTCGATGGTCTCAACGGAAGCGATACAACGGGCAACGGAGGCATCGGGAATCCATATCAGACCATCGGAAAAGCAATTACGGTTAGAAATGGTATGTCGGATACGGTTGAGGTATCCATTTTTGTAGCCTCCGGAACCTATACAGAGACGTTCCCCGCTATTACGAAATCCAATACCTTTCTCTGCGGGTTCAACTCATCGGGGGCGAACAAGTCGTCGGTTAATTTAGTCGGCACTCTGACCGTAAACATTACCGCAATTACAAGCGGAACCGTTCAAGTCGTCTTTAGCGATTTTCAATTGAACGGACTTATTAGTTTTCCTGCTACGAATCTTGGTACGGCTACGAATTACTCGTTTGAAAATATCAACTTCACTAACTCAAGTGCGATGATAAACATAAACAACGCCGGTGGAGTGTTTCTTGATACAAGAGTCGCAACGGTAAATAACTGCGTCTTTAACAATACAAGTACTGGTTCGGGTGCTATTACTGCTCAAAAAATGAACTTGGTCATAACGAACACCCAATTTTTTATGACTTCTACAGGGTCCGCCCTAACATTAACGAACGCCTCTTCCTGTAATTGTCGTTTTTCGTCGTTCATTAGCAGTTCCGGCTCTGCAACTCCTGCAGCACTAGTTCAATTTATAGGGACATACATTTCTTCCACTATCGCCTCGTCCTTTGAAACCTGCATCTTTCGCTACACTCAGGCGACCACCGATACAGGAGGAAATAAATGCTGTATTCAATATGGCGGTACTGGAACGAACCACTCAAGTCTAGTCTATAACAACGTCCTCTACTGCGAAGGGGCTATAACAGGTGGTGCTTTGATTCAAGCCATACAGAAGACCGGTACAGGGACTTTAGCGATTGCTTACCTTGGAAACTCCTGCGGTCCTACAGCATTCCACATGCCTCCTACGGCTACTCTGACGGTTGGTGCACCTTTGGCTCCTTAAAAAATAGGACGATAATTTAAAATAATAGTACTGTAAAGAATGGATCCTCAAACTACAAATACGATTCTGGCTGTTGTAGCAATAGTCATAAGCGTAGGTGGAACGGCTATAGGAATTATTAATCATAAAGCCATCGTTAGCCGTTGCTGTGGAAAGAAGATGGAATTGTCATTGGATATAAATGATACGAGACAACCTGCCCCAAAATCACCAAGTCTTAGTTCCGGTGTTTCCAATGAAAATATAGCAGTCTAATAGAAATGGACCCTAACCAAGTCGGCGGAGGACTCGCCTTTGCGAATGCTTTGGGTGTATCGTACTCTCAAGGCCAGATACGAGGTGCACCCACTACTACTTCTAATGTTGTTAATATTTCCTCTGTCAGTCTCTCACAAAGTGGCAATCTAATCTTCGCTACTCCTGGCGATACGTCCGTAGATATCGGCCAGACTATAACAGGTCAGAATACGCAGTATGTACAACAAATGGCGGGGACAACAATGATTAACAGTCCTCTTATCCTGAACGGAAATGTTGTCATTCCTCATACGGCCGATTTCTCCCACAATCCCGAAAATAGTACTGATTACCCTCAACATCTAATAAATGCGACCGTAGTCTTTAAAGGCGATACCTTTTACGTAGACAACATCAATACAGAAATTTCTTCTCTTATCTATCTGACAGGCGAAGTGGGTGTAAATGGCCCTACCACCATACAGGGAAATACAACTATTACAGGGACCACCAACTTTTTTGGAACAACCAGTATAACGGGAGATGGTTCTATTTTTGCCCCCAACGCTATTGGTCTAACGTCTCCTGGAGCAAACATTACTCTTGATAGCAATCTTACGCTAACAGGTAATTCTAATATCAATATCAATACTTCCAACATCAATTCTCATACGTCCAATCAAAATAGCAACTACGCAGGTCGTCAAATCATCATAGCAGATGGCGGAATTAATCCTGCCTACGAGGCCTACGTAAACATCATTTCCCAAAGCGGATACCAAGGCCGTATCAATCTGGACGCGTACGCAGGATTTGAGGGAACGACCCTTGGTGGGGCGATAAAGATTAACGCCCATGGAGGCGACAACCCCTTTTTGAATTATGGAGGCCTGATCTCATTGAATGCATATTCCGGGCCTCTCGGTGAATATGGTGGTCTTACATCGGCAATTGAATTAAACGCTGCCTCTATCCGAATGGCAGCCGGTGGCTATACAATCCCCCAATTTACTCTGGCGGGGTCTATGGCAATGTATGGACAAGGTCTCATTTCAATCGTCTCGGCACTATCTCCCCCCGCACTTGTCCAGACACCCGAAAGTGTATATTTATACGGCAACGGTGGTTGTACATTTGACGGAGGCTACCTTGGCATCTACAACAAGAGTGATACCTATTTTAACAAAAGCATTTCACCGGATAACTTCTCTGCCGGTCTCAACATCACTTCCAACAGCGTGAATGGTACGCCCGTCTATATCAGCGGTTTACAGTCGTTAGCGATGACGGCCTCAGGCGGAGGCATATCGGGAGTTAAAACCATAAATACGAATCTCAAGATTGATTCTGTAGGAAACATCAGCACCGGTAAGGGATTCATAAGTTCTCTCACAGTCAACCAACTCTTCTCTCCTTCTCTGTTCATTTCCTCACTCTCTACAATTACTACAGATACGTTTGCCCTTACTAGCCTAAGCAGTATCAACGGTGTTGCCTTTGCAACTTCTAACTTGACGACTCCTTGGTATCAAGTCGTACCTCCGCTGTTTGGGAATATCTTGTTTGGTGGAAACAACTTGTCGAACATCGGCAGTATCAATGTAGGGGGCCATCTCTACACCCAATACGACATCTGGACGAATTACATTACAAACGGCAACAACAGCAACGTAGGCCTTCGGATTGCCCCTCAACTCGGCGATCTTACCATTACGAATGACGATAATGTCAATAACGGTACTGTTATACTAACGAAGGTTAGTAAATTAAACGAGTATGAGTACATTCCTACACTGTTCTGGTCGGGGGTACCCGCCAGTTCAGATGTAAATATAAATTTCAATTCTATCTATGATGCAAACCAAATCTCTGCCCAAACGATTTCGCCTGTAGCCGAGTTCAAAATGGCGTTGCCCAAGAAACTCGTAGACTTCAACAATACCGATTTGAAAGGCGTTAGCAGTATCAACGGTACAAGTATAACATCGATTGTAAACTCTTGGGTCGGCTTGGCGACTACAGACCTCAATATGAATATGTCGAGCATCGTCAATACGCAAAATATGACTGCAGAATTATTTCTTGCTACAAACTCTGTAATTACCCACATCAGTACTACGAATCTTACTGCCTTTGGCGATATGAATCTAAATCTCAACAACATCAATAACGTACAACGCATTACGGCGAATAACGCAACTCTAAACGGTACGCTTACAACGGCAAATGTATCCGCAAGTGGGGATGTACAGGCTGTTAGTGTTCAGGGCTTGGGTGCTACCTTTACAAATGCTTCTATTACTACTCTTACCGGCGTAGCGACTATCAACGGTGCAGCCTATCCACCGCCGAGTGGTGGGTGGGTCGGTACTGCGACCTCGCCTTTGAATATGGCCGGGTATGCAATTACTGGGGCATCGGGTGTATCTGCGAGTGGTTTTAATACAACGTCTGTAAACGTCAATGCTACCTCTATCACTATAGGTTCTACTACATTAGACGGAGGCGGTCTTGGTGCTACTGGTATATCGGTGTCGTATGCGAATGTATCTGGGAATGTAAGTGCTGCATCGCTTTCGACGGGTCCTATAACGGCTACAACAATCAACGGTACCAAAATATTTACAGTACCTAACGTCAATCTGTATATAGCCTCAGGGCAGACCACATTATACTATAGAGCAGTAGCACCCGGTACCATAAATGTTCAGTCGGCAACGGCTACGCAAGGCGGAGATCTGAGTGTGCAAGTTGATATTTATGATGTAGATAACATACCTGGAGAGTATAGGTTTGTAAATGCGAACGGAGTTAATAATATGAATATTCAATTTACTACGGTTAATAATGGAAACTTTTACAACTGGGGTCAGAATACCCAAACAAACCCAGGCGAGTCGATATTATGTAGGGTTTGGTATAACAATTACCAAGGGCGATACGTCATAACAAATATACAGAAGGACGGCAACCCATCGCCTACCAATTAAGTAATTGAGTAATTTAAATGAAATTTTTACACCATAAATTTTACACCATATTTTTACAATATTATAATTGTAAAAATATTATAAAAATCTAACTACCCGGTAGAACCCCATGAGCGACGCAGAAACGGAAACGACACAGGTGCAACTTGAGAAACCTAAGCGAGAACGCACCCCGGCCCAGCGAGAAGCCACCGCAAAAGCACTACAGGCTCTCGCAGAGCATCGTCAGAGAAAGGCAGAGCAATCAAAGCCCCCGGCAGCTGCCCCGAAGCCGGTAGCGAAACCAGTCCCTGCCCCTGTCGCCAGGAGACAGGAAGTCAATACGATCGAGTATGAACCTGAGGAACCTGTGGCCCCGGTGCGGAAACCTGTAGCCCGTCCTGCCCCTGTAGCCGATTACGGCGAAGACATAAAATCACTGTCTGAGGGTCTTCACAGTGTCATTTCTTATATAGAAAAGAAGGAGGCTAAAAAAAGCAAAAAGACGGCAAAGGTAAAGGCTCCGTCGCCTTCCGAAACCGAAGAAAGCAGTAGCGAGGAAGAAGCCCCTGTACGACGCAAAAAGAAGCCTATGAAACATACAGCCCCGCCTAGTTCCTATAATTTTAACACTGTAGATCCTCAGACAGTTCTGAGAAATATATTCTTTAGAAATATGTAGAAATGTCTCTCGTAGCCGATGGTTTCAAACTCAATGTAGCCAGAGCCAACCTGAATTCCATACAGTCTAGCGTGGCTCGTGCCAAAAACCTCGTTAGCAAGAAGGCCGGTCCGATCACTCCGACGATGCGGGATACTCCTCCTGTGGCTGCCTCGTATAAAACTCGTATGAATCAATTTGTAGCCCCTGGCATCGGCCTTGGGCTAGACGGTCAGACGATGGCCTATTTCCAACCGACTAAGAAACAGGGCAAGAAGATATTTGCTGGGAAATATGTTCCTATGACGGACGGAACCGACCTGTTAACGGATGCAGCCAAAAAAACAATGTCTCAACGAGGCTATGGCAATGTACCCGAGTCTAATGTTTCCAAAGTCAAACGGGTCTGCCGTATTGGATTCAACAACACCCTAGTCGATACCTCAGGCGGGTCCATCACAAAGTCTATGGCAAAGCCCCTGGATTTTAAGGGAATCATCATGCACCCTAACAATCCTGTCAAATCTGATTTCCCAAGAGGTCCTGGCGTGGGTGGCTCGGCTCCTCTCTGGGAAGACGGAACATACGATATGATTCATGCTCAAATCCAAAAAGTTCAGGACGCTATGGCACCCATTCAATGGAAGGCTCCCCCCGACCCTCGCAGAGAAGTGTTTGACGAACAAGCCCTCGTAGGCGGCGAACTTTATGGGAATGAACTTCTCAAACAGACGATCGCCGATTCCTTTGCTAACGAACAAGCGGAAGAACTCGAACGACTTGTACGCGAAGTAGCCCCCGACATTGCGGAAGATACAGAATATGGCATAGCCAATCAAATACGCCAAGAGCGAAGAGCAGAGCAGATTGCTCAGAGACTCAAATTAGGAACTGCTTCCCCTATTGTTCAACAAATAGCAGCTGCTCAATTGGAAGCAGAGGCTCAGAACGCACATGCAAAACAAGAGATTCAAGAACGCCAGGCTGCCATGGCAGAAGCAAGACGACGTGAAAATGAGGAGTCTCGGAAAACAAGTATCCGTACTCGTATCGGCCGTGGCCTAGGACGCGTCGGTTATCCTGGCCTTGTTAGTCTTATCGGCGAAGGCTCGAAGGACCTGAATGCCTCCTTGGCTCAGGTCTATGGCGGAGCAGGACTGGAACGAGCAGAAGGCCCCAGCGTCAAGGACTATCTCAAAGGAATGTTTGATGAGGAATCATTTTTGGAACGAGCCTATCCTACGGGCGGTGCAGCAGGAGGCCGATCCGCTGCCGATGTGGGTCGTGAATTTCTCAGAAGCGGTGGTAATTCATCTGCCTCTTTCTCTTCTTCCTCTTCTTATCCATCAAGTGCGGAACGTGGCGGTGGGGGTAGAGGACGCTCCTTTCTAGCAGAACTCGTAGGAAGAGGCAGCGAATAAAATCTTCTACATCATTATAAATGGCGGCCCATCTGATTCATCACCCGGGTCTTACAAACTATACAAAAGATACAAAACAGACAAAATCCAAATCACTCGCTCGTAAGGCTATTGACTTTCTTCCAACCGCTGGGGGTGCCTTGCTCAAGGTCGCTAATATGGCGGATTCAGCAGGATACATTCAGAACCCCTATTTGAAAGGAGGCCTCAAGGTAGCCAATACAGCAAGGAGCATTTATAAGGCTCACCCTAAATTAGTTCATGCCGGAATAGGTGCAGCGGGTAGTATTGTTAAACGTGTCTTCCGTAGAAAGTAATCATTCCGTCTTGTCTTTTTCTTCTGTCTTTTCTTCTACATCGGAAATTTTTAGCAATCTAGGATTTACTTCCGAAGGAGGAGGAAGGTCCGGGACATTTGGAAATTTGACTTCTAATTTTGTCTGGTCTATAACTTCTATTTGATTGGAAACATAGCGTTCCGAAGTTTTCATTCCGAAGCATCTATCCACTGCTGCCGAAGCACTATACTCCTTGGGCTGTAAGACGATCCCCTTTTCTGCTAATTTCGCTAATACTGCGGGTGGGAACACTAGACGGTGAAAATCAGGGTCGTTCCGAAACTCCATGGCAAAATCAACCAGTTTCTGGATTTTCTCTTCTGATTCTGAAGTAGACATGTTTCTACATAGAAAGAAATATTATTTCTATGTAGAACCCATGGATCCAAAAAATATGACCGCCTCCCAACGCTATTACCAGAAAAATAAGGAATGGAGACAAGAATACGGAAGAGAATATTACCAGAAGAATAAGGATTATATACTTGCCCTCTATGCTGAAAAGCGGGAACGACAACGACAACTCCGGGACAACCCTCCCCCTCCTCTTCCGACTGTTCCGGTCATTCCCTCTCCACCGGAAACTCGATCCCCTTCTCCCATCGCCCAATACAAACGCCGGGGACCTCCTGTGGGTCCTTTAATCACTCATCAATACAATTTAACATTAGAATTTGACTAGATAAAATATTATATATATAATAATGACGTTGGAACTTGTTCATATTACTAAATCTCATAATCCAAAGAAGAAATATGATGCTGTTATGACTCATGATTACAGGACGAAAACAGTGTCATTCGGTCAAGCAGGGGCTTTGGATTTTATCAAAACAAAGGATGAAAGTCGTAGGCTTCGATATCTAAATCGACACCGTAGAAGAGAAGATTGGAACGATCCTTTAACAGCAGGATTTTGGTCTCGATGGTATTTATGGGAAAAGCCTACGAGACAAGAAGCAGAAAAGAATATCCGTTCTAAGTTTCATCTTTAGTCCTCCTCCTCAAGGGCATCTGTCAAATCACACCACCACATTGCAAAGATAGAAGACCCTGTGTATCTTACAGCATAGACCTTTCCATTTTCTTCATCGGGTATTCTCCACTTTATCATACTCTTTCCATTCTTGTAATCACCATACTTATATTCAATGAGAATTAAATCGTCCTCAACATATTTATCAAATGTATTGTGGAAGAACTCATCACCCCAAGGGCCACCGTCATCAGTCTCAACAAGGTACTCACGGAACTCGGAAAAAGGAATAAGAACTTGGTAGGAACTCATTTTGGAAGACTCTGTACTTTTTATGTAAGTGTAAAAGAATGGCTTAAAGGTATCAATTTTGTTCAGAAATGCGTAGAAAAGCCCAGATTTTTACACCATAATTTTTACACCACCACCATTCCGTTAATCAAAGGTCAACGTACGGCCTTCCAATATATCAGCAGGGTGTCCCTGACGACTTCTTACAGGCTCTGTACTCTTCCGCTTCTTCTTTTTCTGGACTTTGGGCTGAATCGTGAAATCATATCGTGTGATACGATTCATCGTTGTCTGTGCTGTACTCTCGTCTCTTTCCGTCTGCTCTAGGAATTCCACACGTCTCTCGATTTCCTTAACACCGGGATTTGAACCTCGCAGAGACGATCGTACCATTAATCGGACCTTAGATTTTATTTACAATAATTATTATTATAAAAATTATTATACAAACCTGTCTTTCTAACAAAGGAATCTATGCCCTCAGTCTCACTACCTTAAACCTAAATTAAAACCTAATCATAAAATACTATAGCAACTTTCAATACCTTAGAATTCATTATATACTTAGGTAATTTTAGGTAGAACGGAAATTTTATTTCAGGAAATGGTCTAGCCAAGACCCTCCTCTCCATTTTTTGATCCTTCCTCTTTTCCATGGACTTTTTTGTCTATATTACATTACCTTATACCTAATCACCTATTATCTATATAAATATATAAAATATCCTAGGTAATATAATAATTAACAATATAGGTATATTAGTTGTTTATAGGTAGGCATCTAAAGGTAGAGTCATATACCTACCTAGAAAATGGCGAGTGTGAATTGTTTGTTTTGCTCATACACCGGACGCATTGATAATGTAAATCAACACATAGGAAAGAATCATCACAATGAGATGATGGCTAATGTAAATGAAGAGATGGCAAGATATGTAATCAATCATAAGACTCCTGTTGTTTGGAAGAGAGAAGGCAATAAACTAGCCTTTGCTTATTGTTTGACTTGTAAGAAAGCCAGTATCAATGATGCAAATGGATTCAAGACTAAGCATACAGAGGCAATTTGTAAGGGAGGGTGGGCCACGTACAAAGACCTATTCCTCTCCAAGGTTCCTGTAGGGGAAGAGACAGAGGAAGTCAGGAATGAGATTGTAGAAAGTGCAGAGGCAGACCTAGCCTACTCTCCCCATATCAAAGCCATCTTAGGAAAAGACTTTGAAGGAACAACAGAAGATGGCTTTGTTTCCATACAAGCACAAATCAAGAAATATGAAACAAAAAACAAGGAACTCAGAGATACAAACGATACTCTACAACGGCAAAATGGCCTACAGAAAGCCGACATAGAAAAACTCAAAGACGGCATACAGTTTAGAGATGACATTCACATGAAGTATATTTTGCAAATAGAACAAATGAAACGAGAGAGTGGAGTGTTTGAAGCACAGGAAGAAATCAAGGCCATCAATAAAATTTTACTAGAGAAAGAACATGAGATTAGTAGGTTAGAAAAACGCTGTGGGGAACTTGGGGACCAATCAAAAGAACTTGGAGAACTTACCAAGCAAGTAGAAGCCTTGAAGAAAGAGAATGGGAAACTCAAAATCAGACTCATTAAAGTTGGCGACGATATGAAAGACTAACAAGAATCTTCAGATTCTATTTCTGCTTCCCTTTCTGTAATATTAACAATATAACCATATCTTGTTAATCTCATAACTGTAAATAGAAACCCTTGTGTCGTTTTTGGGTTTATATGTATATGATTTCCTATTTTGAGTTTTTGAGATATAGCACCCTGTACCAACTCACAGAATGCCTTTTTGATTTCATCAGATTTTATAGTTTCATCACCTTGTTTAACTCGTAAGGTATAGTTTTTATTTTTAACAACTACAAGAGCATCTGTAATTGCTTTATTCCTAGCAATCACACAAATACAGCAATTTTCACAATCAGAACTCATTTTATGTGGGTGTAAAAAAAGGGGGGCTATAGTCTCAATTTTGTTCAGACTAGCCCTAAAAAAAATCTCCAGCCAAGGAAATGAATGATATTGTCTATTCCGTACGGAGGCCTATCCGAGTTTCCGAGAACGAGGCTGACTATTCTGTAGAGAGAATCGACAGAGAGGCCCCGGTCTTACGAGATGAACTCTTTACTGCCCTAGAGAAAGTCTATATACCACCCATTCCCTATAAGAATGCTAAATTGATTACAGAAGGAAAAGATGCTGGTAAGTACAAGGTAGTAGTGGAACGAGGAACCGTCATAGGTCGTATTGGAAACACTATGAATATGGGAGTTGTACTGACTCGAGGACGAGGCTATAACTCTTCCAAATACGCCACCAAGTATCCTGATGTTCTTAAGAAGGTTATTGCTTACGGAAATGCTGTTGTTCCGATCGGATTCACCTATAATGCCATAACCATTAATAGGAATGTACAGGCCAAGAGACATTACGACGGTGCAAACAAAGGCAAGTCTATCATAGTCGGCTTTGGGCCATACGACGGCGGAGCCTTACGAGTGTATGGAAAACAATCGGAAGAATACGTAGCCCATGACATACACGATCGCCCCCTTCTGTTTAATGGGGCCTTATTGGAACACGAGACAGAACCTTTTTCCGGAACAAGATATACCATAATTTTTTATACACAAAAGCCAGGATTAACTATTTCCGGGTATGAGACTATAGGACAATGAATCTGTTTTACTTGGCAGCTGCTTCATACGGGGGGTGGATTACATTCACCGCCCATTTGGCTCTTAAGCATTCTTGGCCTGTGTTTCGACTCAAAGACCGTTCCGAGAAACGGAGTCGTCCCTTGGGCTACGGAGTCTCCTATCGGAACACCCGCCTCTCTGATATCTCAGGGGTTTGTCTCATCACCGCTATTGACAATAGGAATCTTCACCTACTGGCCTGTTTCCCGACGGGAACTTGGCTAGTCTTACATGACCCCACGGAAATCACCAAAAAGACCGTTTCCGTTTTCCAGAAATTTAGACTCATCACAATTCGTCAGTCTGTCAAAGAGTATATCAAAGAGAAGTATGACCTGGACTCTGTCTTTCTCTTACACCCCTTCCATTCCTATCCTATTTCCGAGGAATCAAGAACGGAAGCCGTTTCCATAAATAGGATAGACTTTGATAAACATCAAGACATTGTTTTACGAGCCAATCAACTAGGGGCTGAGATCAAGTTGTATGGAAGTATCAACCGTCTTTATGTTTTCCATAAATTAAAAGACCTTCCCTTTTCCGATTCCTACAAAGGCTCCTTTCCCAAATCCTTTGATGCTCTCAACAACATACTAAGCAGAGCCAAGTTTGTTGTAGATATGTCTCAAATCAAAAAAGACGGAGGAGGTTCACAATACACATTCCTAGAAGCCATACATCACGGGTGCATTCTTGTCCTTCATCAGAAATGGGTAGAAGGCTTTGAGTCTGTCTTTGTGGATCGGAAGAACTGTCTGATTGTTTCCGATGAGAAGGAACTAGCGGAAGTCTTGACTCAGGAATGGCCTGGGATTACGGAACATGCGAGATTACTTCTGGAACCGCACTTGGCAGTGGATTGGGGTCGGCTGACAACTTCTTGACCCCTTTCCAAAAGAAGCCATTGTCCTTTTCTATTCCTATGCCTTTGAATCCTAATCTCTTGGCCATGAGAATGGAATTGAATGAACCGGCTGTAGGATCTAGGACTGTTCCATTCTCAGGAACATATCGGCGTAGGAGCCATTCATAGAGTTCCATGGGCTTTTCCGTTGGGTGTCCTCCTGCTGACTTTCCACCAATTGGAATGATAGACAGAGGACAACGTTCCACTGCGGAAGTATCTTTTGAATCTTTACTAATTACACCACTATAGACTCTTGATACACCATTTTTGTCTCTATTCCTTTTAATTTCCTTAAATTCTCCTTCTATATTGATTCTCTTATAAAATGTACCTTTCTTAGAAAACACATAAATCATCTCATGCGACTTCATAGGCATTTTATTTGCAAGTAAAAAAGACACGCCACGACCTTTGTCCCATACAAGGTCATATCGGAACCAAGACTCATTTGATTTGATAAGGTCATATCCAAACTTTGTATTACAGAACATAAGAACCGGGGTATGATCGTTCTTGGCCAGACGTTTGACTTGTTTCCAAAATTCGGCAAGGTCTAGTTTTACGTCCCAAGGACAAGCAATAATTTTACCAGGACCATGATTATAAATAGATGGTGCTAATATCTTCTCTACACGATTGGCTAATTGCCCATAAGGCAAATCACATATAAAACAATCCACACTCTTATCCGCCATTCCTTTCATAAGTTCCAAACAATCGCCTAGGAGTAGAGTCGTCATATAGTATGGCGGAAGATTACAAACATAGAAGCCTTAACGTTAGGTTGTCTCTTGTCCGGGTGTTCTGGATTTATAAACTTAATCCGACCCTTAATGAATCGGAGTTCCGCCTGGCCGTAGATATATTTATGGAAAGCAATTGTGTCTGTGATAGCATTGATAAGCATAACAACTGTCTTGCCCTTCTTCCATTCCTCATGACTCTTCTTAATCCAAGAAGCAACATCGGAATAAGGAGGATTGATGAAAGTGGAAGTACCCCATTCAGTTGTAAGGCCGTCAGGGTCGCCCACATTCCACGTAATAGGGCAAGGGTCGCAATTGAAATGGAATTCGGCATTCAAAGGGTCATACACTTCCGGCGGTGTAGCCCACTTATCGGATTTGGATTTAGGAATGTAGGAAGTCATTGTACTCTATAGGGGTAGAGACTTATTGTGTCAATTTTTATGCCTCCCATATTACTGACAGATCCTCTTCAGGAGTTTGGAATAACTGATAAGCGATTAAAGCCCCAAGGATAAACTTGGCCCTAAGAACCTCATTCTCTTCTTTGAACTTCTCGTCCAACGCGTCCCATACTTCATACTCATCTGAATATTGATTCAGTTCAGAATCGGTGATATGCATCTTATTGGAAACAGCATTTGTTAGTCTGAGAACATCATCGGACTGATGGGGAAACCAGGTAATAGTATCGTAATTATCCTCATCTACACAAATATCCATTGTTCCACCTTTCTTAGTGTACTCACCATCAAACTCCTTAATGTCGGAAGAATTCTGAACTGCCACCGCAAACTTGTATTGGAAACCGGAAGAGAAAGTAGCGTAGCGACCCATATTGGAAAAGAATAGAAAGGAAAGACTACTTGACTCAAAAACGGTAGGGTACCCTCAATTTTTATCAAAACCCAAAGAGAAGCAGTACTAAATCACCAGGAATAGAATACTTTGTCTGTAGGGGAATGGCCCTTTCCGTATAATCAGGTGTTCCATTCCCACAAGAATTCCTATGCTTGTTTCCAATCATACCCTGGCACTTACCTGGCCCTAGACAGAGTCTAGACTCACACTTCTGATTTGTCCAGAAACAAGTTCTCTTTCTATAGGTATATCCAAACCTACAGTAATCCATAACTACAAACGGAAGGTCTGCCATCAATGCTCTCTGTTCCTTGAGTTTACCTGTATGAGGATTTTCTAGGAACCATTTTGCAGGATTGAAATATCTAATGATTTCCAAAGTACGGAAGACGACTTTGTTGGCTTCCTCTATCTTCCGCTCTCCTCGTGTCTTGGCTTTGGAATATTCCGTACAAGGAGGGGAAGACCAGATTGTGTCAAAATGACTTGGCGGAAGACTCCGATAGTCCCAGTCCATAATATTTGTACAAATTGTAGGCTTGAACTTCTTGAGTATATCAATTGAAATGACTTCATCGTAATGATGACCTACGGCTTTGGAAATAGACTTTGTTCCGGAAAACAATTCTAGAAGCCGACGGGGCTTCGGAACAGAAACAGGAACGGAATCAACGTGAGAAATGACGGACATT